>Ga0224521_1000122_pt1 | contig 25805 bp, 24 predicted proteins | sample CFST0metaG_FD_182731 | JGI IMG/M metagenome (GOLD analysis project Ga0224521, IMG submission 182731) | Peat soil microbial communities from Stordalen Mire, Sweden - C.F.S.T0 | ecosystem: Environmental > Terrestrial > Soil > Wetlands > Peat | place: Sweden: Norrbotten County, Stordalen Mire... | reverse complement strand
TTGCGCTTTTGTAAAAATCAGACCAAAAACTCATCTGAGATATCGCTAAAATGAAAAAATGAGTAAAACTCAATCTTCTGAATCTTACTCACTTTTAAAATTTAACCCTACTTCTGAAAATCCCTAATAAGATATTGAACCGCTGCTTCCAGCTGGGCATCTTTCCCTTTATAGCTTTCGTATGGAAGATTATCGACCTTAATATCGGGTGTATTTCCACAAATCGCCTTCTGCGGTGAAGATGACAATATTACCATGAATTGCAGGGTACCGGTAATAACCTTTTTGTTGTCCGGAGATTCTGCCTCCGGAAATAAAAATAAGAGTTATGGTTAAAAGCAATTTGAAAGTTCTCATTTGCTTATATTTATTGCATGAATATTGATCAGGAACCCAGGATCTGTTTCACTTTTGCAGAGATCTCTTTGCCATCGGCTTTTCCGGCCAGTTCTTTTGTAGCAACTCCCATAACTTTACCCATATCGGCCGGTGATTTAGAGCCTACTCGGGAAATGATGCCTTTGATTGTATTTAAAAGTTCCTCATCGCTCATCTTTGCAGGAAGATATTTTTCAAGAACCTCTGCTTCTGTTATCTCTTTCTCATATAGATCCGGCCGGTTCTGCTCCTTGTAAATCGCAGCAGATTCCCTTCTCTGTTTAACCAGTTTCTGAATGATTTTTAATTCCTCGTCAGCGGTCAGTACAGTATCTCCGCTTTTCTCGGTTCTGGCAAGTGTGAAAGCAGTTTTGGCAGCTCTGATTGCCTCAAGGACAACTTTATCCTTTGCCTTCATGGCGCTAATAAGATCGCTCGAAATTTTCTCGGTAAGTGACATAATGAAAAATTTAAATTATTCGACAATTATAAAAATCATTATATAAAGATACAAGATTCATTTTTCTGTTGAATTATAATTTTCAATTTATTAACTTGGTTGACTATTAACAGGGAAAAGGAGCTAATATGAAAAAAATCAGTCAGATGAACCGAAGGCAGTTCGTTTCAACCAGCCTTGCTGCTTCGGCAGGAATAGCAACAGGCATCCACGCTTTATCGCTCGGAGATCAGAAGAAGAAATCTGATATAAAAGTTGGGTTGTACAGTATAACGTATCTTGGAGTATGGTACCGTGGAAATGCGTTGCCGCTTGAAGAGATGATTAAAAGGGCAAAAGATTACGGTTATGCCGGGATTGAAATAGATGGGAAACGTCCTCATGGTAATCCTCTTGACTGGCCAACCCAGAAATGCAAAGAACTACGTAAGCTGGCAGACGGAAATGGCATTGACATATACGGTGTTGCAGGAAACAATGATCTGAGCAGCCCGATTCCGGAACACAGGGAATGCCAGATACTTTATATCAAAAACCTGATCAGGTTGACATCGGATTTTGGTGCAAAGACATTAAGGCTGTTCATGGGCTGGCCCGGTGTTACTTTGCATCCTCAGCTTGCACAATATGATATTGCAAAAGATATATGGAATTATACCCATTCAAAATTCACCGGGGAAGAAACCTGGTCGTGGGTGAGAGCAGGATTGACGGAATGTGCAAAGTACGCTGCTGATGCGGGTGTAATACTGGCATTGCAGAACCATAAACCTGTAGTTAAGGATTATCCCGATGTCCTTCGCATGGTAAAAGAGGTAAGTTCACCGAATCTGAAAGTTTCGCTCGATGTTCCAATAATGGACGATAAGAGTCCTGAAAATATTCATAAAGCTGCACAGGCAGTTGGTAAGCTTCAGGTATTATCTCATTTTGGTGGCGAATATGAAAGAGGAACTGACGGAAAAGTTATAGGTTCCGATTATTATCATCCTTTCGTCAAGGCTATGAATGAGATCGGATATTCGGGATATATGAGCTATGAATTATGTCATCCTCTTCCTGTTGTTAACGGACAGACAGTTGGAATCGAATATGCTGACAAAAACGCAAAACTGGCAGCAGAATTTATGAGAGGAATCATTTCTGAAGTTTAACCATATCTGATCCATTATCATTATTAAAACATAAAACATGAAAATTTCAAAGAAGTATCAGTTATTATTTTTCTTTATCGGGATTATATCAGCCACGCTGAATTTATCAGGGCAACTATCTGTCATTAAAACAGAAAACGGTCTTATCTCAGGGTATAAAAATGGTGAAATAAGTATTTTCAAGGGAATACCGTTTGCACAGCCGCCTTTGGGTGAGTTACGGTGGAAAGCTCCACAGCCGGTAAAGAACTGGACCGGTGTTCTGAAGTGCGAAAAATTTTCTGCCAGCCCGATGCAGAACAAACCTGTACCTTTCATGATGTGGACAGAAGAATTCATTACTCCTCCTGAAAATCTCAGTGAGGATTGTCTCTATCTGAATATCTGGACACCGGCTAAATCGGCGAAGGAAAAATTGGCCGTGTTTGTATGGATTTATGGGGGCGGATTTTCATCAGGTTCTGCAGCCTGCGCCGTGTATGATGGCGAAGAGATGTCAAAGAAAGGAATCATTTTTGTAAGTATCAATTATAGGGTCGGAGTTCTGGGCTTCCTTGCCCATGCGGAACTAAGTAGTGAATCGGAAAATAAAGTATCGGGTAATTGGGGTCTGCTCGATCAGATTGCAGCTTTGAGATGGATACAAAAAAACATAGAAGCATTTGGCGGTGATCCTCAAAAAGTTACAATTGCAGGTCAGTCGGCAGGATCGATGAGCGTTTGTGCTCTTGTGGCTTCACCTCTAGCAAAGGGGCTTTTCCGTGGTGCAATTGCACAGAGCGGCGGCATATTGAGCAGTTTTATGAATTTGAGTTTTTCTGATGCGGAAAAATCAGGAACCGCTTTTATGGAAAAAATGAAGACGTCAAATATTAATGAACTCCGGAAAAAGACAGCTGAAGAGCTTATTGCTGCCGGTGGAAATTTCAGGCCGGTTAATGATGGATATGTAATCCCGGTTGATGTTTTTGCTGCTTTTAAGGCCGGGCAGTTTAATGATGTAACAATGATGGCAGGATGGGTGATGGGTGACGGATCGCTTATGGGAAACCAGACAATGACACCGGAACAATACAAGCAGCAAGCCAGCGGAAAATACGGGGATAAGGCAGAAGAATACCTGAAATTGTTTCCGGGCAAAACGGACGAAGAGGTAGCAGCCTCATTAAAGGAATCAGGCCTCATGCAATTTGCAGCCATGCCGGCATACTTGTGGGCCGGATTCAGCAAAAGCAAAGCATATATTTACCAGTTCAGCCATGTTCCGGTTGATAAGCCCGATTTCCCGAATTACGGAGCATTTCATACTTCCGAAGTACCCTTTGCATTGCACACCCTCCATATGTGGAAAAGACCGTGGCGCGATGTAGATTTCACTGTTGAAAAAACAATGGACGCTTACTGGGTGAACTTTGTGAAGACCGGTAATCCAAACGGGGAAGGAGTTCCGGAATGGAAAGTCTATGAAGCATCTTCAGGAAATATTATGGAAATTGGTGATAAACCGGAGTTAAAACCCGGACTTTATAAGGGTGAATTTGAATTTCTTGAGGGAGCCAATAAACGTTAAAAATCAGAAATAGTGATTATCTGAAAAGCCCTTCGTGACCCTTCGTGATAACCTTCGTGTCCCTTTGTGGTAAAAATCATTATCTTAACCACAAAGGCGCACAAAGTAAAACACGAAGTAACTCAAAGGGAAGCCGTAATAAACTAGTCACTTTGTAAACCCGATACCATCGAAGTTTGTTTTTTTTATTTGATCTCAGTTTGATATAAAGCCGATCTTCCTGTAATAAAAAGAGTTTTTCCGTCTTTTCCATCGAAGGCTAAACTTGACGGGCGCTCGGGCACGTGAATTATTCCGGTTTGCTTTCCTTCTTTATCGAACACATAAACTTCGCCGTCAGCGATATAAACATGGCCATGCCTGTCGGGAACCGAGCTGAATTCACCTTTTTCTGCGAAGTAATGAAGATCTGATACATACCCTTTTGCATCAACAGCCAGTTTCACGGTTCGTTTATCATACTCATCTGATATAATCAGAGGTTGTCCGGGAAATCCTTCGGCAAGGGCACACGATCGTGCTAGATCATAACAGACCGGAATAATCGTTCTTCCGTCAGGAGCAATAAAACAGTCAGTATCCCTTTTAACTGCGATAGCGTTGAAATCGTGAGAATCGCGCCATCTGTTTGAAGGATAAAGTGCTTTGTAAATATTGTCAACTGAGCCCATAGGAATTTTCTCCAGTTTTTTAATAGTTTCTTCCGGATTAAGGGGATCTACTGAATATACGAGGGTACCAAATCCTGAATTTCCCCATCCGCTGAAGGATGTCCCGGAGGCATCAGGCGGATTGACAAATCTTTCAGGCTGGCCATTAATCATTAAACCGGGTTGAGGATTATAGCGGAATACCACTAAAAGATTATCTTTTGAATCACATCCCAGTGAAAGTGGCTCCCATTGGAAATCGGCTAACAAGCTAAGCGATTTTGTCTCGGCTGACCATTTATAAATACGTTTCATACGCTGTTCGGCGAAATAAACATTGCCTTTAGAATCGCTACACAATCCTATTGCGAACTCAAAACCTCTTGCAAGTAGCTGAACAGGTCCAGTTGCCGGTGCAGAAATCAGCTTTGGAGTTTTTCCGCTTATAAATAAACGGGCGAGCTCAACAGGACGGACTTCGATGCCGGTATTAATGTCGAAGAGCGGATTATCAGTCGTATATTTTACCTGGCTGTAATTGTGAATGTTAAGTATTTCAAGATTTGAGCAATCCCAGGTCCTGACTGAATATGGATATGGCACTTTAACCCTGATCACCCGAAACATATACAAATTTGCAATTGTCATACCGGAACATTTCTCAAATTCAAGCGGCTGGCATTCTGACCCTTCACGGTTTTCTTCCTCAAGCTGAAGGGCATATACATTCCAGTTTGAAACCTTATTAAAACGCACTTCGTTCCTGACGTGATGTTCAACTGACATGCCATAAATCCTGCTGCGGGTACTTGTATTTGAAGCATAAAAACCTGAAGTAGCAAATGTACTTGCTGACCAGATATTCTTGAAAATTCCTCCGCCATTATCCGTCACCCAGAGGCTCCAGTACTGTGTATCCCACAGCTGTTCTGAAGCTGCAGATGCCGTCATGCCCTGAGGCGGATTATTCTCTTCCCATTTCCACTTTACTTTTGGGCCTGGTGTCATTGTACCATGACCTCCAATGAATTTTACATCATTAATCATAGATTTTTTACCCGCCATCCATTTGCAGGCCACAGCCCTGTAATTGTTTTGTGCCGTATAGAGGCCTATCCCTGTGATTATATTTGTTCCTCCTTGTGGAGCTTCAATCAATGCTACAGGAGCTCCGAAACTACCAAAAGCAGCAGAATTTTCAATCAGGGTAAAATTGGTTGCCAGCGGGTGGAATCCTATCAGAACGGTTGAGGGTTTAAGCTTAAGTGTCTCGCTCACCCTGTACGATCCCTGGGGAACATATATACTGGGATACTGATCTATTGCTGTCTGAATTGCTTTTGTATCATCAGTCATCCCATCGCCTTTAGCACCAAGAGTTTTGAGGTTTACCCAGCTTCCCATTTCAGGAAGCCCCGGTATATCAGAAATGGGTTCGTCCGGAAGCGCTTTAAGAACCTCTGTCTCACAGGTAGTCCTGATTTCTGCATCTGAATCCAGATCGTCCATCTGAAGACCATAAACAAACCTCTTTACTCTGTAAATTTCTGATGGTGAGGTGGTACTGGTATTTAATCCGGGATAATGCACCAAAACATGAACATTGCTGCAAATGAGATTTCGGATATTGACCTGCATATGTGCATTGTTTTCGTTGCTCACTTCAATGGCAGGTCCCGATATATTTTCAAACCGGCAATCCTCCATGAATAGTTTTTCCCAGAAATTCTGATCTACCAGGATAGCTGAAGGAACATTTTTTACACTCATCCTGACAATAGTCAAACCGGCTTCATGAGTTTTAATCGCCGCTTTTCTCTGCCCTTCAAAATATGTGTCGATCATCATGAACTGCCATCCAGGGGAGGCTTTTGTAGTGTAAATTCCGAAATCACCACCGTAGAATTTTACATCTTCGATCATATTCCCGATATCGAATATGCCTGCTTTCCCCTTGCCGGTATGTATATCGCAGTAAGATATGAAGCTATGTTGTGCGAAATGAGTCCGCAGGGCCACTGCTGCAGGATTACCGTCCTCTATTACCAGGTCGATGTTTGAAAGTGCACTGTAAAATGTTCCGGCTCCGGCATCCCTTGGTTCTTTACCGGGTTCAACAATGCTGCTGGTAAACCAGAACATATAGGATGCGTTTCCTTTGTCATCGGGATTTTGTTTCTGAAATCCAGGTGCATTTTTTTTAAGGATGATTTGCGGACGGTTTTTTCCATAACCGATGAGACGAATTGAAGCAGGTATATAAATTGTCTTTGAAATAAGATAGCGTCCTTCAGGAATAAACAGGATCCCAAAATTTCTGTCGGTTTTTAATTGATTGATAGCATTTTGAAGCTGAACAGATACATCTGTTTTTCCATCAGCCAAAATATTGAAATCTTTAGGAGTGAAATAAACCGCATCAGGATCTTCGGGTTTTTGAGTATAATAGGAACTTGAAGGTTTAATTGCAGAGTACGCGGATAAACACACGATCAAAAAACAGGCGGGAATTGAACTGATTCTATAATTCATGGGATTAAGTTTAATGTAAAATAAGTAAAAATCAATGTTGTCAGAAACTATGTAGCAGCTGATTTTTGTTAATTGTTGTTAAATAATCCGGACCTGGCATTCCTACCGGTTATTTTTTTAATTTCGCTGCTAATAATTTTGTTTATTTTCAGAGGATATAATTGGTAAGACCGAATGAAGAAGACTCTCATTGTAAGCGGAAGTGTTATTTTAATTTCTTTTATTCTATTATTTGCCGTTAACAGGATTGGTTCAAAGAGAATTCCTGCTGAATATTACGCAAAAGTTCTGAAGGGGCAATTTGAGATTTCCGTTATTTCAGCAGGTGAACTGGTACCTGAAAGATCGGTTGACATTAAAGGGCCGGAAATTGCAATGGGGCGTGATATCCGGTTTTTTAGCATCAAAATTCAGGACCTTGTACCTGAAGGTGTAGTTGTGAAAGAAGGTGACTATATTGCTACACTCGATCGTACAGATTTAAATAATAGTTTAAAAGACGCCCAGGATTTACTTACAACTCTGCAGACGGCTCTCAATGTGAAGCTGCTCGACACGGCTGTGGTGCTTAATGAGTTAAGGGATGGAATTAAAAATCAACGATTCACAGTTCAGGAAGCAGAAATGACTCTTCATAATTCCAAGTATGAACCGCTCCCAACAATCAGGCAGGCAGAAATTGAACTCGATAAAGCCCGGAGAAGCCTGGAACAGCAACTGAGAGGTTATACCCAGGTAGAGGCACAGAACAAAACGGATATAGTTAATCAGACATACTGGGTCAATAAAGTATCACGCAGAGTAAGGGATATTGAGGAGATATTGACGGAATTTACAATTAAGGCACCTTCCCCTGGAATGGTTATTTACAAGAGGGAATGGTCGGGCACCAAAAGGAAGGTTGGATCAACAATAAATCCATTCGACAGGGTAGTGGCGACACTTCCTGATCTTACCTCCATGTTATCCAAAACATATATTAATGAGATCGATGTAAGCAAGATAAGAACCGGTCAGAATGTTAGTATTACGATTGATGCCTTTCCAAAAAAAAGTTACAACGGAACTGTGTCATTTGTAGCCAATGTCGGGGAGAAGATGCTTAATACCGATGATAAAGTTTTTGAGATACAGATTAAAGTAGCCGGTAGCGATCCTGAACTCAGGCCATCGATGACTACCGGGAATAAAATAATTGTCAGTTCCGTGAAAAATGCAGTTTACATACCAATTGAATGTGTTCAGGCCGGTATTGACAGTATTCCGTATGTATTTACGAAAAAAGGTATTAAACAGATTGTTCTTCTCGGGGAGTCTAATGAAAAATATGTGCAGATTGAAAAAGGTCTTGAGGAAGGTACTTTACTTTACCTGAATAATCCGGAAAATCCGGAAAAATTCAGACTGGAGGGGAAAGATCTTGTCAGGGAAATAAGAGAGAAGGAAAAAGCAAAACGCAACATAGCCGGAATGAACAGGAAGAAGCCCGATGGAGTTCTTTAGCTTGGTTCCACGTGAATTGTCACGGTCACGTTCTCATAAAAGGAGGTCAGCTCATTCTCTATTTTATCGCAGTATTTGTGTGCACTTCCGACTGTAACATCTTCAGGGATCTGAATATGAATATCGATGAAACGATAGTTGCCAGCCACCCTTGTCCGGAGGTTATGATATTTAACCTCCAATCCCTTTAATTTTTGTTCAAGTTCCTCAATTTCATTGGTGTTCCAGGCAGTATCAAGGAGAGGAGTGAAGGCTTTAATCAGAAGGTGATAAGCCTCCCATATGATAAAAAGAGCTACCAGAATGGCAATTACCGGATCGAGCCAGTTAATACGTGTTACTATGATAAGGCCCAGGCCGATTGCAACACCAAGCGATGTGTAAACGTCTGTTTTAAGGTGTAGGGCGTCTGCTTCAAGTGCCACTGAGTTTGTAGCACGGGCTACTTTATAGAGTTTTCTGGAAACAAAAGTATTTACCATTGCTGATATTAACATTACCAGGGAACCAAGTGCAATGGATTCAAGAACTATCTTTTCTCCCAGGAGTTTTCTGACAGCTTCAACAATGATCCAGATTGCAGCGATAAAGATCAGTAGTGATTCAATAACTCCTGAAATATTTTCAATTTTACCGTGTCCGTAAGGGTGTCTCGAATCAGGTGGATTATCAGAAACCCTTACAGAGAAAAAAGCTATAACAGCAGCTATAAGATCCATTGAAGAATGAATCGCTTCAGATAAGATGCTCACCGATCCGCTTATTATACCAACTGCCAGCTTCATTAAAATAAGCAAAGTGTTGGATACAATCGAAAGGCGGGCGATGCTGACTTTAGCGTTCATATGGTTACCAGTTCGTACTCGGTATTTCCAAGTCCAATTTTCACCGCATGTTCAAGTCCGGCCTGCCAGAAAGTATCCGGGTGTGCCATTTTGAATTTATCTTCCCCGCTCATGTCATTCTCCTTATGATCATCACATATTCTGCTTCCAGGAAGAGCAGGAGCGGCTTTAACCATATCGGCGCATGCCTGATCAAGAGCAACAGGATCAAATGAGGCAGCTATTCCGAGGTCGGGTACCAGCGGATAATCATTGAATCCCCAGCAATCGCAATTGGGTGAAACATTCATTATAAAATTAATATGAAAGGATGGTTTATCCTTTACGACAGCCAGTGCATATTCTGCTACTCTTTTGCATACTGTTTCAGAAGAATTCTGCCATACCACCCTGGCTGAATCATACTGACATACTGCAACACATTGTCCACATCCAACACATTTATCAAAATCAATATGTGCAATCTTGTCTTTACCAACCGCAACAGCATCATGTGCGCAATATTTCTCACAAACCCTGCACCCGGTACAATTTGCTTCATATATCTCAGGTGATGAACCAGAATGGAGGAAAAGTTTACCACCCACCGAAGCACAACCCATTCCCAGGTTTTTCAGAGCGCCTCCAAACCCGGTCATTTCGTGGCCTTTGAAATGGTTCAGTGAAATTATCACATCTGAATCAGCTATCGCACTTCCGATCTTTGCTTTTTCACAATACTCGAGATTCAATTCAATTTCACGGTAATCAGTTCCTTTTATTCCGTCACCTATTATTACCGGGCAATTTGTTGTCAGGGGATTGTATCCATTTTCGAAAGCCGCCTCTATATGCATAGGCGCATTTGAACGCCTTCCGTAATACAGCGTGTTGCAATCGGTAAGAAATGGAATAGCTTCTTTTGCTTTCAGATATTTTACTATCCGTGCAGCATAATTAGGTCTCAGGTATGCAAGGTTTCCAGGTTCACCGAAATGAAGTTTAACAGCAACTATTTTTTTCTGGAAATCAATTTTGTCAATTCCAGCTTTAACAATAAGTGCTTCGAGCTTTTTAAAAAGATTCTGGGAAGGTTTTGCCCTCAGATTGGTAAAATAAACTTTCGAAACGGTCATAAATTAGGTTTTTCTAAACTGACAATATTTTGGCCAGATCAACAAGGTCATGGTTTACATCCTTATGGAGTTTCACTGCTTTACGGAAAGGAACGAGAGTGATTTCACCATTCATTATCCCGACCATTACACTTTTCTGGTCATCGATAAGAGCCTCCACTGCGGCATGTCCCAGGCGGCTTGCGTTGACCCTGTCGCTTGCCGAAGGTGATCCTCCACGCTGGAGATGCCCAAGCACTGAAACCCTGACATCAAATTCTTTAAAATCGTTCTTTACTTTTTCGGCCATGGCAAAGGCGCCACCCTCCTGGCCACCTTCAGCAACAATAATAATATTGCTTGATTTCTTGCGGGTGTTACCTGCTTCAATCAGCGATTTAAGGTCCTGGTCAGCTCCTTTGATTTCAGGAATAATAATTGCCTCAGCACCCGTGGCAATACCACTGTATAAGGCAATAAATCCGGCTTCTGCTCCCATAACCTCAACAAAAAACATTCTGTTATGAGCGCTTGCAGTATCTCTGATCTTATCAACAGCTTCTACAACTGTATTAAGAGCTGTATCATAACCTATAGTATAATCAGTTCCATAAATATCATTATCAATTGTTCCTGGTATTCCAACAAATGGTATATCATACTCTTCGTTAAATATTCTTGCTCCTGTAAATGATCCGTCTCCCCCTATCACCACAACACCGTCGATCTGAGCCTGTTTGAGGTTATTATAAGCCTTAAGCCTGCCCTCCGGATGTCTGAACTCCTCACACCTGGCTGTTTTTAGAATTGTTCCTCCTTTTTGAATGATATCACTCACACTTGATGACTGAAAAGGCAGGAAATCTGCATCTATAAGTCCCTGGTAACCCTGTCGTATTCCAACTACTTCCAGCTTGTTATAAACAGCCGTACGCACTACACTTCGAATAGCCGCATTCATTCCCGGGGCGTCTCCTCCTGATGTCAGTACCCCGATTCTTTTAATTTTTGACATAAATAATAATTGTAAAATAAGGCACAAAGGTAATACAATTTTTTAAGCCTCACAAATGACGGAACATTCCAATAGTCAGATATTTGAAATGATATCGTGTATGTTTTCTATGAGCCATTTAGGTGTCGAGGTTGCACCACAGATCCCGATGGAGTTTTTACCAATGAACCATGATTTTTCTAATTCTTCCTGGCTGGAAACAAAATGTGTATCGGGATTAACATTTTTACAGACGGAATAGAGCATTTTACCATTGGAGCTTTCCCTTCCGCTGACAAAAATTATGATATCATGTTTCTTGGCAAAAGCTTTAAGATGCGGCTCACGATTTGATACCTGACCACAAATTGTTTTATTTATTATCAGGTTTTTGGTCATGTCAGTTATCCCGTTTTCCATCATCTTCGTACGCAGAATTTCTGTCAGAATACTATATTCTTTAACACTCATCGTAGTCTGGGCAAAAAGATAAACAGGTTTTGAAATGTCTATTTTTCTGAAATCTGCTGGACCTGAGACAATAATGCCTTCATTATTAATCTGGCCTTGCAAACCAACCACTTCAGCATGACCCTGTTTGCCAAAAATCACAACCTGCCCGTTTCCTTCCTTGGTTCTGATCCAGGTATCCCTGATTTTAGATTGAAGCCTTTTTACTATAGGACAGGTGGCCTCGATAATTGACAGATTATTTTTTTCAGCAATTGCATAGGTTTCAGGTGGTTCACCGTGAGCACGGATGAGAACTTTGCAGTCCTTAAGTTCTTTGAACTTCTCATGATCTATTGATACCAGACCGAGTGTTGAAAGACGGTCAACTTCCTTATCATTATGAACAATCGGGCCAAGTGAAAAAACCTTTTCTCCTTTTAGAAGCGCTTTTTCTGCAATCTCAACGGCATTCTGCACACCAAAACAGAACCCCGACTGTTTATCAATTTCAACCACCATGTATTTTCTTTTCAATGATCTCGTTTATCCACAGCATTTGTTCTTCGACAGTCATCCGGCTGTTATCAAGTATAAGAGCGTCATTTGCTCTTCTTAAAGGGCTTATGTCCCTATTTTCATCAGCTATGTCGCGGGCAATAATGGTTCTTTTAATCTCTTCAAATTCAATGTTTACTCCCTTGTTTTTTAACTCGTTGTGTCTCCTTTTAGCCCGGATATCAACTGAAGCCGTCATGAATATTTTTATATCGGCATCAGGAAAAACAACTGTGCCAATGTCTCTCCCGTCCATCACAATTCCCTTCGAAACGCCGATCTGTCTCTGAAGCTCAACCATCCTTTCACGCACTTCAGGTATCTGACTTATTTTGCTTACGAGGGAAGTCACTGCCATGTTCCTGATCTCATTTTCAATATTTTCAGAGTTCAGAAAGGTTTCATATTCGTTAATATCGGGATTGAAAACAAAATCAATGTGAATATCTTTAAGTTCATCAATGATGCCCGTTTTGTTTAACACTGTCAGAGTGATATAGTTCCTTCGCATGCAAAAGAGTGTAACGGCACGATACATTGCTCCACTATCGATATAGATATAATTCAGTTCTTTTGCAATTAGCCTCGCAAATGTGCTTTTTCCACACGATGAATATCCGTCGATTGCTATAATTAGTCTCTTTCCCATATATATTTAATTAGCTAAGTGCTCAGAGCTCGGTGCTCAGAGCTGCTCTGTGCCCTATGCTCCGTGCATGAATTGTCACAAAGGTGATAAATAAACTCTTATAAGACAAGTCCAAAAGACATATAGCTTAATCCCAAAGACATGTTTTGCCTTGCACCCCGTTCCCCGAACCTCCTTCAATTGCTGAATTTTTTATAAAAAAGATCAGGTCTGAGAATTAATGAAACATTAGTTGATGATCCTGCAAGATGATATGTTGCTCTTCCAAACTCAATATTCATAAAAGATGTATTAATACCAAAACCCCATGAAAATCCAACAGTTGATGTTTTCGATTCAATCTCCAGCTCTCTTCTCCTCTGGTAGTTGTAACCTGCACTTAAATAAAAGTTTTTATGAGGAATAAGTTCAACTCCAAGAATCATATGTCGCATGGAATTTTCCAAAAATCCGGATGACACCTTATTTTCTCCTGTCAAATCAGGTTGCTGGTATTGATAAGTAAGGTCGAATTTTTCCAGGTGTCTCAGGGTTAATGAGAAGCGGAAAGGAGCATGGGCCAGTATCTGTGAAATGCCGGCCTGTATCTCAAAAGGCAATTTCTCATGCGGTTCTCCGGCATAGGTAGTTACCTGATAACCTGCATTTTTAATAACCAAACCAGCTGAAAAAAGTTTTGAGCTGTTATGCCAGGAAGCTCCGACATCAAAAGCAAATCCGATAGATGTGTATCTTTCAAGTTGCGATAATACCGGCTTAAAGTTAATCCCAAGCGAAAAAAGCGAATCAATCTTATGAGAGTATATCAATGAAAGAGCATATTCGGCAGCTGTGAAATTACCTGTTATTACTCCAGAAGCATCTGTTTCTGTAAAAGTTCCATAGTTTAGATAAGTAAGTCCTGCGGCAAAATTTCCAGTTCCCGGAAATGATCTCGAGTACATGGCAAGTCCGTAATTGATTCCTGCAAAATAATTTACATAATTTAGAGCGAGACTTTTGTCCATGCCGGAATTCAGAAGAGCAGGATTGTGATATGCCAGGTTCAGATCGTTGACAGGCAGTGAAACATTAGTTCCCCCAAGCGATGAAACGAGTCCGGAATGTGTAAGGTTTAAAAATTCATAGACATTATCACCTCCTGTTTGAGAAAAGGAAGGTGATACCATTATCATAATCATGAGAAAAGTAAGGACCTTTTTTTCCATAATGGCATATGCGCCTCAAATATAGCCTGATTTATCTAAACGGCGGGGCAGGTAGATTAGTATTAATAAACAATATATTGCTTTCCCAGGTTGATCAGGCTGTTTTTCCGGTGAGGGCAAGGGCTTCATCAATATTCTGATTCTTTCCGTTCATCTGTGACATTAAAATACCCGCAATTACTATCGCCATCCCGGTAATATTTTGCACGGTCAGTTTATCGCCTATCAGGAAGAATGAAAAGATCGCAGTGAATACTGGAATGCAATTTGAAAAAACATTTGCCTTTGTAATTCCCATATTTCTTACTGAGTAGGCGAAGAGTATAAAAGCGCCGCATGAAGCAAATATAGAAAGTTCGATAATAGGTCTGAACATGTCAAAGGTGAATGGAGTGGAGATAAAATGCTTAAAATCGAAGATCAGAAAGAGTGGCAGAAACAGAATTGCTCCCAACAGGTTCTGGACGTTAACAATATATACAGGCGAATAAGTACCAACAAGTCGGCTAAGAGTAAGATTGTAACCTACAGCTGAGAGTACAGCAAGAGTCAGTAATCCTAAACCTTTTATGTTTAATGATATACTTCCATCGGTATTAAAAATAAAAACAAGGACTCCGATAAAAGATGTGACTATTCCGGCATAATTTATTGCTTTCAGTTTTTCTTTAAAGATCAGACGGGCGCCAATTGCTGCAAATACAGGTATAGTTGATATCAGCACAGAACATACTGTCGCCGAAACATATGTCAGTCCGAAACTCTCGCCCAGAAAATAAAAGAACGGTTCAAATAAAGCCAGCATCATGAAAAGTTTCCTGTCAGACTTTTTGATCTTCATGTAATTCCTGGTAATTAGCAGAAATGTTGTCATAATGATTACGGAGAAAAGAAGCCGTATAAAAACAATTGTGATGGGGTGGAATGTTTTATTTGCAATCTTGAACCATATGAATGAGAAGGACCAGAAGATCATAGACAGGACTAATGCGACATATGTTTTTACTTTGTGGTTCAACTTAGTTAATTTGATAGGTTTGTGTTTTTTGCGCTGCGAATTTAAATCTAAAATTGTTATTAATAGATGATAAATTGTAGTATTTTTTGGTTTGTGAGTCTAATTTTTGTGATGGCCATAGATTCCTCGGTGGCTATCTGGGACTTCTCTGTGCTTCCCAGTGTAAGTTCTTTCCAGTGACACAGAGGTACACTGAGGATACACAGAGTTACACTGGTTTGTACAAATAAGAAAAAATTCCAAATTCACAGTTGAGATTTCATTGCCATCAGATCCTGGAGTAATGAAAAATATTGAATCTTTCGACTATATAAAACAATCACTTTACGTTTGGTGAGTAAATTCAGTAAATTAGCTTATTAGAGCATGATGATCTTTCGAATGGTCTAAAAACATGATTTTTATAAGATTTGATTCTGCAACATAAATTATTATATTTGCCGCCTCAAAGGTTGAAATGTACGAAAATAGATCTGTTATACATTTAGAACAAGTTAATTAACTAATATATTAGTTTAGATGAAAATCCTGGTTTGTATCAGTAATGTTCCCGACACTACGACAAAGATTAAATTTGCCGAAGGAAATGCTTCAATTGACACTACCGGTATTCAGTGGGTTATTAATCCATGGGATGAGTTGTCACTGACACGCGCTCTCGAACTTAAGGACGATGCGGCAAGCGGAATAAAATCTGTCACAGTTATTCATGTGGGTCCGGCTACTGCCGAGCCAACCATACGAAAAGCCCTGGCTATCGGAGCAGATGACGCAATAAGGGTAAATTCAGTACCATCAGATGCGTGGTTCGTTGCTACACAGATTGCCGAAGTGGTAAAAAAGGAAAATTTTGATGTGATTATGTGCGGAATAGAGTCAAGTGATTATAATGGTTCTGTTGTTGGAGGAATGATCTCTGAATTTCTTGGGATCCCTTCTGTTTCCGCAGTTTCAGATATGAAATTTGAGAATGAAAAACCGCTCATGATCAGGGAAATAGACGGAGGGAAAGAAGTTGTTACAGTGCCGGTCCCATTTGTTGCAATTGTCCAGAAAGGTATAGCAAAAGAGCCACGGATAGCTGCTATGAGAGGTATTATGTTGGCCAGATCAAAACCTGTAAAAGTTGTTGAGCCGACCACTGTAGATCCTCTTACTCAAATTGCGGAATTTGAAAAACCAAAGCCACGCACGGCTTGTAAGTTCATTGATGCTGATAACGCAGCGCAACTCATTTACCTTTTGCAGAATGAAGCAAAAGTAATCTGAGAATTATTAATAAAAAGTAAATCACAAACATATGTCAGTATTAGTATATACCGAGAATTGGGACGGAAAATTCAAAAAACTTACATTTGAACTGGTGTCTTATGCAACAGGAGTTGCCAAGATGATGAATACTTCGGTTACAGCCGTCTCAATCGGAAAAGTAAATGAGAATGAACTGCTTTTACTTGGGAAATACGGAGCAAATAAGATCATTAATGCTAATAATGAACAGTTTGTATCCCTTGATAATCAGGTGTATGCAGCAGTTATTTCGGAAATATCAGTGAAAGAAAATGCTTCAGTTATTATCATTTCAAATAATAACACCGGTAAAGCAATTGCTCCCAGGATATCTGTACGTCTGAAAGCCGGAGTAGGTTCCGGAGTAAGCAAATTGCCGTTAAATATTAATCCTTTCACTGTTTATAAGCGCACTTATTCAGGGAATGCATTCGCTCATCTGACTATCAGATCGGATGTTAAGATTCTTACTCTGGCGCAGAATTCTTTTGATCTGATTGAAACTCCTGTCGATGCGACTATTGAGAATCTGAATCCGGTCGTTGACGGGTCATTACTGAAAACAGTTGTGAAGAATATTCAGAAACAATCAGGCAAGATACTTTTGACTGATGCAGATATTGTAGTATCGGGCGGAAGAGGTATGAAGTCTCCTGATAACTGGTCCCCGCTGGTGGAACTGGCCAATCTGCTTGGTGCCGCAACAGCATGTTCACGCCCCGTGTCCGATGAAGGATGGAGGCCTCATGAAGAGCATACCGGACAAACAGGTAAGATCATTGCCCCAAACCTCTATATCGCAGTAGGTATTTCAGGAGCGACACAGCATCTTGCAGGCATAAGCTCATCAAAATATATTGCCGCAATAAACATCGATAAGGATGCACCGATTTTTGAAGCAGCACAATACGGTATAGTAGGCGATGCAATGAAAGTTCTTCCTAAACTTGTTGAGGCAGTTAAGGAAATTAAAAAATAAGAGTCATTATAGATAAATATTAACACCCTGAACAGGTCGCTTGAAAATCAATTTATTTACCCCATTCGAGTACTTGGCAGTAAATTGATTTTCTTCGCTACTCTTGGTGCCGGGGTAAAACGAAGAAAATCAATATGACAAAACAAATAATCTTTGCATTAACTCTTCTGATAACTTTAGTGATATTCTCAGTTACCATTCTGAGAATTGTCAGGTTTTTCAGATTTACACGACCGGCGTTCCCCGTAAGAGATTTTGGGAAAAGGATAGGAGTAATGCTTACAGTTGCCTTTGGTCAGACAAAAATATTCCGCCGACCTGTAATAGGTCTTTTCCACGCGCTTGTTTTCTGGGGATTTTGTGTAATTATATTCGGCAGTATTGAGATGGTTATTGACGGGCTGACCGGTACTGAAAGAGTCCTGAAATTTCTGGGGCCGGTTTATAATATTATTATGGCTTCGGGTGATATTTTTGCTCTTCTCGTTGCAATTTCAATACTTATTTTCCTTAGTCGCAGGCTCTTCTTTCATATCAAAAGGTTTGAAGGCATAGAGATGAAGAAAAGTACCCATATTGATGCAAATATTGCCCTCTCAATAATCCTGCTTTTAATGGTTTCCCTTCTTGCAATGAATACAGGATACATAGAATTTAAGTCACTTGCAGGAGAATCATCTGTCGGTGTTTTCCCTGTCAGCAAAGTTTTTGCCGGGTATATTACGGGTGGCCGGGCTGAAAATTACAAAACGATGTATGAAGCATCGTGGTGGACCCATATATTATTGATATTCCTCTTTGCAAATATATTACCCTATTCGAAGCATTTCCATGTCTTCATGTCGATACCGAATGTTTTCCTTTCACGGCTCGATCTTCTGGGAAAACTTCCTAACATGGAAAGTGTTACCAAAGAAGTTAAGCTGATGCTTGATCCAAATACTGCATTTGCTTCAGCAACCACAGACGCTGTTCCTGAAAGGTTTGGTGTTAAGGATGCGGAAGATGCCTCATGGAAAAACTATTTTGATTCACTTGCATGCACACAGTGCGGGAGGTGCACTTCTGTCTGCCCGGCAAATATTACAGGAAAAAAATTATCTCCCCGAAAAGTGATTATGGACCTCAGGGCACGAATGAAAGAGAAGGGTCCATTAATGGTCAAAAATGGCAGAGATTTCAACGATAACAAGTCGCTTTTAAGAGATTATATCTCGGAGGAAGAACTTTGGGCATGCACAACATGCAATGCCTGTGCAAAAGAGTGTCCGATTAACATCAACCACCCGACTCTGATCGTCGATATGCGTCGGTATCTTGTAATGGAGGAAGCATCTGCTCCCGGTGAAATCAAAGCTCTGTTTAACAATATAGAAAATAACGGAGCACCATGGCAGTACTCAGCCGAAGACAGGTTGCTCTGGGCTAAAGATTTGGAAATAAACATTAAGTGATGCATTCACATTGGAACTGCTTAATAATTCCTTTGTGATTCTTGGTGCAAACTTTAGTGCACCTTTGTGGTAAAAAAATCCAATTGACCATAAAGTGACACAAAGTAATAACACAAAGTCACACAAAGGGAAAAATGAATCAATAAGGTTTAAAAGCGAAGATAAAAAATGGAAACCCGCAAAATTGAAATCCCTGTAATGGCAGATCTTTTTGTCCGGGGTGAAAAGCCTGAATACCTCTTCTGGGTCGGTTGCGCCGGAGCGTTCGATGACAGGTACAAGAAAGTTGTCAGGGCATTTGCAAAAATCCTAATCCACCTTAATGTCAGCTTTGCAGTTCTTGGGAAAGAAGAGACATGCACAGGCGATCCTGCCAGGCGTGCAGGTAACGAAATGCTGTTCCAGATGCAGGCCCTTCAGGTTATTGAAACATTCAGGCTGTACGATGTAAAAAAGATTATAACAATATGTCCTCATTGTTTTAACGTCCTTAAAAACGAATACCCCGATCTGGGTGGAAAATATGAGGTTATCAACTACCTGCAGTTTATGAGCAGGATGATTGAAGAAGGCAAACTGAAGATTGATCCTGCTTCATTAAACAATATATCCGTAACTTATCACGATCCATGTTATCTAGGACGGTCAAATGAAATCTATGAAGAACCACGGATCATTCTTAAAAAACTTACGGGGAATTTAGTAGAAATGCATCGGAACAAAAGCTTTGCATTATGTTGTGGAGCAGGTGGGGCACAGATGTTCAAAGAGGCTGAAAAAGGAGATAAGGAAGTTTTTATCGAAAGAACGGAAGATGCACTTAAAACTGATGCTAAAATAATTGCCACGGCGTGTCCGTTTTGCATGACAATGCTTACAGACGGTCTGAAATATAAAAACAAAGAACAGGAGATAATAAACCTGGATATTGCCGAACTTATTGCACAATCAATTGATTTATAGAATAGTCCAAATAATTATCTGAAAACAATGGAAAACAGCAAACTCTTGAAAAGCGGAGAATTTCTTGTAAATGAAGTAGATCCGAAAGATATTTTTATTCCTGAGGAATTTAATGAGGAACAAAAAATGATTGCGCAGACATGCAGCGATTTCCTTGTAGCTGAGGTATATCCAAATCTTGAAAAAGTTGAGAAAAGCGACAGGGAACTAATGAAAAGCATTCTTAAAAAGTCAGGCGAACTTGGATTAATGGGAATATCAATCCCTGAAGACTTTGGCGGTTTCGGACAATCATTCGTGACACAGATGCTCGTGGCTGAAACTACTGGCGCCGGATATTCATTTTCTGTTGCTTATATGGCACACTGTGGTATAGGCACATTGCCAATAATGTACTATGGAAATAAAGAACAGAGAGAACGTTACGTGACAAAACTGGCTACCGGTGAATTTATCGGAGCATATTGCCTTACCGAGCCAGGTGCCGGCAGCGATGCAAACTCAGGCAAAACAAATGCCAGATTAAGCGAAGACGGTAAACATTACATCCTTAACGGGCAGAAGATGTGGATCACAAATGCCGGATTTGCAGACACACTTGTAGTGTTTGCCAAGATTGATACTGACAGAGTGTTGAGTGCATTTATTGTCGAAAGCAAATACCCTGGCGTGGTTGTGGGTCCTGATGAACACAAGATGGGCATAAAGGGATCTTCAACAGCGCAGATCTATTTCAATGATGTAAAAGTACCGGTTGAAAACCTGCTTGGTAAAAGGGGTGAAGGGTTTAGGATTGCTTTGAGTATTCTTCATATGGGACGTCTGAAGCTTGGTGCGAACGTTATCGGGGCAGCTAAAAAGGCAATCAATGATTCGGTTAAATATGCAAACGAAAGAAAGCAGTTTGGAGTTTTAATTTCAACATTCGGTGCGCTTAAGCATAAGATGGCTGAACAGGTCATTCGTCTTTTTGCTTTAGAGTCAGCAGTATACAGAGTAAGTTATGATATCGATACCATGATGAAAAAGCTTACGGCAGACTGTGGCGATTATGGCAGGGCTTCGATTGAAGCAATCAGTCACTACGCTGTCGAAGCAGCCATTCTGAAAGTTGTAGGATCCGAAATGCTTGATTTTGTTGCCGATGAGGCAGTGCAGATACATGGAGGGATGGGCTATTCAGCTGAGATGGCGGTGGAAAGAGGATATAGGGATTCAAGGATCAACAGAATATTCGAAGGAACTAATGAAATAAACCGTCTCCTTGTTGTTGATACAGCAATGAAACGTGCCATGAAGGGTGAATTCGACCTGTTCGGAGAAGCTGAAAAACTGTATACCGGTTTAAGCAGTATAACAAACAGCAAAAAGGAGGGCGAGAGCTATTTCCAGGAAAAATCAAGGTACATCAAAAACTTCAAGAAAGCAATTCTTATCTGTATTCATGGAGCCTCAACTCGATTCGGGAAGGGATTGATCAATGAACAGGAAGTTCTTAACAATATTGCTGAAATGATGATGGAAACCTATGTTTCTGAATCACTTGCACTGAGAGTAGAAAAAATGTCCTCAATTAGAGAAAATGTGTCACTATACAAGGATATGCTCGATGTTAATGTTTTTGATACGGCAGGTATCATAAGAAAATCAGCTCTTGAAGCTATCGGCTCATTCTCAACCTCCGAATCGTGCAAAATGCTTATTCAGGCAATTGAAAACCTTTCAAGAGTGGAGTGCATAAATGTAAAAGATGCAAGACGGCGGATCGCAGACAAGCTGATCGCAGACAATGCATATAAATTCTGATAATCAGTGCAAATGAAAATTTGTAGGGACGCTGCATGCAGCGTCCCTGCTTTTTTATTTAACATTTGTCACAATATCCTTTTTGATGGTTAATGTAATAAATAAATATCATCAGAGTGAGTGATATAGATCAATTATTTACATGATAAAGAGCATTCATATCTATAAAAATTATTGATTATAAAAAACTATTAATCAGGATAATCTGATATCTTTGTGAATAAATTAACAATCTTGAAAATATGAATCAGAAATTGAAAAGGATCAGACAGATATTTATTGCACTAATTCTGATTGCAGCAGTTAAAGGATTTTCTTCATGTGAGAAGTATTCATTCTCTCCTCCTGCTGTTGATCCGAATCAAACATGGCATTTTCAGGCTGATATTCAGCTAATTTTCAACGGCATCTGTATCACTTGTCATAATGGAAAGACTCAATTTCCTGATCTCAGGAGTGGCAAATCATATGCAGCTCTTAAAAGCGGTGGATATATTACACCTCCCGGAGAGACAAGCAAACTTTATCATCAGATGACCACCAATTCAGCCCATATTCCGAGGTCGACAGATTTACAAAAACTTGAAGTTCTCTACTGGATCAACCAGGGAGCTCTTAATAACTAGAAAAAACTTAACCTGTTAAAACCAAATAACATGAAAAACCTTTTTATCCTTTTGACTTTATCGTTGTTCATATCTCCTTTGTTCGCGCAGGAAGATACTCTGAAACCGGTAACATCAAAACCTGTTCGGTTTACTTTTGGAGCAACCACTCTGATTGATAATAGCACAATAGAAACACTATATAAAGGCGGCATTGAACTGCAAATCAGTCACAGGTTCAGCCCGATTGATAATTATCATGATATTTTTGGCATATACGGTTCGGCAAATACGCGCATAGGACTTAATTATGGCATTACCGACAGGCTGATGATCGGCGCAGGAACCACAAAAAACTATCAGCTTCAGGATATTCAGTGGAAATATCTTATTCTCAGGCAGACTGAGGATAACAGCATGCCTGTATCACTTTCATATTATGGCAACATCGTAATTAATTTACAACAGGCGGGGGATTTTGGACCAGCTGCAAGCTTCCGGGATATTCACAGGTTATCATATTTCACTCAACTCATCATAGCCCGCAAAATAAATAATATGTTTTCGGTTCAGATAGCTCCATCTGTGTCATATTTCAATTCAGTGCCACAAAACGTCGATTCCACTGCAGGATATAAAAATCTTAATATAGGAATTTCAGCCGGAGCGCGCGCAAATCTGTTCGGTTCTCATTCTCTGATAGTTGAATATGATCAATTGCTTACAAAACAAAGTATCGCGGTACAACCAAAACCAAATCTTTCACTGGGTTGGGAAATAGGAACAGCAACACATACTTTCCAGATATTTGTGACCAACTACGATCAAATTATTAATCAGCGTAATCTTGTATTTAACACTAATGATTTCCAGAAAAGCCAGTGGCTGGTAGGATTTAATATTCATGTCAGATTCTGACGCTATCAAGTAAAGAGTAATGAAATTCTTTATGTTCCGGATAATTATACTGTTGAGCCTGATTAATTTATTTTCTCTCTCTTCTTCCGGAAGTCCCCGCATAAATCCCAGGGATGAAAAAGCTAAGGATACAATTTCTTTCGTGTCCAAGTTTGAATCTGATAATAATCGGTGTTTCAAATGTCATGGACAGGATAAGTATGAATACACCAATACCACCCTTGGCAAACAGGTTAAGGAGATGATGTGTTCAGAACGTATTGTACGTAAAAACGAGTTCTATTCATCAAATCACAGAAGCTTTAGCTGTACCGACTGTCATTCCGAAGAATACGCAAAGTTTCCTCATTCGGGAGAACTCAGAATGGAACAGAAGTATAATTGTATTGATTGCCATGGAGGTGACGCGAAGTTTGCGAAATATCATTTTGAAGAGATAGAAGCTGAATATAAAAAAAGTATTCACTTTAAAATGGAGGATGACGGATTCACTTGCTGGAAGTGCCACAATCCACATACTTATAAGATAAGTGTCAGAAACAATACTAATCTTAAGGAGACTATTGCTTATGATAATTCTATTTGTTTAAATTGCCATTCCGATTTCAGTCGTTTCCAGCTCCTGAGCGACAGGGCTGAAATTAATATCATTCAAAAGCATGAATGGCTGCCTAACCAGGCTTCTCATTTTGCCAATGTGAGATGTATAGAGTGCCATACTAAAATAAATAATAATATTCCGGTATCTCATCAGATCCGACCTAAAGAAGAAGCTGTAAGGCTTTGCAATGAATGTCATTCGAAAAACTCAATACTTATGGCCTCACTCTATAAATTTGAATCTAAGGAAAAGCGTCGCGACGGATTTTTTAACGGTATAATCTTAAACGCTTCTTATGTTATCGGAGCAAACAGGAACGTTTATCTGAACATGTTAAGTTTGATTATATTTGTTATCGTGATAATTGTAATCATGATTCATATTATTTACAGAATTAAGATTAATACCAGGAATAAATAAAGAAAAGGAATATGTATCTCTACCCAAAATGGATCAGGGTCTGGCATGTATTAAACGCAGCAGCGTTTCTCATTCTTATTGTCACAGGCTTAAGCATGCAATACACTGATAAAGAAAATGCATCTTATGTTGTGGGGTTTGCAAAAGCTGTCAGGTGGCATAATTTTGCTGCTTTTGTTCTGATCCTGAACTATATATTTTTCGTTACAGGAAACCTGCTGACAAATAACGGAAGATTCTACAGGATAAGCAGGAAAGGTTTCGTATTAAATCTGAAGAAGCAATTTAAATTTTATTCAATGGGTATGTTCAAAGGTGAAAAACATCCTTTCCCGGTAACAGAAGAACGTAAGTTTAACCCGCTCCAGAAAATTACTTATGTGCTGGCAATGTATGTAGCTATGCCTCTGCTTATTATATCGGGTATTGGTCTGCTGTTACCCGAAATTACAATTACAACGATCTTCGGCATCAGCGGGCTCGTTCTGACTGATGTATTTCATATCACAATGGGATTTTTCCTCTCTATTTTCATGATCATTCATATTTATACATGTACTCTTGGATCCAGGCCAACATCTCTTTTCAGGGGCATCATAACCGGGTACCATGTTTCTGAAGATGAATAAATTTAAATAATTACCACTCAATTGCTTAAAATTTTGTATATTTAATGATAATATAAAATCGACATTTATGAAGAGTTTAAAATTAATTTTGGTAAGTTCTTTAATAGTATGCCTGAGTATTTCATTGGTAGCGCAACCAAAACCATGGGTTGTTCCGGCTAACTTCAAAACGATGAAAAACGCGGTTGCTGTCGGTGATGCCAGTACCAAAGCGGGTCTGGCTCTTTACACAAAAAACTGTGCATCCTGTCATGGAAGAGCTGGTCTGGGCGATGGCGTCAAGGCAAGATCTCTTAAGACTTTTCCGGGTGATTTTTCAAAGGCTGATTTTCAGAAGCAGAGTGATGGTGATCTATTCTACAAAACCAAAACCGGCAGAGATGAAATGCCCAAGTATGAAGGCAAATTAACAGATGACGATATCTGGAACGTTGTAAATTATATGAGAACACTAAAAAAATAAGAAACTTCAGAAAAGAACAACTAAATAAGTAATAAAGATTATGAGAACAATGAAACTTTTTTTTGTCAGCGCACTGGTTTTACTAGTAGGTACTACATTGGTTGCCCAACCCAAACCATGGGTTGTTCCCGATAGCTTCAAATCAATGAAAAACCCTGTTGCTCAGAGTGACGCAAGTACTAAAGCCGGATTGGCTGTTTTCACAAAGAATTGTGCCTCCTGTCATGGAAAAGCAGGACTGGGCGATGGAGTAAAAGCCAGAACACTTAAAGATTTCCCGGGGAATTTTTCCAAAACAGATTTTCAAAGTCTTGCAGACGGGGATATTTTTTACAGGACTAAGACCGGAAGAGGCGAAATGCCGAAGTATGACGGAAAACTGTCAGACGACGATATCTGGAATGTTGTTAATTATATGAGAACATTAAAGAAATAACAGGAAGAAAAAATTCTTCACTTTAGAAGGCTGGACCAAAGGTTCAGCCTTTTTTAGTGCGCCCGGCATGGGCGATGACTATAGGGTGCAAGACCCGAACACACTTGGCAGTAGGAAGTGTTAGCTAAAGGCAAGGGTGTCCTTCGTGAGGAGGAATCTGAAGGAAGCCGGCGGCAAA
>Ga0224521_1000119_pt1 | contig 25968 bp, 16 predicted proteins | sample CFST0metaG_FD_182731 | JGI IMG/M metagenome (GOLD analysis project Ga0224521, IMG submission 182731) | Peat soil microbial communities from Stordalen Mire, Sweden - C.F.S.T0 | ecosystem: Environmental > Terrestrial > Soil > Wetlands > Peat | place: Sweden: Norrbotten County, Stordalen Mire... | reverse complement strand
ATGTGGCTCTTTATTTTTACTGAACTATTATTGTTTGGGGGTTTATTCCTGGTTTATTCCATTTTTAGAGCCGAATATCCAACTGCTTTTCACCAAAGCAGTTTAGAACTGAGTGTTACAATCGGTGCAATCAATACCATTGTGCTGCTTTTTAGTAGTATGACGATTGCCATGGCACTGACAGCCATTCAAAAGAATGATCCAAAGCGTGCTCTTGTGTTTATAGGAATAACATTGTTTTGTGCTGTGGCATTTTTGGTCAATAAATATTTTGAATGGGGTCATAAAATCGAACATGGTTTATATCCGGGTTCAACTTTGATGCCATTTCTGGATAGGGGTCATTTACTTTATTTTAGTCTGTACTTTTTTATGACCGGGCTCCATGCTTTGCATATTATCATTGGAATGACTCTTTTAATAGTCTGCTATTTCAAAGTAAAAAGCAAAAATATAAATAGTAAAGATTATGTTTTGCTTGAAAATGGAGCACTTTACTGGCACCTTGTTGATTTAATCTGGATTTTCCTTTTCCCGTTAATGTATTTGATTACATAATAGCAGAGATAAGAATTTTAGAATCAAGATATCAGAACCAGAATTTATTAATACCAGATTTTAAATTATTATGGCGAATAATACCACACATACAACCGAGTATAGAGTACTGGCAAAGGTTTTGTTAGTGCTCATGTTTCTTACGTTTTTGACCATAAGTATAACTTCTTTTCACCTGGGTGCATTCACAGTAACAGCAGCACTGTTAATTGCCGGATTAAAAGGCTTTTTAGTGCTGTCTAACTTCATGCATTTAAAATATGAAAGTTTGTTATTGCGAATTTTGGTAGGTATGGTCTTCGTGCTTTTTGCAGTAATTGTACTCATAACATTTATCGATTATGCATACCGCTGATTGATTATATGTCTTAGCTTGTAACTAGTAACTATTAACTCGTAACTATATTATGTTCAGTAACGCATCAAATTTTGTTCACGGAGTAGATTCAGCATTCCTTATTATTACAGGAATATCGGTCTTTTTCCTTGTTACACTCACAGCTACAATGATTTATTTCGTTGTGAAATACAATAAAAAGAAAGGCAAACCGGCTATTCAAATAAAGGATAATTCGCTTTTGGAAATTACATGGATTACTATTCCTATGATTCTGGTTCTTTACATGTTTTATATTGGTTGGCAAGGTTTTATACCTATGCGTCAGGCACCAAAGGATGCAATACAGATAACTGCAATCGGTTCTATGTGGAAATATGAGTTTATATATCCGGGCAATAAATCATCAGACACATTGGTAGTTCCAATAAACAAATCGGTAAAAGTGAATTTAGGTTCTAAAGACGTTTTGCATGGTTTCTCTGTTCCCGGATTCAGGATTAAAGAAGACATGGTGCCTAAGAAAAATAATTACTCGTGGTTCACAGCAGGTGAACAGGGCGACTATGATATTTACTGTACTGTTTATTGTGGAGTGAATCATTCGTATATGCATTCTATAATACGAGTTGTAAGCGAAGCTGATTACAATAAATGGTTAGCTGCGCTGCCGGTTAAGAAAGCGGATACAAATCTGGGACATACAGTACTGGAAAAGAATGGCTGTATTGCCTGTCACTCAATAGATGGCTCAAAATCTGTAGGTCCCACATTTAAGGGATTGTATGGTTCAATGGTTGAAGTAACAACGAATGGCGCGTCTCGCAAAATTACTGCTGACAGCGTGTATATTAAAACATCGATTGTAGAACCTAATAAAGATGTTGTTACAGGTTTTCCACAAGGTGTAATGAAAGCGTATAAGGGAGTTATTACTGATAAAGATATTCAACTTGTAAATGAATATCTGAAAACGTTGAAATGATGAAAAATAACTTACAGCTGATTTTAGCATTAATAAAATATAAGGTTTCTATAGCTGTAACATTCACAGCCATTACAGGTTATGTTGTTTATACCGGTCACTTCGACTTTCAAATAATAACTTTGGTTCTGGGAGTTTTCTTGCTTGCCGGAGGGTCGAGTGCGCTGAATGAATGTCAGGAAAGTAAGTACGATGCCAAAATGCCAAGGACAATGAATCGTCCCATACCTACAGGCAAAATATCGCTTGCTAATGCAGTGGTAGTTTCGGTTATGTTCTGTCTGGCGGGACTATTTGTTTTGTACTACAATTTTGGTGCGATAACAGCCGCCTTGGGTTTGTTGAATCTCGTATGGTATAACCTTATTTATACTTATCTTAAACGGATTTCATCTTTCGCTGTTGTGCCCGGTTCGTTGGTTGGCGCGATTCCTGCGTTTATGGGTTGGACGGCAGCCGGTGGTTATGTGTTTCAGCCGACAATTATTTTTATAGCTTTTTTCTTGTTTATCTGGCAAATACCTCATTTTTGGCTATTGATGATCAAATATGGCAAAGAATACGAAGAGGCCGGATTTAAAACGATTAATCAAGCCGTGAACTCAGGTAATTTGAAGATGATTATTTTTGCCTGGGTGGTAGCTACTTCATTTTCATCTATCATTGTACCACTGTTTTTAGTCAATATCTCGTTACCGTTTTTCCTGGTTATTTTCAGTTTAAATTTAGCATTTATAGCTATTTTCACCAAGCTCTCATTTGGAAATGTAGCTGAGTTAAATTTCAGGAAATCATTCATAAGTATCAATATTTATATGATGCTTTTCATGTTGATGCTTATTATTTTTCATATAATTGTTTCTTGATAGGAACTGTGAATGGTTGTATTTTTTGCTGATTAAAATTTAAATAGCCTGCTCGGGCTAAACAAACAGGGAATAACCTTGTTGAATGCAACAAATACAGATTTATATTTTATTTTACGGATTTTAAATCTAATGCCATTTTATTCTTCGTAATTTTGCCATTCAAATATCAAGATGATTCCAACCGTAAAGCATAAAGTTCATGCACTTTTGGCACTGTTTCTTACAGCAGTGTTATTCGGTTCTATGTTTGGAAAACCGGTGCATATCCTGCTAAGTCACCATTACGAAACCGGAGTATTCAATACCAGTTCAACTTCAGGAGCGATTTCAAATCCGCATTCAGATTGCCCGATATGTAATTTCGAATTTTGCTCTTTCATTCCTCAGAATCAGATTCTTGTTCCAAAAGCTGATATGGTTTTTGCACAGGAAGTTACTCCGGAAACTGCTGACAGGATTATACATCAAACTTCTCATCATTTTCAGTTACGGGGACCTCCCGCTCTTTAAAATTTCAACTTTCCTTTTGCAGTAGAACCAGATTTTATTGCCTTTGCTTCATTACATCAGATAGCATAATTGATTTAAAAATCAATGTATTGTCATTTGATGTCTCTGAATTATTTCTGATTGTGCTATTGTAGCATTTAAATAATTCTCAGAAGCATTTATCATTCACATACTCAATATAAGAAATTCAAAAATGAAAAAGATATTTATATTTCTCATCTCACTTGTTGTGGCTTTAAACATTTCGGCAGATGTTATAGCTACTTCGCAAACAAGTCTGCAAGGCAAAATAACCGACAAAAACGGAGAGCCCATAATCGGTGTCAATATTTATTTTCCGGAACTGAAAACCTGTGCAACAACCAATATACAGGGCGTTTATCTAATAGACAATTTACCCAGACACAAGTTATCTATCCAAATCAATTCGGTGGGTTATAAGCTGATATCTGAAAATATTGATTTGGCACTGACAACACATAAAGATTATGTGATGCAGGAGTCGATTACCGAGATTACTGAAGTCACTGTCATTGGACAAGGTCTTAATTCGCAGATTACCAAAACACCAACTCCGGTAAGTGTAGTTACGCTTACTGAATTACAGCAACATCCATCTACCAACATTATTGATGCATTGAGTTCTCAGCCCGGCGTATCGCAAATTACAACGGGAGGTGGTATTTCCAAACCGGTTATACGTGGCTTGGGCTATAACCGCGTGGTAGTTGTCAATGATGGAGTGCGTCAGGAAGGGCAACAGTGGGGCGACGAACATGGTATTGAAATAGATGAAAACCAGGTGAACCGGGCTGAGATTCTGAAAGGTCCGGCAAGTTTGCTATACGGGTCTGATGCTATGGCAGGTGTAATAAGCTTTTTCTCGGCACCCATATTGCCTCAGGGTAAAATGCAGCTGAATGCCAGTGCAAATTATCAGACAAACAATGGACTGATGGCTTATTCACTTGATTATGCCGGACATAAAAAAACTTTCGTGTGGGATATGCGCTATAGTGGTAAACAGGCTCATGCTTATCAGAATAAGGACGATGGTTATGTGTACGATTCAGGGTTTAAAGAAAATGCAGCTTCGGCTTTGCTGGGAGTAAGTAACTGGTGGGGATATTCGCACCTGACTCTTAGCATGTATCACCTTACTCCGGGCATTGTGGAAGGTAATCGGGATAGTTTGTCGGGAAAATTCACGAAAGATGTTATACTTCCTGATGGTACTGTTGGCAGTGCCATTGCAACACACAATGATCTTACTTCGTATAGTCACCAACTGCCTTATCAGCAGGTATATCATTACAAAGCAGTGTGGAATAACAATATTATGATAGGTGATGGAAACCTGAAGGCAAGCGTTGGTTACCAGCAAAACCGACGTCAGGAATTTGCCAACGTGCTTACGCCTGATAACTATGGATTGTATTTCCAACTTCATACTGTTAATTACGATGTGCATTATGAAATGGCTGAACGAAATGGATACAGCTTCTCGTTTGGTGTGAATGGTATGGGACAGCGTTCGCTGAACAAGGGAACCGAATTTTTGGTGCCGGAGTATGGATTGTTTGATATAGGATCATTTGCAGTGGCTAAAAAAAGCATTGGAAAGTTAGATCTCAGTGGTGGAATTCGTTTTGACAACAGGTCGGAAAATGGCAAGGATCTTTATCTGAATGCTGACGATGCTAAAACCACTGCATCAGATCCTGCTGCTGTGCAACGTTTCTCTGCGTTTTCTAAAAATTTCAATGGTGTGAGCGGAAGTATCGGAGCCAGTCTTCAGCTAAATGACCACTGGATTACCAAACTGAATCTCTCCAGGGGTTTCAGAGCTCCGAGCATTGGTGAGTTAGCTTCAAACGGTGTACACGATGGAACGGTACGTTATGAAATCGGAAACTCTGGCCTGAAATCTGAACACAGCTTGCAATTGGATTACGAGTTGGGCTATAATACCGAACATGTGAGCGCTAAAGTTAATTTGTTTGCTAACAATATCAGAAACTACATTTATTCGCATAAAATCAATAGTGTGAATGGTGGAGACTCTATTCGAAGCGGGTATTCCACGTATAAATTCAATTCGGGCAATGCGTTGCTCTTTGGTGGCGAGGCTTATCTGGATATTCACCCACATCCATTAGATTGGTTACATTTCGAGAACACTTTTTCGTATGTGCATTCCGAGCTACAGAATCAGTCCGATTCGACCCGTTATCTGCCATTTACGCCCGCTCCAAAATGGACCTCGGATATTCGGGTAGATTTAGATCATACAGGTAAATTGCTCAAAAATACCTATTTCTCGTTTGGAATAGAACATGACTTCAAGCAAGCTGATATTTTTTCGGCCTACAATACAGAAGCTGTCACCGATGCATATACGCTTCTGAATGCAGGTATAGGAACAGACATCGTATGGAATAAACACAAATTATTCTCTGTTATTATCAATGGAACTAACCTTGCCGATATAGCGTACCAAAGCCATTTGAGCCGACTGAAGTATTCACCGGAAAATTATGCCACGGGACAACAGGGCGTTTACAATATGGGAAGAAATATTAGTTTTAAGTTGATTGTTCCGGTTGATTTGTAGATAAGAGATTTAAAAAAAAACAGTCCTCTGATCATTTGTGATTAGAGGACTGTTCATAAATAGAGGTAATTGGGAAGCTAAATCACCACTTGATGTTTTTATCAATAAACCCAATCAGCGTATCGGCCATTATTTTTTGTTCAGCCACGCTGGGATGACCGTCTGCATTTTTAAACTTGAAAAAGCATGTGTAAATCTTCGGGTCGTTCAGTTGTGCTGTAGCTTTTTGCACATATCCCGGCCAGGGAGAACCTTCACGGGTGGCATCCATGCTGCCCAACGCACAAATGATGGATGCTTTGGGGTATTTGCCGCGGATAGTCGCTACAAAGTTTTTATAGGAAGCGATAATAAACGCTTCATTGGGCTCCGTGGTTCCAAATCTTCGTTTAAACTCGGCATGGTCGTGCAGCTTTACAATCCATGAATCGTTTTGAAATAGATTAATCACCACAACATCGGGTGTGTATTTTGCGAAATTCCAGGTTGACGTAGAGTCGGTAGCGTCTGTCCGATTGTACATTTCGGGCATGATAAGTGGAAACCAGCTGACCATAATGCCAATACCACTCTTTGCAATACATTGGTATTGTGCGTCGTAGTGTCTGGCAGTAAGCGCCGCGTAGGTCAGATAATTGTTTTGAAAGTAACCAAACCATCGATCTTTTCCACTTGCATCCTCTATGGCATAACCACAGGTGATGGAATTACCATAAAATTCGATTTTTCGTTTTTTAGAAGCTGATGGTGGTAATAATCTGGTATTGTCCGGCGTTTCGAAACCAAAGAATAGTGTTTTTCCTTTATCCCATTCGGTACGTTTGAATAATTGAACGGTATGATTTCCTTCTGATAAACCGGATGCAAGTAAGTAGCTTTGTTTTTTAGCGACTGTATGTAATTTTGAAACGACTTTGTTGTCAACTATCACATTGTAGTAATTAGCACTATCCAGATCTTGTAATATAGCTGAAATTTCTTTACCCTTAAAATTAAGAGTAACTGATGTTCCCGGCCATGATAATACTGCTGCGTCGAGGTTATACTGGATTCTGCCCTCGTAACTGATGTTGTGGCTGTTGAACTTTACAGTTTTTGCTTGTGTGTTGTTTGCCGGAAACAACATAAGCAGAGTTAGAAAAAAGAGATTCTTTTTGTACATCTTGATAAAACTTAAGATTGAAAATTATTTTAGTGTCAGATAATCCTGAGTGATTGTTACAGTAGCATAAGTGGCATTCAATGCGGCAAGAAATGCATTATGCACATCGATGGCTTTAATCTTTTCTCCGTTTATTTCCAGATTTCGGGTGGCACATGCATTGCCGATTAATGTGCAGTTATATCCCAGGTCTTTGGCTGCACGGGTTGTGGCATCGATACACATATGAGTCATCATACCGCAAATCACCAGGTCTGTAATTTCATTTGCTTTCAGATGATTAGACAACTCTGTTTCGCGAAAGCTGTTGGGAAAATGTTTGATGATAACTTTCTCGTTTGCGCCTGGCCTTACGTTTTTATGTATCTCCGCTCCCGCAGTATCGGGTAAGAAGAAAGTTGCTCCCGGTTTGGTGGCAATATGCTGTATGTGAATGATGGGTAAGTTTTTGTTTCTGAAATTTTCCAGTAGTAACTTAGCATTTTCACTTGCGTGGTCAGCATTTACTAAGGTCATGGTTCCACCTTCAAAATAATCATTCTGTATGTCGATAAGTAGGAGGGCTGTTTTCATACTGTTGAATTTCAATATTATCTGTGACGCAATGCTACCAATAATCCACCGGTGATAAAGGCGGCAACCCACCAGATATAGGCACAGCGGGTATAGATATTAAGGTTTCTACAGATTGGTTTGTGCGGACCATTTTTCAGGTTATATCTCCAGAGTAAAAAAGTATCTATACTCATTCCTAACAACGATGAATACCCAATAAATCCGTGAAATGTCAAACCTCCTTTTGTAGAACCGAGAATCATCAATATAGTTGCAGAAATATCGAGAATAACTCCGATAGTAAAAAACAATAATATACGCGAAGTAACCAGTTTTTGTCTTTGTTCTTTGGCAAATCCGATAGAGTAAAAAGCTAATGCTAAGGTTACCACCATGGAACCAATCATGGAATAGATTTTCATATTTCTTTTTGTTGAATTATTTGATAATAAATTTCGTTCTGTAATATATTGAAGTCGTCTTGACTTTTATAATGTTATTGTTTTTGAGAATTTATTGCTGATTTGAAACGGGTCTCGCGAGTTCCAACTCGCGATTATTTATAAATACCGTGAGTTGGAACTCGCGAAACCCAAAATAAAAGATACTTCTGAAAAAGTCTAGCCGGCTTCATAGTGTCCCGACTTTACAATAAGCCTATTCGAATCCGATTTTTCGGGACGCAAATGCAGCGCTGAGTTGGATCATAGCTTCGCTCTTTACCAAATCGGCATTACTGATTGTGCTCCAGAAACGGATAGTTAGTGAACAACTTTCGGGCGTAACTTTTGTATATAATATCACCGGTTTTCGTTGAGATATCACATTCGGAACGCTTTTTATAATGTTGTTAATCACTTCATTAATCACGTTGGCATCAAGTTCATTTCCCGTTAATGAGAATGCGAGCATAACTCTTTTTTCATCGTTGCTGAAAGTCCAGTTTACGATGTTTTGCGACAGGATATTTCCATTGGGGATAATTACCTCTGCACCATCTGCAGTATTCAATGTGCTGGCACGCAACCCTATTTCTTTCACTTTGCCGGCTTGTCCGCTTACTTCAATCTCATCGCCTATTTGCAACGAACCATCAAATATCAGAATAATACCCGACACAAAGTTGTTGACTATATTTTGCAATCCCATACCAATACCTACACCCAAAGCACCTAGTAAGAACGTGAGTTTATCTATAGGCAATCCCGAGGCTGCGATAGCTAAAAGGTAGCCTCCTATCAATACTAATAAGCGGGTGATAAGTAATCTGGAGTGTTGTCCTTTAGTGACTGCTGTTAGATCTTCCGATTCAACGCCTGTTTCCCCGAATAAGAAGCTTAACAATCTCTGCAAAATATGTGCAAACCAGATGATAACAAAGAATAATATCACGCTGAGAAGTTGAAATGAGATACTTCCGATTGTTCTTGTTATGGTTAGTGCATCTGCTACGTAATTACTAATATTATGATAAATGTTTAAATTCGAAGTAAGCATGATAAGCCACACAATTATAGCAATAATAATCAAAGGCATTTTTATTCTGCTTATTACCACAAAACTGTCGAATGGTTTATCAACCCCTTTTTTTAACCGACTGCTTTGAAGCTGAAGTAAAATAATCTCGATAATCACGTCGATAAATACAGTTAATACTATAACCTGCGTGACCGCAAAAATACCGGCTATGCCAACCATGCCCGATAGCGAGAATCGTCCGAAAAGATTAAAAATTACGCCCAGACAGGATAACATTATTCCTATGATGGTAGCCGGTTTTATTAAACTGTAATAGGGCATTTCTTTGCGAAGAGATCTGTAGAAACGGACTGCAAAGATAATGATGCCTATATGCAAAGCCAGCATCAAAAGCCTTTCAACCAATGTAGGTTCTATCAGTAAATACGTAAGTACATCTGCAATAAATAATATTACCAGTCCAATCCAGTTAAACAGAAATGTCTGGTTGCCTTTTCTGAAAAAAATCACAGTTGATGCTGTCAATAGAAGGATATATTCAATTGAAATGTACGAAGTAGGAGCGTAGGCATCAAAGAATGGCATCAAGCTCAGTAGCAATATCAAGATTGATAATATAGGATGATTGTTCAGGTATTGAAGATGTAAATAGCTAAATGTTTCTTTCTCTTTCCGAACCCTTTTCAGTAATTTTCGTTTCAGGAATAACCAAACAAAAAGCAATATTCCCAAAAAAAGAATAGTTGTTCGTTCGCCTGATGTTTGACTGATATAATAGCTGATCGCTTTTTGCTCGCTACCAAATACGCTTATTGTATTTTTAGATGATTCCTGAGTTTGAGTATCCTCTTTTTCCTGTTGCCACAAACAATTTACTTCCTGACCGAATAATTTAGGAACGGTTCTGTCCAGCCTTTTGTTTATCATTCCCAACATATTAGCCAAATCAAGTCCGTTGTCAGACAATCTGACTTTCAGAGCATTTAGCGTATCAACATTGGCTTTGGTAATGCTGTCGGTTCTATTCCATTTCCATTCCAACCGAATCAGTTTGTCATCAAAAGTGGCTCGTAGTTCTTTATCGGCGTACAGCTTTCGAAATATAGAATCCGACAATACGTTTTTTAAATGGAGTTTTGCATGATATACCCGATGGTATAATTTGTCAAGTTGCCCCTGAATTCTATCAGTCTCGTCATCTAGTTTGGCGGTAAAACTCTGGTAAAGATATTGATTCTTGATATTCACTATCGTATGCCTGCCTCTTATATTTTGACGAACAAGCTTAACATCTTTCGTCATGAAGTCGATTCTTCGGGCTATGTTCACAATTTCAAATCCCAATTTAGCACTATCTCCGATGGAATTCAGATTGTCATTCACCCGTTCAATACTCAAGGTGTAATCACTCAGAGTGAGGGTGTCCAATGCCATAACCATTTTTTTGTGCATCCGTTTCTGTGCACCTTTTTTTATTTTTGCACTATCAGAAGAAACCAGTTGTTGGCTAGATGCATTCGTTGCCGGTATCGGGTTTGATTGGGCAAACAGGGCGGAACTGATATAAGTCGCGAGTAGGAAAAAAACTAATCGTTTCATTGAATTTGTATTTTGATATGGAACTAATATAAACAATGAATTATAGGAAAATGGCTTCCAAAATTTACAAAGCTCAAAGTTAATGATTAATATTGATTTGATATTAAGCGTGCCTTTAAAAAACCTAAAACCAAATACCGTATGATGACTCTGTTTGATACACCTCCATTTATTTCGGAATTTACAGATACTTTTCTCTGTAATGCTGAAAAAGTGAATTCGTAGAAATTTCTTTTTCAACTGTTTTGATTAATTGTCTGCAATAAACAGCTTGTACGTTTTCATTAGTTCGTAATAAACTTTTAAACCCCCAAAGATGAATCACGGTGTCATTGGATAACGAAAACGGATTTGTCAACAAATAACTTATAGGCAAACCCCTGTAATCGGCACATATAGAGAGTAGCCTTTGTTCGGCAAAAACCATTTGCGACACCAATTCTTGCGGTTTCCCTGTATTGTGAAACATAAATTGTTTTGATTCGTTGAGGTATAATGTTTTAAATGATTCATTTTCGATATACAGAAAAGCCGTATTCGAAGGTAGTACTTTCCAGTTGTAGTAATCGGGGAATTTAAAACCCTTGGGCACTTTTAATAATGATGGGTTCAGGTAAACGTCCGGGTTCAGCGTTTCTCTGTGCAAAGCTGTTATGGAAGTGGTTTTTAGCAGGCTATGAATGGGTCGTACAATGATAAGATCCGTATCAAGCATAACACACGGACATGTATGCGCTTCGAGAGCCAGAAGTTTTCCTGCTGCCCAAAACACTTCGGAATCAATCGGATAGCTATTGTTTTCGAGTACTTCGGTGTCTATACCACCATCCCAGAGGTTGAGTAAATCATGCTTTTTGATAAATGCATATCCCGTGTTGTCGGTATACAGTTTTATAGTTCCATTCTGCTTTTGCCACATTAAGGCCGAAATAATCATGGTAAGTAATTCCGCCTCATTCATACTAAATCCAAGGGCACTTGTTCTGGATGGTTTAGTCCATAAAACATGGAAAGCAGCAATGGGGTGTGGTCTCATGTTGATTTTATAAGCCGATAATATGCCCCCCAACAATACCACTGCCTTCAGATGAAGAATTCGTATTTTTATCGTGACTGTGAGCACTCGAATTTTGAATTTCGACTATAGAATCATGTTCGCCCGGGATGATTTTCAGTAGATCAAACCGTTCTTCGTCAATAAAACAATTTTGAGACTGTAACTTAAGGAAGCGGTACAAAACAGGTGTGCCGTTTCTGCAATACTCCTCGAGCAATTCGAAGAATACATTCAGATTAGACTCCAATTCGGGGTAATTAAGTTTTTCGTTTTTGCAATAACCTTTTAGCCATTTTTTATTTCTTTCAAAATTGTCAGGCTGATTAATGCTGTCCTGTACAAAAGCAAAAATATAATGCCGCATTGCTTTAGAAATTGCCGGGGTACTATTTTTCCCTAAATCTGATGTCTTGTTCATTGCCGGATCTTTTGTAAGGAAAATAAAGTGTTTTATTTACGTCCTACAAATATACTTATTAGTTGGTTATTTGCAACGTAATGCTTAAATTAATGTTGGAATCATTTCTTAAAAGTGGCATTAACTGTTAGACTCTCATCATAATTGCATTTGATTCAACGTCTAGAGAAGGGTTTCCTTCCTTTAAATACTTATCACAGCCACACTTCTTGCAGATACAGTCATTTTCTCATTCTAACTTTATTAAACATTCAAAGTGATCTTCATCACTTTGAAATTGTCTATAAAAAGCAATTAAATTTACACCTGTATCAATCTATTAAATAACAATGAATTAATGCAAACGTTGTTGGGATACAATAAAAGATTAATCGTTTTGTAATAACAGATAAATTACATATATTTGCATATATTAATCTATTATTATGAGAAAAAAACTCCTTTTAGTGAGCTTGTTAGCGGTTTTTCAATTTCTGGCTGCAACAGAAAATGTGGATTCTTTGCTAGGGGTTTTGGATAAAATAATAACTAACCATCAACAATATTCAAATAAAAAAGAAGAAAAATTACTTAACCTCAAGGAATTATTGAGAATCACTACCTCAAGTCAGCAACAATTCATTGTTTGCGGGCAATTATTTGATGAATATTTTTATTATCAGAAAGATTCCGCATTAATCTATGCCAAGAAGAGATTGAGAATTGCAAAGCAACTGCAAGATGAAAGTTTGATTGTACTTGCCCAAATCAATCTTGCCTCCACCAACGGTAGTATAGGGATGTATAAAGAAGCATTTGATGTTCTTGATGCCATTGATATCTCTAAATACCCCCAACACAAAGCTTATTATAACTATGAATGCTCTGTAATCTATGGTTATATGAGCTATTATGCTGTTACATCACAAGATAGAAATAAATATACTCAAATCACTAAATTATATCTTGATTCGATGATATGTGTTACTCCCATTGACCCCAACATGTTGTTATTGGCAAAGACCGACAAATATATTTTGTCCAATGATTATGAAAAAGCATTGGTTCTTCTGAATGACAAATATCCAAAAATAAATAAAATCCATATTAAAGCCATGTTGGCCTATAATTTCGCATTGGCCTATCGACAAAAAAATGATAAAAAACGGGAGCTTCTCTGGTTGACTATTTCTTCTATCAATGATCTTCGGTCGGTAACTAAAGAATATATTTCATTACGGAGTCTGGCTTTCGAATTATACGAATCGGGGGATATAGACAGGGCTCAAAAATACATGAAATGTTCGTTGGAAGATGCACTGTTTTGCAATGCAAGACTTCGTACATTCGAGATTTCCAATTTAATGCCGTTTATAGATAATGCCTATCAGACTGTGACTAAAACAAGACAGAGGTTACTAACTATTTTTGTCATTGTGGTCAGTGCCTTATTGGTGTTTTTATTACTTGCCATTGGGCGTGTGTATCGCCAAATGAAAAAACTGACATTGGCCAGAAAAGAATTAAGCCTGATAAACGATAAACTTAGTGAATTGAACGACAAGCTTATCAAAAATAATAATTCACTCACAGAAGCCAATATCATTAAAGAAGAGTATATTGTAAAATACATGGATCAATGTTCGCTTTACATTGACAAGATGGACGATTATAGGCGGAATTTATACAAAACGGCCACTACTGGCAAACTTGAAGATTTAATTCTGAAAGTGAAGTCAAAGGAGTTTATTGAAGATGTGCTTCATGAATTTTATCAAAACTTCGACAAGACATTTGTGCAACTTTTTCCAACCTTTGTAGAAGAATTAAACCAACTATTGGCTCCGGAAGAACGAATTCACCTAAAACCGGGACAATTTCTAAATCTGGAATTGAGAATTTATGCATTAATCAAATTAGGCATTAACGATAGCGTAAAAATTGCTGCATTTCTAAGATGCTCTACTAACACAATTTACAACTACCGCACACGAAACCGAAATAACGCTTTGGGAGATCGCGACTCTTTCGAAGAAAATGTTACACAAATTGGAGCAGTGTCGGGTTAAGCAATTGAATCAAAATTATTAATCAGGTGTTTTGAAATTATTATCAACAATCATATTTGTTTCTGTAGACCTATAACCCTTTAGCTTCGCTGACAGTAGTTTCTCCATACATTAAATAATATTCAGTATATCATATGATTATGAAAAGAATTTTCCTCGTTATTGGTTTGTTGCTGTCTATCCTGTTTGTTAGTGCAACAGAGAATACTGACTCTTTGCTTAAAGTGTTGGATGAAATAGTAATCAACCATAAGCAGTATTCTGTCAAAAAAGAAGATAAATTACTTCAACTAAAGTCCCTGCTGCGAATTACCACCTCTCCCGAACAACAGTTCGCAGTATGTGGTGAATTGATTGATGAGTATTATTATTATCAGAAAGATTCTGCATTGATTTATGTCAAGAAGAGTGTAAAAATTGCCAATCAACTACATGACAATACTAAACTTATTTCTGCTAAGATTAAACTGGCCTCTATCAATGGAAGCATAGGCCTGTACAAGGAATCGCTTGATATTTTCAGGGATATAAACATTGCCAGTTACCCCGATTTAAAAGTCGAGTATTATAATGAGTATGCAATAGTATACGGGTATATGGGATTCTACGCAGTGTCTGACCAGGACAGAAGGATGTACAACCGATGGAATAAATTATACTACGACTCTTTGATTTCTTTAATTCCCGCAGATACAAGTTTATCTGTTTTAAGAAGAGCAGTGGAATTGTCTGAAAATAACAAATATGATAAAGCGCTTGATTTATTAGCACCTGCTTATCGAAAATGTAGAGACACTCACGATAAAGCTAAATTAGCATATAATATTGCTTGTATGTATGGTTTTAAGAAGGAAAAGGAACTAGAGATTTCGTGGTTAACCATATCTTCAATCAATGATCTTGAATCGGTAACAAAAGAATATGTATCACTTAGACTTTTGGCTTTTAAATTATTTCAATCGGGTGATATCGATAGGGCGTACAATTATATGAGTTGTGCGCTGGAAGATGCCTTGTTTTGTAACGCCCGGTTACGTACGCACGAGGTATCGCTGATGATGCCTATTATTGATAAAGCCTATCAGCACCAAACCCGAACGAAACAAAAGATATTGACTATCTCCACCATTGTAGTGAGTGTGTTATCATTGTTTTTTCTGATTGCTATTTGGCGTGTTTACAGGCAAATGAAAAAGCTGGCGTTGGCACGAAAAGAATTGGCTCAGGTAAATGATCATCTTAGTAATTTGAACAATCTTCTTTTGGAAAACAATAATTCACTCACCGAAGCCAATCTTATCAAAGAAGAGTATATTGTTAAATATATGGATCAATGTTCGCTTTACATTGATAAGATGGATGAATATCGTCGAAATTTACAAAAAATTGCGATTACTGGTAGAATGGAGGATTTGATTTTAAAAATAAAATCCAAAGATTTTATTGATGACGAACTTGCAGAGTTCTACCTCAATTTCGACAAAACGTTTATACAACTGTTTCCCGATTTTGTAGATAAGCTAAACAAATTGCTGATCCCTAATGAGCAGATTCAGCCTAAGTCGGGACAAATTCTAAACTTAGAGTTGCGAATTTATGCATTGATACGATTAGGGATTAATGATAGCGTTAAGATAGCGTCATTTCTCCGATGCTCTACCAATACTATTTATAACTACCGCACGCGAAACAGAAATAATGCTATCGGCGATAGGGACTCTTTCGAAGAGAATGTAATGCAGATAGGTGTTCTTTCCAGATAAAAATACTTTTTCATACTTTGTAACATAAGGTGTTTTCTGCATATAACGGGAAACACCTTTTTCTTTTTGTAATATAGTTACTACTTTTTTTCTTTTATTACATTTTTTAATAGTTTGTGTGCCAGTAATATATAACTCCTTTGTCTTTGTACTTACTGTGTTTTTTCTGTATGATAATTTAGGTGTTGTTTATAAACATACATTTGTCAGGTCTTATTTCTGTTCACAGTTATTTGACAAAAAAACCTATAAATTATTAATACTAGTAATCATCATGAAAAGAAAAAAAAATGCAAGAAGATTGAACATGGGTATATTTATTATACTCATGAGTCTGCTTTCCATTAACGCGATGGCTCAGCAGCGGAAAGTTTCAGGTAAAGTAACAGATTCAACTGGTGAACCGCTAACCGGTGTAAGTGTATTTGTTAAGGGAACTACAACGGGTAGTATTACAGATGTTACCGGAGGTTATGTTTTACAATTGCCGGCAAATGCTAAAACGCTGACTTTCTCCTATATTGGATATAGTGCTGAAAGTGTAGAGATTGCTAATCGTACCACTATCAATGTTGTGTTGAAAGAAAGTACACAAATGTTGGAAGAAGTTGTTGCCATTGGATATGGCGTTCAACGTAAATCTGATGTTACGGGTGCAAGTAATCGTTTGACTGAAAAAGACATGAACAAGGCGGTATCAACTTCACCGATTGATATGATGCAGGGTCGAATTTCAGGGGTAAACGTTACTCAAAACAATGGTGAGCCGGGTGGAGGTATGACAGTGAGGGTCAGAGGTACAAACTCTATTCGTTCGGGTCAGGATCCACTTTATGTTGTAGATGGTATTCCTCTTGATAATTCAAACTTAAATCCTACAGGTGGTAGTGCTTCTGGCTATGGAAGTGGTGCAAGCAAAAATCCACTAAGTTTCATCAATCCTGAAGATATTGAAACCATTGACGTTTTGAAAGATGCTTCTTCTACTGCAATATATGGTGCACGTGGAGCAAATGGTGTAGTTCTTATCACCACTAAAAAAGGCAAATCGGGAGCAGGAACTATTACTTATGATGCTTATATGGGAGTTTCAACCATTCGTGAGAAAATGGATGTGTTGAGTGCCAGTCAATTCAGAACCTATACAAAGGGCGATGGCTCAAAATTACTCGATTTAGGTGCAAGCACTAACTGGCAGGATCAAATATTCAGAACTGCCTATACTCAAAACCACTCAGTTAGTTTAAGCGGAGGTAATGATAAGTCAACGTACCATGCTTCGCTTGGTTATATGGATCAAGAAGGTATTGTTCATAATTCAGGAGTAAAAAGATTGAACGGAAGTTTGAAATTTACAAAAAAAGCATTTAATGACAAATTATTATTAACTGGAAGTTTGGTTGCCTCACAACAACAAGACAGTCGTATTCCAATTTCCGAAGTTAATGGTTCTGGTTATGAAGGTGACTTGATTATTACTTCTCTTAAGTCTAACCCAACGTTCCCGATTTATAATGCTAACGGTACTTATTATCAACACTCGCTTGATCAACGCAACCCTGTTGCCATGATGAATCTTGTAGATGATCAAACAAATACGCTTCGTGTTTTAGGCAATGTATCCGGAGAATATGAAATTATTAAGGGATTAAAATACAAGGTAAATTTTGCCTGGGATAGAACTAATGCTGAACGTCGTGTAAACCAGAATCAACAATTGAGCTATTTGTCAAACAAAGGTGAAGCCAATATCAACAACATTATTGCGAATAATAGGTTGATAGAAAATTATATCACCTATATGACTAAAATTGCTCAGGATCATTCTTTTAATTTCCTTTTGGGATATTCATATCAAAACTTTAATGGTATTTCTAATAATACTGATGTACAGGGATTTGTTGTGGATGGAATTAAATATACAGATAATTTACAATACGGTAATTTCTCTACAGCATCTGTATCCTCTTCAGCTTACGAACGTGAACTACAATCATTCTTCGGACGTGTAAATTATTCATACAAAGATAAGTATTTGTTAACAGCTACTTTGCGTCGTGATGGTTCTTCAAAATTTGGAGCCAACAATAAATATGGTAATTTCCCATCGGCTGCACTGGCATGGCGTGTTATGGAAGAAGATTTTATGAAAAACGTGAATTTATTCAGTAATTTGAAGGTTCGTTTAGGATGGGGTATCACCGGAAATCAAGAAATTGGTGATAAAAATTCACTATTAGCTGTTGGTACTCAACCGGATGCTAATGTTTTCAGCAATGGTGTCCTTTTACCGGGCATCACTTTCAAAAGAACTCCTAATCCGGATCTTAAATGGGAATCGACCGAACAGGTTAATTTAGGTTTAGATTTTGGGTTTATTAAAAATCGTTTGACGGGTACTGTTGATTTATTTAGCAAGAAGACAACAAATGTATTATTCCCGATTACTTCACTAGCACCATCTCCAACTGCAACACAGATGGAAAACGTTCCTGGTTTAGTAATTAAAAATACAGGATTGGAACTTGGTTTGACAGGTGTGATTATCGACAAAAAGGATTTGAATTGGGATGTAACAGTAAATGTTTCAAAAGTTAAGAATAATGTATCAGGCTTAGCAGCAACTATCCTTGAAGGAAATGCTGCAGGTCAGGGTTTGTCTGGTACAACTGTACAATACATTGTTAATGATAAGCCAATGGCTTCCTTCTACGGAATGGTATTCGATGGATTTGATGCTAACGGTATCAGCAAATACAAGACAGACAAAGACGGCAAAGTTCTTGACAAAGAATATTTAGGTAGTGCGTTACCAGATTTCACCTTTAGCTTAAGTTCAACGTTGAAATATAAAAGCTTTGATTTCAGTATGTTCTGGTACGGAACTCAAGGCAATAAAGTGTATAACAACACCGCCAATGCTATATTTGTAAAGGGTACGCTTGATAAATCAAGTAATGTTAGATCAGATATTTTGACTTCTTCAGAAAGTCCTGCAAATTCGAATGCATTTTCTTCACGGTTTATTGAAGATGGTTCGTTCCTTCGTCTATCAAACTTAACGCTTGGTTATACGTTTAATACTAAGTCTATTAAGTGGATAAGTAAACTAAGAGCATATGCTACAGGTAATAATTTATTGGTGATTACAAAATACAAGGGCTTTGATCCTGAAATCAGTTCAGATGCTTCAGTTAATGGTGTACCATCAATGGGCGTTGATTACTCTTCATTCCCTAAATCACGTACATTTACTTTTGGTGTTAATCTTCAATTTTAAATCTAAAAACAAAAACCACAATGAAACAATATAAATTTTTCAAATACAGTGCTTTATTCGCATTTATAGGACTGGTATCGTGTACCAACCTACAAGAAAAAGTGCTAGATGAACAACTTGGAACAAATTTAATTAATGATCCAAACAATGTGCAAGCATTGATTAATCCTCCTTATGCCAGCTTAAGACATACTATAGAGTGGTTTGACTATTGGGGACTGCAGGAAATCACAACAGATGAAGTAATTGTGCCTGCACGTGGTACTGACTGGTACGATAACGGTGATTGGCAAAAGCTTCACCTCCAAACCTGGACGGCAGATCATATTCGTTTGAAAAACGTATGGGATGCATTAAATCAAGGAGTGTCGCGTGCTAATACAGCTATTTATTATATTGGTAAGTTTCCGCAAACAGCCACAACTACTCAATATGTTAACGAAGCAAGATTTCTAAGGTCATATTATATGTACTTGATGTGCGATTTATTTGGTCAGGTACCATTCCGTGAAGCAAGTGATGTTAATTTTTCAACTGCACCACAGGTGCTTAGCAGAAAAGCTGCAGCTGATAAGATTATATCTGAATTGACGGAGATTATGCCAAATTTGAAAACAAAGGCTGATGTTGGTTCTGACCACGTTACAATAGGTGCAGCTCAAGCTTTACTTGCTAAAGTGTATATAAATTATGAAGTTTGGACAGGTACAAAAAAATATACCGAAGCCATTGCAGCATGTAACGATCTTATCAGCAGCCCTAATTACGCAGTAGCAACTGATTATTGGACCATGTTCCAAAAGAATGTAGCTGAGCATCCTGAATTCATTTTAAGAATACCTATGGATGATAATGTTGATATGGGTAGTGGAAGTGTTTGGGTAAACTTTACATTGCATTACAGTCAGACATTCGGTAATATAACCAGTACCTGGAATGGACCAAGTACAACTTCTACATTCTTTAATACATGGGATAAAGTAAATGATGCTCGTTATCATGATGATAGAATTAAGGCAGAATGTGGATTTAATCAGGGATTTCTTGTTGGTCAACAATATGGTCTGGATGGTACAGCTTTGAAACAACGTGATGGTTCACCATTAATATTTGTACCAGAAGTTAACTTACAAAGTTCACCTGAAAACGCAGGTATTCGTGTGGTAAAATTTGCACCTAACTCTACTACAAAATTTCAGTTCAATTCTCCTAACGACGTGCCAATTATGCGTATATCGGATATTTATCTGATTAGAGCAGAAGCAAAATTAAGAAATGGTGATGCTGCGGGAGCTTTAGCTGATGTTAACTACTTAAGAAGTAAACGTAGTGCTGCAGGTAAAACATTGCCAGCTCTGGCTTCTGTAACGTTGGATGATATTTTGAAAGAACGCGGATATGAATTGTATTGGGAAGGCTTACGCCGTCAGGATTTGATTCGCTTTGGCAAGTTTGGAGATGCATGGCAGGAAAAACCGGTAACTGCAGCAACTAAAATCCTTTTTGCAGTTCCAACTTCAGCAATTAGTGTTAATGCAAATTTGACTCAAAACCCAAGCTATTAATTAATTGGGATTGATACTGAAACTCTAAAAAATAGTCGGTCGGCAGCAATGTCGACCGACTTATATAAAAGTTACAAGTTTTATCATTCAGCTCTTATTGTGCTTACTGACTTATACTTTCTATTTCAAATCTGTACCCTGAATAATCACATTTTTTGAAAAATATTTGATCTATGAACAAGAAATTGAAATACAGATTTATTCTGATATTGCTTGTTAACATCATATTCACCAACTCATACGGGCAAATAAACCCGCAAGAAAAGCTAGGAACATTATTTCAGGATGTTCAGCGAGCTCGTATATTCAAAGATCAAAAACGCTTTGTAGACTGCGAATTAAAAGTTGTTCCTGATTCCATACTAAGGGCTTATCAGCAGCAAAAAAACACTCCGGATTTTAGTCTTAAAGATTTTGTAGGTCAGCATTTCGATACCTTACAAAATGACACCGCTTCCATGCTGAAGCACCTCAACTACCTTTGGTCGGATCTCACCAGAGAGCCCAAGGCACAACACTCATCTTCTTCCTTATTGGCTTTGCCCAAATCATACATTGTACCGGGTGGTCGCTTCAAAGAAATATATTATTGGGACAGCTATTTCACTATGCTGGGACTTCAGGAAAGCGGAAAGGTAGACATGATAGAAAATCTGGTCGATAACTTTGCCTTTCTTATCAAGGCTTACGGTCATATTCCCAATGGAAACAGAACGTATTATTTGAGCCGTTCGCAACCGCCGTTCTTTGCCCTAATGGTAAGTTTACTTGCTGATGCTAAAACCGACAAAACAATTTACTCCAGGTACCTGGATGCGATGGAGCAAGAATATCATTATTGGATGAGCGGAAATAAAGTGGTACAACCAGGCAAAAAGGATGTAATGAACCGCTATTGGGATACGGCACACACACCTCGCCCCGAAGCCTACCTTCATGATGAAAAGACTTTCTTAGACGGCAAAAGAGATTCAACCATTTTCAGAGATATTCGCTCTGCAGCTGAGTCAGGTTGGGATTTTTCTACCCGCTGGTTCGACGACGGATTTTCGTTGACGACGATAAACACAACACAAATTCTGCCGGTTGATTTGAATTGCTTACTTTATAATTTGGAGCAGACTTTAGCAAAAGCTTATCAAATAAACAACAATGCTGAGAAGTGTGCATATTACGAAATTCAAGCTCAAAAGCGAAAGAAATTAATTCTTCAATATTGCTGGAACGAAGATAAAGGTTTTTTCTTCGATTATAATTTAAAAACAGGAAAACAAACGTCGCAGTATACACTTGCCGGGTTGTTCCCGATGTACTTCAATATTGCTACTGAAGCACAGGCTGCCAAGGTGAAAGCTGAAATAGAAAAGGACTTTCTCAAACAAGGCGGACTGGTATCAACACTCGTTCAGGGGTCGGGACAACAATGGGATTACCCCAATGCATGGGCGCCGCTTCAGTGGATTGGTTTTGTGGCTTTCCGAAATTACAAATATGATGCGCTTGCTACAAGTATTGCCCAAAGATGGATGAACCTGAATATCAAAGTCTATTTTGCCACAGGTAAGATGATGGAAAAATACAATGTGGTCGATATCAACAAGCCGGGCGGCGGTGGCGAATATAGTGCACAGGATGGTTTCGGTTGGACCAACGGTGTCTTCCTGAAAATGTGGTTTGAATTAAAACGACAAGGGAATAATTATTTACGAGTAAACAGTTACAAGTTACAAGTCTGTTCATCTGACGGTTATTCAGAATAGCTAATCTATACTTTAATTTTATACCGATTCAGGTAGAGATAAAAAACAATAAATAGAACAGAAAACGAATTGAAAATAGATTCTAATGAAAAACACCTGGCTTTTAGTAATTAGCTTCTTAGTAGCTTTTGGAGCAAATGCCCAACAGGTAGATCTTAAAAAATCGCCATGGCATATTGTTACTGCTTACAGTGCCGATTATTCGGGCATTGCGTTAGCCAATGGAAAAATTGGGTTGCTGTCGTCCGATAAGCCTTTCAAAGTGGAATCCATCATTCTGAACAATGTATACGACGAATTTATGTTTGACTCAATAAGCAAATGCGTTACGAGCCGAATCGTAAAAGGAATCAATTTTGCCAATCTGGAGATGGTCGTTGATGGTGAAAAAGTAACTGAGAAGAATATCACCAATTGGGAACAGACGCTTGATATGAAAGAAGCTAAGCTAACTACCAGTTTTAATTTTAAGGACAAAGCATTTATTAGTTATACCACACTTCCACTCAGGGGAATGCCTTATTGTGGATTGATAGACGTGAATGTGGTTGCAAAAAATGATATTGCCATCAATGTGGGTGGAATAATTTCCTGTCCCAAAGAATATAAAAATATAGATTATTCGTTCAAAATACTAAGAGACAATGAGATCAGAATGCCATTGTTACAAACTATTGCCAATAGTCAGACAGGAAAAATAAAACTTTCAACCACCGCCACATTTGTTTTCGACAATGAAACGCCACAACTAACACAGCGTATCATTTCCGCTACTGACCAGTCTCTGGATTTTTCGCGACGAATAAAGAAGGGGGAGAATTTTCATTTTAGTTGGGCCGGAGCAGTTTGTACATCAAAAGATTTCAACGACCCGAAAAGTGAATCGGAAAGAATGACTATTTATATTATGCGTGGAAATCTGAAACAAGTGGTGGTAGATCATGTAAATAAATGGGCAAAACTGTGGCAAGGTGATATTGTTATCGATGGCGATATTGATGCTCAACGCGATGTGCGACTGGCTTTATATCATTTATACGCTTTCTCCAAAGAAGGTTCTGATTTAAGTATTTCCCCCATGGGTTTATCTTCGCAAGGTTATAACGGACATATATTCTGGGATACCGAACTTTGGATGTTCCCGCCGGTATTGGTTTTTAATTCTGAAATTGCTAAGTCATACTTAAATTATCGTTTCAATAGACTTGAGAAAGCCAGACAAAAAGCGCATAACTATGGTTTTTCCGGGGCTATGTATCCCTGGGAATCGGACGATACAGGCGAAGAAGCCACGCCGACTTTTGCGCTTACCGGTGCTTTCGAACATCATATCACGGCCGATATTGGCATTGCGGTTTGGAATTACTTCAGAACTACCGGAGATACAGTGTGGTTGAAAGAAAAAGGATTTCCAATGCTGAAAGAGATTGCAGATTTTTGGGTAAGTCGCTCAGTGATGAATGCAGATGGATCTTATTCTATAAATAATGTGGTTGGTGCCGATGAGTTTGCTCCCAATGTGGACGATAATGCATTCACCAATGGTGCTGCAAAGACCGTCCTCGAAAATGCCACTGCTGCGGCTAAAGCAGTAGGTTCTGTACCCAATAAAGATTGGAAAACAGTTGCGGCAAATCTGAAATTTAATTACTTCGATAATGGTATTATGAAAGAACACAAAACCTACAATGGCGAAGTAATTAAGCAAGCTGATGTGAATCTTTTAGCCTATCCACTTGGAATCGTTACCAATGAAAAGAAGATTGTTGACGATTTAAAGTATTACGAATCAAAAATTTCGCTGGAAGGTCCTGCCATGGGATATTCCGTATTGTCGATACTTCATGCGCGATTGGGAAATACAGAAGAAGCATATGAACTGTTCAAAAAAGCCTATGTGCCAAACAAACGTCCCCCTTTTGGAGCGCTTTCTGAATCGCCAACCAGCAACAATCCTTATTTTTCTACCGGTGCAGGTGGTATGTTGCAGATGGTTATCTTCGGTTTTGGAGGATTGAATTTTACCGACAATGGCTTGGTGCAAATGCCTGTCAAACTGCCAAAGAATTGGAAAAAACTCGAAATTAAAGGCGTGGGTGCTGATAAAAGAACTTATGTAAACACAATGCATTAAAAGAGCTTGTTAAAAAATAACCAGACAATCAATATGAAAACCAGACTAATCATCAGTATATTATTTGCAGCAATAACCCTGACAGGTTTTGCGGCAGAAAATACTCCGACGGTAAATAAATCAATAGATAAGAAATGGTGGAAAGAAGCCATTGTTTATCAGCTTTATCCACGTAGTTTCAAAGACAGCAACGGCGATGGAATTGGCGACTTGCAAGGAATCATTTCAAAGCTCGACTACATTAAAAGTCTGGGTGTAACTGCTGTTTGGTTGAATCCGATTTATACTTCGCCAAACGATGATAATGGCTATGATATCAGCGACTACCGTGATATTATGAAGGACTTTGGCACCATGGCCGATTTTGATCAGTTGCTAAAAGGAATGCATGAAAGAGGTATTAAGTTGGTAATGGATTTGGTGGTAAATCACAGTAGCGACGAGCACGAATGGTTTAAGCAATCGCGCAGTTCACGTACTAATCCTTATCGCGATTATTACCACTGGTGGCCTGCAGAAAAAGGGAAGCCAGCTCCACGCTACAGCGGTTTTGATGTAAATGGAGATGCCTGGGCATACGATTCGCTTACAAATGCATACTATCTACACTACTTTTCGCGCAAACAACCAGATTTGAAATGGGAAAACCCAAAGGTAAGACGTGAAGTTCAGGATATAATGAAATTTTGGCTTGATAAAGGAATTGATGGTTTCCGCATGGATGCTTTTCAATTCGTTGCAAAAGATACTACTTTTCCTGCTTTGCCAAAAGCTTATGATAAGCAGTTAGTGGGGATGCTTAATGGACTGCACGGTTACTTGCAGGAAATGAACCGCGAAGTAATTTGCAAATATAATATTCTTACCGTGGCTGAAGGTGCCGGTAATACGATTGAAGATGCAAATGCGTTAGTTGATGCAGATCGACACGAATTGAGTATGGCTTATCATTTTGATGGAATGTGTATCGGAGGTTTGAAAGGATATAATCTGCTCGATTTTAAACGTGTATATACCCGATGGGATAGTGCTTTTGCTGACAAAGGTTGGTTGTCTGTTTTTCTTGCCAATCATGATGTTCCGCGAATGGTCAGTAAATTCGGAAATGATAGCCCACTGTTCAGAGAAGCATCTTCTAAAATGCTTACAACTTTTATTCTGTCGATGAGAGGAACGCCCTATTATTACAATGGTGATGAAATAGGCATGACTAATATTAAACTCGATAAGATTGAAGATTATCGCGATTTGGCAGCTATAAATTCATATCAATAC
>Ga0224521_1000118_pt1 | contig 26243 bp, 14 predicted proteins | sample CFST0metaG_FD_182731 | JGI IMG/M metagenome (GOLD analysis project Ga0224521, IMG submission 182731) | Peat soil microbial communities from Stordalen Mire, Sweden - C.F.S.T0 | ecosystem: Environmental > Terrestrial > Soil > Wetlands > Peat | place: Sweden: Norrbotten County, Stordalen Mire... | reverse complement strand
GTATACATGATATTTTTCTGCCCTACGATAGGATTACCTGCTACAGAGTCAATATCCTGATCCCAATGTGGAGAACCTACAAGAATTAAGTTCGTTGGATCAATCGCGCGAATCGTTGAAATTACTTCTTCGGAATATTGTTTTACCACTTTCCACGAATAATAATCGGGCTCGTTCCATATTTCGTAGATGACGTTCGGGCTATTTTTGTACTTAGTTGCCATGCCGGTGAAAAATGTCTTCGCTTCGGCAGTATGCAATTTATGACTGTGGAAATCGATAAGCACATAGATACCGTTTTTGATGGCGGCATCAATAACAGCTGTCATGCATTTGAGTGCATATTGAGGATTTTCCAGATAGCTATCGTCTAGCCCTACTCCCATTGAAGCGCGGATAACATTGCATTTCCAGTCGGAAGCAAGCCAGCTTACAGCGCCCTCGTTGTAGAAACGCGGCCAAAGATTATGCCAACCAAGACTAGCACCACGCAACATCAGTGCGTTGCCTTTTGCATTTGATAATTGCGTACCGATAACCTGAAGTTTACCATTTAAAGCCACCGGTGAGTTCCTGGGAACTATACTTTTCTTTGCTTTAGTTTGCGAGTAGCCAAATGCTACCTGCACCAGAACAAGAAAAATCATACAGATCTTTTTTGTAATTGCCATAATGTATTAGATTTAAAAAGGTTTTATAGAAAATTCCGGAGACTACCGGAGCATTAGTCGTGAATCCGGGTCATCAGTTCCAAACACATTCTACCGTTGTGGTAAGGACATTTCCAGAACCCTGCCTTATCATTGATATTATCCACCTTACCGGTTGACGAGACCGACCAATGCCATTCTCCTTCTTCAGTATCGACAATGTTCGCTTTTATAAACTCCCAGGCAGCAAGTGTCTTCATGGCGTAAGCTTCGTCTTTCGATAATTCATATGCACTGAAAAAACCAACCATAGCTTCGGCTTGTGGCCACCAATCGCAGTTAGTATCAACGTGTCCGGTTGCTGAGTTTTTTTCGTTCACAATTGAACCGTTTGGTTGAACACCTTCCGCAGCAGCATCGGCAACCTTCAGCGCCACATCACGCACTTTCTTCAATACCTCAACATTACCAAGGACAACAGCGGCTTCTTCGAGTAACCATGCCGCTTCAATATCATGACCGTACGAAAACAAAGTTGATTTACAATTCCAGTTTTCATCGAAAAATAAATCAAGATGATATGTTTTCGAATTAATAATCTTATTTAAAAATATATCAATCAGGTTTTTCAGTTGTTTAGCCAGTTCTTCGTTTTTCCAGATGCGATATAAATTCGTATAGGCTTCCAGAATATGCAAATGCGTATTCATGGTTTTTTTTTCGTTGGCATCTTTCTCGCTTAAACGCAAATCTTCCAACAGAACCCACTCTTTGCTATAAGCTTCGAAATAGCCATTTTGCGTTGCATCAAAACTATATTTTTCGATTAAGCGAAAAAGATCGATAGCTTTATCCAAACATGCAGCATCGTTTGTAACACGGTAGTATTCCACTAAAGCATAGATGAAGAATGCCTGGCTGTAGATTTGTTTTTTTGTATCAGCAGGCGATCCATCGGCATTCAACATCCAATAGGCTCCACCATTCTCCGAATCGAAAAAGTGCTCGAAAGCGTAATCTTTAGCCCGTTTGGCATATTGTGTGTAAAGCGCATTGTTGAAATACAATGCAGCCGACGAAAATGTCCACATAATGCGGGCATTCAATATGCCACCCTTGGGTGCATTAGATACCAGTTGGTTTCTCCCTGTCATCTGACCATAATAACCACCGTTTATATCATCAGTCATTTTGTCCATCCAAAACGGAAGGATATTGTGTGTCAACTCTTCTTTGAGTTCTTGTTTGAGTTGTAATAGATTGTATTTCATAACCCCTAGCCCCTAAAGGGGAACTTAGTTAGTATTGATTTTTATATTTTTACTATTGCGTTATTTTCAATAAACAGTTGTAATTTCCTCCCCTTTAGGGGTTGGGGGTCTACATTATTACTTCTACCTTGTAGGTTCCACCTACAGGCATCAATGGGATAGTATTTCCTTCAATAAGTTTACCATCAACAGTTAGTGAGGCAACGCCCTTCATCGATCCATTCGGATTTTTGACTTCAATGAGGTAAGTCGCTCCACGGAATTTACGGGTTACAGCAAATCCTTTCCATTCAGGTGCAATACAAGGTTCTATTCTCAGACCATTGTAAGTCGGTTGAATTCCCAAAATGTATTGTGTAATGGCGTAATAGTTCCAGGCTGCCGTTCCGGTTAACCAGGAGTTCTTCGCTTCACCCGGTTTGAAAGCATCTTTACCTGCAATCATTTGGGCATATACGTAAGGTTCTACTTTGTGTAAATCGCTGATTTCTTCGGTGTACGAAGGACAGATTTTGCGGAAATACTCCCACGCTCTGTCGCCACGTCCCTGAACGGTTTCGCCAATCATAATCCATGGATTGTTGTGGCAGAAAATACCCGCGTTTTCCTTGTATCCCGGAGGATAGCTCGAAATTTCGCCGTATTCGATGTAGTATTTTGTAAACGGTGGATTATTAAGCACTATGCCGTGTTCGCAGTCCAGACGTTCTTTTACCGAGTCCAGTGCTTTTGCTACCATGCCTTCTTCCAAACCGATACCGGCCATAGTACACCAGCCGTTCGATTCGATAAAGATCTTCGATTCTTCGTTGTCTTTCGAACCTATTTTATTTCCAAAATAATCGTAAGCACGAATAAACCAATCACCATCCCAACCATTCAACTTAATGGCTTCCACCATGGCATCAATATGTTGTTGAGCGCGGGCAGCTTCTTCAGTTTTTCCGATTACTTTACATAATTCCACATAATCGCGACCATACACCACAAACAGTCCGGCAATCATTAAACTTTGTGCCTGAGAACCTTCCGATTTGTTTTCGGTAGTCTGGAAGCTTTCGTTCGGATCATTCGAGAAACAGTTCAGGTTCAAACAATCGTTCCAATCGGCACGACCGCTCAATGGCAAACCGTGAGGTCCGAGGTTATTCACCACGTGATCGAACGATACAGTTAAGTGATGGAAAAGTGATACTTCCGAACCAGCTTCATTATCAAACGGAACAGGTTCTTCCAAAATAGTAAAATCACCCGATTCTTTGATATAGGCAGTTGTTCCAAGAATCAACCACATCGGATCGTCGTTGAAACCCTGTCCGATTTCGTTGTTTCCTTTTTTGGTCAAAGGTTGATATTGGTGATAGCAACCGCCGTCGGGGAATTGCGTGGAAGCAATGTCGATGATACGTTCGCGGGCACGTTCCGGAATCTGGTGCACAAAGCCCACCAAATCCTGATTGGAATCGCGGAATCCCATTCCACGTCCGATACCACTTTCGAAGAATGAAGCAGAACGTGAAAAACAGAAGGTAATCATACATTGGTATTGATTCCAGATATTCACCATACGATCCAGTTTTTCTTCGCCGGTCTTGATGGTAAATACGTTCAATAAATTATCCCAATAAGCGTTCAGCTCTGCAAGAGCAGCATCCACTTTGGCAGCAGTATCGAAGCGTGCAATAGTGGCTTTAGCTTTGGTTTTATTGATAATGTTTTTGCTTTCCCATTTGTCATCCTGTGCATTTTCTACGTAACCCAACACATATACCAGGTCTTTCGATTCTCCAGGTTGCAATACCACTTCTACATAGTGCGAAGCGATAGGCGACCAACCGTGTGCTTCGGAGTTGCGTGGTGCACCTTCGAGAACAGTTTGTGGTTCGTCAAAACCATTGTACAACCCAAAGAAAGTTTCGCGGTCGGTGTCAAAGCCCTGCATCGGTTCGTTTACCGAGTAGTATGCAAAATGGTCGCGACGTTCTTTGTATTCTGTTTTGTGATAAATAACCGAATCTTCAATTTCCACTTCGCCCGTAGAGAAATTACGTTGGAAGTTTTCCATATCGGTGGCTGCATTCCACAAACACCATTCAACGAAAGAAAAAATCTTAAGTGTTTTTACTTCGTTGGTAGTATTTCTAAGTGTTAGTTTTTGTACTTCGGCCCATGTTTTCAACGGCACAAAATACAAAGCCTCAGCTTCTACTCCATTTTTCACCCCTTTGATGGTGGTGTAATTCATTCCATGCCGACATTCGTAACTATCCAATTCCGTCTTACAGGGTTTCCAGCCCGGACTCCATACCGATTCTCCATCGTTAATGTAGAAGTATTTTCCACCACTGTCCATCGGTACGTTATTGTAGCGATAGCGCGTAATGCGGCGAAATTTGGCATCCTTATAAAAAGAATATCCACCACCGGTATTGGAAACTAAACTAAAGAAGTCCTCATTGCCGAGGTAATTAATCCAAGGCCATGGCGTACGTGGATTGGTAATGACGTATTCACGTCTGTTGTCATCGAAATGTCCGTATTTCATTAAAAAAATTATTAGACTACTCTTACCCCTAAAGAAGAGTAAGAGTAGTTAGTATTATTATTTATTTTTCTTCTCTTTCTATTGCTAAATCGGTAGCTATTTCTTTCATCTTTTTCTCATTCAACGGATAGATAAACATGAAGACTGCTGCTAGTAAAGCTCCGAAGGCAGGGAACAAACTCAACATCATGCGGAAACCATTTTGAGTTGAAATAGCTTGTTCGACATTGGGAATATAATGATACATAGCCATAATCCAACCTACAGCGGCAATACCCAATGAAGCTCCGAATTTTTGCGACATTGAAGCTGCTGAGAATACCAAACCTGTTGCGCGACGTTTGTTTTTCCATTCCGAATAATCGGCTGTATCGGCATACATTGACCATACTAATGGGAAAATAATACCGGCATTGATACTGATTAAGAACTGGAACCCGAGGATAGCGTAAAGATTTGATTTATTGACAAAGTAGAAAATAACACTTAATATCGTTGCAAACAACATGGCAACAAGAAACGTATTTTTCTTGCCTATTCTGTCTGAAACCGGTTTAGCCAACACAACTCCGACAATATTTGCAGCCTGACCTAACAATAGGTAGATAGTGCTAATTGCCAATGCCGTAGTAGATGTAATTTCTATACTGCTTTCGCCTTTGAAATAATACAAGAAGTAATAAACCGCTGCGCCGTCACGAATAGTATTGAAGAAAATCGTAGAAATACTTGCACCTAACAGGATAAACCAAGGCATATTTTTAGTCAAATCCTTCAAATCATCTTTCAATTTGGTCTTTTCTGTAATTGGTTTCACTCGTTCGCGAGTCCATGAGAATGTCAACAAAAAGAAGATAACCGCCATTATAGCAATAACCATTACAGCATATTGGAAGCCTGTCTTGTAGTCAATTTGTTTGATGGCAACTTTGGTGAATTTTACATCACTATCTTTCTCAGATGAGTAAACCACTTTGAAAATACCCGGATTAGTGAGTGTTTCTTTTGGAACAATGCTTGCTAATTTAATAAGCACATTGCTTGTGCTTCCATCACGAAGTAGTCCCAATGTATCTTTTCCAGCTGCGAAGTTTACCCAACTGTATTGGTTTGTGGTTGTATTTAAAACACCAATTTTAAATGCATCTTTCGATTTAGTAATAATTTTTGCAGAGACAAAAAGAAGTGAATCAACCGGTTTATCTTTTAACTCGGAAGTAATCTGACCGTTCCAAACATATAAATTTGCTGCAGAAGCCTGAGTACTGTCGGTTAAATGAACTAATTTAGGTTCGCTGTAGTTGCTAACTGTTTTAGTTCCGAATCCGTCGAAAAGCGGTTGAAACAATGCCAACACAAGAAAACTACCTCCAAAAGCAAAGATAAAGCGGAAAGTGGCAAGGGTTGTTCTTTCTTTACCATCCGATGTCATTACGCCCATCAACGAAGCATAAGGCACATTAATCATCGAATAGATAATCATCATCAACGAGTAAGTGGCATAAGCATAAATGATTTTGCCCGTCATACCCATATTTGGAGTTGTAAAGGTCAAAACCCCGATAATGCCAAATGGAATAGCCATCCAAAGTAAATAAGGACGAAACTTACCCCAACGGGTTTCGGTACGATCGGCCATGATTCCGATAAACGGATCGATTACGGCATCACCTACACGAGTAATCAGAAACATGGTTCCCACTATTGCGGCAGGGATACCATAGATATCTGTATAAAAGAACATAATATACATTCCGAAGAGTTTCCAGAACATCGACGAAGCCGCATCTCCGAAACCATAACCAATTTTTTCTTTTAAACTGAGTTTCTTAATATCCATATTATTGTTTGTTTTGTGTTTTTAAATATTTAAATTCAGAGGTAAACTTTATTTTCAGGGTGTAAAAGTATTAATTCTTAGCCAAACATAAAGTATCGGATGTTTCTAAAACAGTACTGTTTTGAAACATCCGATACTTTATTTAAATAATTTCAGACAGAGAACATCTCGAGCCGGAATAGTTGCTTTCAAAGGTTTGCGAGTATCACCAACATTTTTCTTCAACCACAAGTCGCGAAGTTTATATTGTTCTTTTGCTGTTGTATTGAGCGTCCTTTTAGAAAGTGAATCAGTTACCGAAAATGTTTTCCAATCAAGATTAATCACTTTTGGTGTTTTACCACGATTCAATAAACACACAGCCCAACTGCCATTTTTAAGCGGTTTTAGCCAGGTTTCTACACTGTCTTTTGCAGTATGTCTGAAACCCTGAATTCCCAAAGAATCCTGATCAATAGCAATAACTTCTTTGTTTGCCAATACACTTTGGGTTTCAGCGGTCATAGTCCTCAAGTCATTACCGGCAATAAGCGGAGCAGCCAACATACACCAGATAGAAAAATGAGCTCTTGATTCGTTCAATGACATTCCATTTCCGACTTCGAGCATGTCAGGATCGTTCCAATGGCCCGGTCCTGCATTTTTTCTCAATCCTTCTTGTTTGTCAACAATCTGCATCACACCAAAAGCTTTCCAGGCTCCATGGTCGTCAATACAATCAAAGCAATTGTAAATATCGCCGGTTGTTCTCCAGAGGTGTCCAACTTCTTTAGCCCAAAGCTCCGGTTTGTTGTTACCCCATTCGCACAAGCTGAAAACAATGGGACGTCCCGCTGCAAACAACGCATCACGCATAGTGGTATAAGAGCCTATGGCATTCAGGTTTTCAGTATCACACCAATCATATTTCAGATAATCCACGCCCCATTTGGCATACGATAAAGCATCCTGGTATTCATGTCCACGTCCGGCAGGACGACCGCCACAGGTTTTGTTTCCGGCACATGAATAAATGCCAAATTTCAATCCTTTAGCATGTACATAATCTGCCAACGCTTTTATTCCTGATGGAAAACGTTTCGGGTCAGCCACGATAAAGCCCAGGCTATCGCGACTTACCTGCCAGCAATCGTCAATAACAATGTATTCATATCCGGCATCTTTCATACCGGTAGCCACCATGGCATCAGCTGTTTCGCGAATTAATTCTTCGCTTACATTGCAGGCAAATTTGTTCCAGCTATTCCATCCCATGGGAGGTGTTAGTGCCAATCCCTGGAACTTTTGAGCCTGTAAAACTGTTGAAGCCAGCACTACACACACTAATAATAGAAAAAAACGGGTGTTCTTCATTCTTGATTCATTTAGATTTAAGTGATTTAAATAAAACTTAGTTTTTTGCCGATACAGCTTTTTGGGTTGCCAACACCTTGTTTTTAGCAACCAATTCTTTGATCGCTTCTACCGATTTAGATGAACGATATCCATCAGCAGGTGTGTTGATACAATAATCCAATAAGCGATCTACAGTAGAAGTAGCAACATGCATGCGGGTATCAGACGAAGCATAGTAAATAAATACTTTTCCATCCTCATCAGCAATCCAACCGTTGCTAAACAATACATTCGACACATCACCAATGCGTTCTTCGTCTTGCGGAGCCATAAAGAATCCTGCCGGTTCGGCAATTAGTTTTGTAGGGTCTTCCAAATCGGTGAGGTAAAGATACAACACGTAACGTAGTCCGGCAGCACAATTGCGCACACCGTGTGCCAGGTGCAACCAGCCTTTTTCTGTTTTGATAGGATGCGGACCTTCACCGTTTTTCAATTCTTTGATGGTATGGTAGTAACGGTGATTGATGATTTTCTCATCTTTCACTTCGGCGTTTGTCATATCATCAACTAATCCCCAACCAATTCCGCCGCCGCTACCGGTATCGATAAATCCATCCTGCGGACGGGTATACAATGCATATTTACCATCAACAAATTCAGGGTGAAGCACCACGTTGCGTTGCTGGCTTTTAGTTTTCAAATCGGGAAGACGTTCCCATTTCAATAAATCTTTGGTACGTACAATTCCGGCTGCTGCTACTGCCGACGACAAATCGCCTGCCGGTGCATTCGGATCTTTGCGTTCGCTACAGAAAACACCATAAATCCAACCATCCTCGTGTGCTGTCAAACGCATATCGTACACATTGGTGTCCGGTTCGTCTGTTTCGGGCAATGTTACAGGCTCTTCCCAAAATCGGAAATTGTCCACTCCGTTTTCGCTTTCGGCAATGGCAAAAAACGATTTACGGTCGTTGCCTTCCACACGTACCACCAAAATATATTTGCCGTTCCATTTCATAGCACCTGCATTCAGAGCCGCATTTACCCCGATACGTTCCATTAAATACGGATTCGTTTCCGGGTTGAAATCATAGCGCCATTCGATGGGTGCGTGCTCACCGGTAAGGACAGGGTTTGTATAACGATCGTAAATTCCATTTCCAAATGGTAATTTTTCGTTTTTCTTACTTAATAATTCCTCGTGGTGTGCTCTGAGGTGATTCAAAGCTTTGATAAATTCATTCATGCTCTTTTCTATTTTATTTTTTAATTATTTCTGTATTCGGTCTCAAAACCAAAGTATTTGTAGTTAGTTTTATTGTGGTTGGAGCTATTCCTTCCGAACTTGCCGTTAATATTATTTCACCGGCTTGTTTTGTTGTTTTTACAATGATCTGAGCAAGTCCGTTGAAGGTATCCCGTTTCCATTGCGGAGCAGGGTTTGAAGCCGTTGCCACAAATTGCTCGGGAGCGTGCGAAGCAGGGTCGCCATTTCCAACACCTATGATTTTGCCCTGACCGCTTAATGTGAAAATAATTTCCTTATTTGCTGTTGGTACCAATCGGTTTTTCAAGTCATTTAGCTGAACTGTGATAACCGCAACATCTTCTCCATCGGCATTGAGTTTCATGCGGTCAGCCAATAATGCGACTTTAGCCGGTGCACCGGTTGTTTCAACCTGTTCCGAAACAGTTGGTTTTCCGGCTACAAATCCTTTCGCAACAAGCGTTCCGGGTTGATACGTTACATCCCATTCAAGATGTCCGTTTTTCTCCATCGTTTTCTTGCCAAGCGATTTTTTGTTCAATACCAATTCTACCTCTTCGGCATTGCTGTAAATGGTTACTTTTATGTTCTTTCCTTCGCTGCCTTTCCAGTTCCAGTGCGGCATGATGTGCATCACCGGTTGTCTTCCCCACCACGATTTCAGGTAGTAGAAAATATCTTTCGGAAAACCACACAGGTCGACAATACCAAATTGCGAATTTACAGCCGGCCATGCCAGTGGATTTGCTTCGCCTCTGTAATCGAAACCGGTCCAAAAGAATAAGCCTGACAAAAACGGACGAGCGGCATAAAATTTCCAACCCGACTCGGTACCCACATTTTCCGGCATGCGGTTGCTGGCAGCCATACGACCATTTGATTTATCGTCTACATAAACGCCGCGTGTTCCTATCGTGTTGCTTTCCTCGGTTCCAATACCACTTTGCCAAGGGAAATTTTTATGATGTTCATCGATATTTCCCTGAACAATATAATTGTAGCCCATCACCTGAGTTGTTTTTCCACTTCCATTTTCCCAACCGCCTGAAATGGCAACGGTAAATGCCCGCGACGAATCAATTTTCTGTGCAAACTCCTGCATGGTTTTGGTGATACGTGCTCCTTTTTCGTTGCTTTCGATAGCCCACTCTTCATTTCCAACCGACCAAAGAACCACCGAAGGATGATTGCGGTCGCGAACCATGAAGCGTTCCAACAAATCAAAATGCTCCTGATTGATTCCCATCAGGCGGTTCTCATCGAGAACAAGCATTCCGAGACGGTCACAGGCATCCAGCATTTCCGGAGTGGCCGGATTGTGCGAAGTACGAATGCCGTTGTTGCCCATCTCTTTGAGCTTTCTGATTCTGAATTCCTGCAAAGCATCGGGTATGGCTGTTCCCACCCCGGCATGATCCTGATGCATGTTGGTGCCGACAATTTTTACACTTTTGCCATTCAGAAAGAATCCCTGATTCGGGTCAAAACGCACGGTGCGAATACCGACATTGGTTGTGTAACTGTCAACAATTTTACCGTTGGCAATAATGTTGGTTTTCAGCTTATATAAATACGGATTTTCGAGCGACCAAAGGGTTGGGTTTTCCACCTTTATTTTTTGGAAATACGTATTGTCCACATTTCCATTCAAACTTACATTTTCAAGTTTTCCAGAAAAAACTTGTTGATTGTTCGCATCCATCATGCTTTGTTCGATAGTAAAGACAGACGGCTTATCATGTTGATTCTGCACTTTGGTACGCACGGTAAGTTCGGCGTTGTTGCCATTCAGTTCCGTTGTTACAAATGTACCGAATTGAGCTACGTGCAGGCGGTCAGTTTTATTCAACCACACATGACGATAAATACCTGCACCTTCGTAATACCAACCTTCTTCAGTGCTCGCATCCACCCGAACAGCAACTGTATTTTCGCCTCCATAATTCAGATAATCGGTAATGTCGTACACCGAAGTAGCATAACCGCTCGGCTCGTTACCTACATAAAAACCATTAATCCAAACCGTTGCATTGCGGTGCACACCATCAAACTGAATACTTATTTTACGTCCCAGGTCAGATGCAGGCACCGTGAATTTCTTGCGATACCAGCCCACCGAGGTTTCGGGGTATTTGTAACCAATGGTTTTATATCCGTGACTGTGACTTGCATTGCCCGAAAAAGGAAGCTCTACAGCCCAATCGTGTGGTAAATCCACTTCGCGCCAGGTACTGTCTTTGAATTGCGCTGCCGCAGCTCCATCACCATATCCTGTCTTGGCAAAATAGGTGAAATAGCTTGTTCCTGTGGTAAAATCTTTAGTATAATCGGTAGCGTGACCCAGAGCAAAACGCCAACCAAAGTCCATCAACAGATGCTCACGAATTTCTACATCCTGCTTTTGAGAAAAAGCAGATAACGAAACCAGCATCCACGTAAACAATATCATTAATCTAACCTTCATAACTATTCTATAAATTCACAACTATTTCAAAACACAAAACCTTTTAGTCCCGGTAAAATTTTTATTCTTTAGTTTCAACAAATACAAACCATTACATATTCTATTTGTATTAATCTGGATTGGAGTACTTCCGTCATAATTATTTAGAAACGTATCAATTAATTTTCCATCCTGCGAATAAACCGAAACTTCCGTCAATGCAGGAGTTTGTGACGAAAGAGCAATACTGAGATTTTCTCTGACGGGATTTGGGAAAAGTCTGATTTCTTCCGAACTGATTTTGGGGATTTCAACAGCTGTTGCTGCAGATTTTAAAATTACAGCAGTTGTTGAAACGGTTGGTAACACAATGCTGAATGAATTTCCCGAAACAGATACCGTACCACTTTTCAATGCATTATTGGCATGGGAAACGAAAGTTTCAGTGGCTGGCAATGCTGCTAGTTGCAAGGTATTGTAAGTTCCATTTGCAACTGAAAGACCAGACAGATTCACTGTCACTTTATGTGTTGTGCTCAGATCCCGATTGACCAAAATCACAGTCATTGAATCAGTATTACTTGTTACGGTGGTGTATGCTGAAACCGTATTTTCAAGTGTTGATGTACTTGTCACACTGTTGTTTTTGGCATAACGACTAAATAAATGTAGCGTTTCCCACATTCCTACTTTCCATGACCACGGAGTATAGAGTTCTACACCATTATTAGCAAATGTTCCTAACAAAGAAGCATATAAAACTGAATTGGTATTAGCATTGTCAGAATTAATTCCGGACTCACTCAAACCAATGGTAATACCGTGGTTCGCTCCGAAATAGGTAGTCAACCAATCATTAATCCGTTGGAAAATATATTCCTTCGTTTGTGAAGTGTCCCATCCTCCATTAATTGATTTAACCCCATTTGCTCCCGGATAAGCATATGTTTTATCATAGAAAATACGATGCAATTGTAATACATCGGCGTCAGCCGATTCATGTGGGTACCAATGAAGGTCAACCACATCAAGTAACTTTATTCCGGTGGCCTTTTGTTCGTCGGCTACCCTTTTCAGAAAATACTCCAACCAACAATAATATTTTCCATTGATATTCAGTGTTTCAAGACCCCATTTATACCATTGCCACTCGTTAGCAGTAACAGGTCCGCATAATTTGATTCCGGGATAGAGCGCACGGGCTTTCTTGGCCACTGCGAAGTAGTTGGACATAAAATCCGTTGCAGCCTGCTGTGATGGCATCACGTCGTCATGTGTTCCGCTCCATATTTCAGGCTCATTATCCATATTCCAATACTGAAAATTAGATGAATTCAATCCAATACCTTTAGCTCCGAACCAATGGTTGAGAACCTCAACAGTAGAATCTGCCGGCCAATCCATGGTGTAAAGCAAGGGATTGCCATTTACCGTTGCGACACTTCCACCGGCAGCATTTGCAGTACCGCCTCCGGCAAGATTTTGCGCCACGCCGCTCCACCATTGCGATTGGTTGTATCCCCAGTCGTTGAAGTTGTTATTCTTATTCGAAGCCACTTTTCCAATTAACTGGAAAGCCCACATTACCTGCATATCAGGAACATTAGTCATAATATTTTTTGACATTTCATCCCAATCGTGATCGTAAACATTGTTGTACCAATCAGGATGACTCGATATTTTCTTACGCCAATTATATTTGGTAGCATTATTTCCACCATTTTCGCGCGTTAATCGCAGTCCCGACTCTTTGACAAGTGCTATATCTGAAGCAGATGCTACCGTTCCGAACGAATTGGAAAAACTACCATTACGACCATAGATATAAGGCGATACAGTTTTTTTTCCATCGGTTGCATTCACTGACACAACTACATCCTGAGCGAATGAAGCTGTACAGCTAAATAATAACAGCAACAATGATATGAAAATTTTATAATTAAAACGTATCATTCTTATTATTTATAATAGTTTATTTTTCGTAGCTATACATCGGCTTAATTTCTTTGTTTAAAAGAATTCCCTGTGTATCAGTGAATTTTTTAAAGTCTGCTGCCGATGAGTGTCCGGGATATGGTGCATAAAAGTGTGTCTCCTTATTAAACGCGTTTCTCCAAAGCAAAACGTAACTGATATTGAAAGGTTTAATAGTTGGCAACAGAATGTTTGTAAAATAATCAGCTACCGGGATAGATTCCATACCCGTTTCCGCCAAAACCGGAATCTTATTATTGAGCTTTGCATAATTAGTCACTACCTGTAATCCTGCAGTCACATCCTTTTTATATCTTTCGATAGACGATTTATCAGAACCGCAATAATTATCGAAACCTACCACGTCAACCCAGTCATTACCCGGATAGCGACTTAGGAATTCAGCTTCAGTAGTCATACCTGCAGGCGAAAAAGCGTACAAAATATTATGAACACCTTTTACATCGCGCAAATAACTTACGGTCATACGATACAATTGGTTATATTCGTCAGGGGTACATTGTTTTGAACCCCACCAGAACCAACCTCCGGTATGCTCGTGAAACATGCGGAAAATAACAGGGAAAGTTTCGCCTTTTGAGTCTTTCAAATCATTAAAGAAAACGGCCAAACGATCCAGCCAGGTCAGGAATTTCGCATGATTGCTTCCACCCGGCAATACACTACTTACCACTGTATTTTGAGCACAATCCCAGGCAGTTTTTCCGGTAACAATGTTGTCGCCATGCCAGCTGATGGTGTTGATGCCGCCACGTTCATACACTTCGCGCATCATGCGTTTCATGTCGGTAAAATAAATCGAATCGAGGTTATAAGCTGCACCAATTTCCAAATGGCCTAACTCCCAACCCACCATGGCCGGATAATCGCCTGCAACTGCTTTTACATCAGAACCACCTGCTTTGCCATACCAACCGTGTCCGTAAGCCGCATCATCCTGATGGCACAACATAATGCCTTTGCCCAGATTATTGAACATGTTGTGAAACAACGCTTGTGTTTTTGGAGTAGCACTCATATCCACCATAGTAGGAATATTTTGCATTTTCATCACGTATTTTTTCACCAACTTCACTGTAGCATCTGTATTGAAAACAGCATTCAGGCCTTGTTCCTCCTGAGCAGGATCACCCAGATAATCGTCGCCTTTTACCCAATACACATGTTTTGGATTTGGACGACCGAAACCGCCCCATGCCCAGAAATTACACCCAGCCAACACATCATTGTTTTTCGAAGCTTTTACAATTGTTTCGAAAACTGATGAGTAATAAGCATCGCGCAACGAGGTAGAATCTTGTAAGTTATATTGGTGGTGGTCACGTGGAAAACCAAATTCTTCCAGCACAATCGGTTTTGAAAGTTTACGAGCTACAGCCATATGATTAGCCATATACTCCTGTGTTTTATCAATACTATTTTGTAATGTACCAGGCATATCTTTCACATCCAACCAACTCCAGTTTTTAGGCCAGATGTGCATGGTCAGGTAATCGACATTTTTATCGGCATGAATTTGCTCAAACAAACTCATATCCATCTCACAACCCCATTGTCCTTCGGAACCGATAGAAACCATGTGGTTTTTATCCAACGATTTGATATAAGCCGAAATGTCTTTCAACCAGGCAACAAAAAGTGGTTTATTAGCATCCGAAAAGGCGCGTGGTTCGTTACCAATCTGCCAGGAAAAAATGGCAGGATCTTCAGTATATTTTTTCTTTGTATAGCGGTTTGTACGTAAAATAACGTGTTTGATATGATTCTTCAGCATCTGACGACATTCATCGCAACCGGCATATTGTTTCACAAAATCCATATAAGCCGGCCAACCATCAACCGATGGCACCGGATTTTTACCTTTTCCAGCCCAGTTAAGATACTGGCTGTATCCGCCCGACCATTCCCATGAGTTGGTAAAAAACAAAACGGCTTTCATATTGCGTTTACCCAATTCAGACATTAAAAAGTCTAAACCATCGAAGATAGTATCGTTGTAGACACCCGCTTTAACTTGCAGAGTTGGTTCTACTTTCGAAGGAATACCATTACTTCCATCAGAACCAATAAGCACGCGTAAGTTTACCAAACCATTTGCTTTCAAAAAATCAAGCTCTTTAATCAAGCGAACTTTATCACCACCCTGACCTTTTGAACCCAAAATAGCACCGAACCAAAAGTTGGTACCTACGAAATAATAGGGCTTCTCATTCACTACAAAGTGATTATTTTCCACTTGCGCAAAACCTTGTGCAACTTTAGCAGAGCTATTTATAGCCACCGTTGTCATGATTAGAAGAATTAAAATCTTTGAAAATTGTTTCATAATGTGTTTTTCCTGTTACTAAAAAATCGTTATTTATATATACCTTTTAAATCATTTTCGAATAAGGTATATTCATCATTGTAAAATTTCAAAAAATCCGGCACCGAAATCTGTCCCGGAAATGGCGCATAGAAATGGTGTTTCATTCGGGTATCGTTCCTCCAAAGCATAACATAAGCCAACTTTGCTCCTTTGTAGCGAAGTACCGGAAGTAATTTATTCGTAAACCAGGTGCTGTCCGGTATCGATTCCAAACCTGTTTCGGTCATGGCAGCCAGTTTACCCTTTGCTTGCGCCAAATCGGAAATAATCTTCACTTTCTCTGCTGCCAATGTCGGATTATTTGCACCATCGGGACGAAAATCCCAGTAATCATCCATCCCCAGCACGTCTACATATTTGTCTCCCGGATAATCCGTCAGATATTCCTCTGAGGTTTTAAATTTGCAATCAGTCGAATAGGCATATATAAAGTTGTGTACACCAATATTGTCTCTCAAATATTCTACCGTAAATCGCCACAATTGTTTGAATTCTTCGGCTGTACGAAACGGTCTTCCCCACCAGAACCATCCACCTTCCATTTCATGAAATGGTCTGAAAATAATTGGAATCAATTTTCCATCAGAACCTATTGCCGATTTAGCCATACCGGCTATTTGCTTTAAATTAATTTTGTAAGCCTCATGCGCTTTCCCGCCGGGAAGCAGCTCTCTTACAGTATTTCCAACAGCTTTGGTAGTATCTACCCAGGCCGTTTGTCCGTTATACGGATTATTAGCATGCCAACAAAAAGTCACTACTGCACCGCGGTCATAAGCTTCGACAGTCCGTTTTAGCGTTGTCTCCAACCTGTTCTTTGTGCTCTCCGACGGCTGATTCGTAGCAATAGCAAAATCAAAACCTACCAAAGCCGGATGCGATCCGCAAACATCTTTTATATCCGAACGATTTTCATCACCCGCCCATGTGTGTCCATACAAAGTTGCATCGTGATGACCAACAAGGATATGATTTTCCTGTATCCTTTGCAGATTGGAAAAAAGTGCTTTTGTTTCCTTTGTAGCCTTCGGATCAATTGCTGCAGAATACTTTCGTTTCAAATTCTGACTATTGCAATTGACTGAACTTATCCAGAAAAAGCCTACCAGACATATCAAAATTAATCTTCGTTCCTTCATCATTTTCTTGTCAGAATAAACAATCACCAATTATCTGTTCTAAACGGAGCTAATGATAAACCATTAATATCAAATAAATCGGGCATCGCATCGCTTGTAAAGCAGTAACGAACAGCAACCGGAACTTTTACTTCTTTGCAGCTGACTGTTATAGAACCGTCCTTTTCTATTTTAGCTACAGCCGCATAAAATTGCTGATCAGATCCTGCCAATTGAAAATTAGCCGGAGTTTTTGCTTTGCAAATCAACTTACCACTGGTTGTAAACTGAATATTGATTTTATCTTTCTTAATACTTAAACCTTTATAATGTGGATAATACGGATTTATGTTCTGAAAACCATACTGTTCTTTCAGTGCCAGATTCACCAGTCGCATTCCCACCTCTTTCTTTATTCTGGGGTGAATATCTTTGATGTTGTCTACCAAATCGCCCACTGTTATCATCCCTGTTTTGGGCAAATGAAGTACTGCCTCTTGTTGCTCGCGCAAATAAGCCGCACTGTTTTTCCAGTAGCCGCTCCATGGTGCAATTTGTACGAAATAGAATGGAAAGTCGTTATTAAATGCTTTTCTCCATCCTGTTATAAGCCCTTCAAACAGCTTGCTGTAGTTTTGTGGTTCGCCGGTATTGGCTTCGCCCTGATACCAGATAGCTCCTGCAATTCTGTAGTTCACCAACGGATATAACATTGAGTTGTAGATTACCGACGGCTCTACCGGAGCCCAGTTTACGGGTTTGGTATCCTCAGCCAGCTTTTTCAGTTCATTATCGCGCTGATACACTTCACCCGGCGTCCAGCTTTGTATGGCTGTTCCACCCCAGTACGAAGCAATAAGCCCCACCGGAACTTTCAGTTTTTCATTTATTGTTTTGCCGAAAAAATAGCCGGCAACACTCATGGATGGAGTAGTTTCGGGTGAACTGATTTTCCATTCACCATCCGAATTATCTTTGGGGTAAATGCTGTAAGTATGCGTAAGTTGGAAGAAACGCAATTGGTTATTGGCCGATTTAGCCACTGCATCACCAACATCGATGGGTTTTGATTCCCAGTTAAAAGCATATTCCATGTTTGACTGTCCGGAGCAAAGCCATACTTCGCCTATGAGGATATCTTCAATAACCACTTTTTGCGAGCTACTGATAAATGTTATGGTGTAAGGACCACCCGCTTTCGGCGTTTTTACAATTGCATCCCACGTCCAGTCTTTTCTGGGTTCAGCTTTCACTGTATCCGTTGGATTCCAACTACAACAAATCTTTACGGTGCTGCCACTTTGAGCCCAGCCCCACAATTTTACATCTGTCGATTGCTGAAATACAGCATGATTACTGATAATAGCCGGCAAGCGAAAAGCCCATTGCGCTGAGGCACTTAAAGCAAGGCATAAAAGAATTGGTACAAGTAATTTTTTCATTGTATTGAATTTTATCACAATTAATCAGATTTTCCAAAAACCTCAATTGATTATCAATTAAAGATCTGAATTTGCATTTGTCATGCAATCAACGCTATCTCATTTAGTCACTAAAAATAATTTATTCCGATTATACAAAAATAGCCCATCACGAATAATTAAAACCATATTTTTTTAGCCTATCATGATACTTATAATACCACAAGATGCCCACTTATTACAAAATGGCGAATATTTCGGATAAATACTCATACATTTCTGTCATTTCAAGAAATCAACTACAAATATCTGAAATCTTAATTATTTAAACCCAAACCAAACGTTAACTATTTCTAAAACGAAATTTATCTGATCAACTTTCATAACAAGACCATCAAAAATATATACATCGATTGCTTATAAAAAATTACTCACGTCTGAATTTACCATAAATAAGTTCTATACAGAATAGTTCTACATAAACTTATTCAATTGCAATTATTTTAAGCTGGGCATTTGATCTCTTGTTATCACATAGTCGTAACTAAAAAATTTCTTCCACCAGGTAGCACCATTATTCTTATCCAAACGAGTATAATCTCCATTCCAGGGCATAAACCACGACCACATATCACCATTTTCTTTCATCAATCCCGGATCAGGTGCAGAACCACATTCGCTCAAGGTAATTAGTTTCTTTCCCTCAAAAATGTCTTTTACCTTATTGTATGAGAAATATTGAGAACCATGCTGATTATCTCCGGGATAAATATCCATTCCTACAATGTCGACATACTGATCTCCCGGATACCAGTCCATTGCATCGTCGGCAACATTGGTTGTCCAAACCCAAATCATGTTATTCAGTCCATGTACATTCACCATTCGGTCGTACATCAGCTTCCAAAGAGCTTTACATGGTGCAGCACCTTTTGCTCCCCACCAGAACCAACCACCGGCTGCTTCGTGAAGCGGACGCCAGACAACAGGAATATTGGCATCTTTAAATTGTTGAAGATATCTGGAAATCGTATCTATATCAGCCACCATCGCTTTGTACTCAGGGGAATTTGTATCGCTTATTTTTGATACATCGAAGGTTGTTTTATCTGTATAAAAATCACCTGATTTAGTAAGCGGATCGCGCCAATGCCACATTAGATTCACAATGCCGTTGTTTTTCCAGTATTCTTTACCACTTCGAAGCGGACCACCATAATCAACCCAATTTTGATTAATCCAGGTATGAAAAATAAAATCATAACAATTCAACACAGGCCATTTGCCTGTTTGCTGATAAACCCATTCTGCATCACCATCGCCATCAACACCGGAAATAACTTTTGTACCAAAGTTCGATTTTAAAAAGTTATACAACTTTACAACCTCAGGTGTTGGATTGGGAGTGACTAAAGCCGGAACTATGTTAAATGGAGTGAGCTCTGTTCCATAAAATGATAATGTGATATTATCTAACTGCATCCACCCCCAGTTCTTTACAATTGAAATAGTGTGTGTCCCTGCCGAAAGTTTGAGTCGCCCGGCAGCGAAGTTTGTCCATACAGAGACGGCGTTAAAATCTAATGTTGCAAGCTTTGTGCCATCTACATATAAATCATTCGATTTTTTTGTACAGGCATAGCGAATCGACAAATCGTAATATGCAGTTTTAGCCACCTGAACAGTGAATGTAACATCACCACCATTTGTATTTACAAAACCGGTGCCCGTGAATCCCGCCAATGAAGTACCTAAAGCAGCATCTAATGTCAGTTTAGCTTTTTCAGCTTCATAAACAGTTATATCTTTTAAAACACTTTGATTAGTTGTGAACTTGAGTGTTATTTCTTTAGCGAAATTGCCTGCTACATTTTTAATCGCCGTATTGGGAATAACTAAAGTATAGCTGGTAGCTGCCGCCAGAGTTGCATTAACAGTAAGCGTCTTTGAATCGGTAACTGTAGCAGTTACAAGCTCACCATTTAATCTGATATCCGGAGTAGTTGAAAGAATAATTTTCTCGGAAAATAATAACGTGATTGGAGTACTAACATCGACAGACATCGTTCCCTCCACCGGAGTACTCGAAACTAAAGCAGGGAAAACTTGATCAATAGCTTCCTCTGATTTACACGCATTTATAAAAAGTATAAATAGAGAAAGAATGAGTATGAAGAATTTGTGATTTTTAAACATAGCTGAAATAATTAATAATTCTATACTTATCAGAAATATCGAATTCGATGAAAGATGAAATAAAAAAAGCCTGCAACAGTTTGCCTAAGCAGTCTGTTGCAGGCTAAAAACACAACCTAAAAAGTTATCTTAACCCAACATGGTCAAAATAAACAGTACCTCTCCATGTTTCATTTCCGAGTAATAAGTTGGAAATTGTAGCAGGACTTCCAAATGTCGTTAAAGGAATCTTATATTCCACCCATTCTCCCTCCTTAATTGTTGCATTGAATGGTGATCCCCAGTTTAGTTTTACTGGAATATTAAACCCATTAGTTCCCGGGCCACCATACACAGAAAATGCAAGTTCGGTATAACCTGTTGTTGCTATGCTATTATTAGTAAAATCAACACCTCCCCAATCACCTGTGTACTGAGCCATTAAAGAACTATTTCCATCTCTTACAAATGACGTATTAGCATAATCGGCTGTTCTGTTCCAGCCCCAATCTGACCAACCATTAACAATTGCATCTTCATAGAAAGCGTATGCCAATGGAGCCAAATCAGGAATATCACCCACTAATTGAACTTTAGTTGTAGACACTACTGGTACATTTGAATAAGCCACTAATGTAAGCGGACCTTTGGCTGTTGTTTGAGGTACAGTAACTACAAGTTGAGTTGGAGATACACTAACAAATGTTTTAACCGTATCGGTGACTCCTGTCGAACCTGTACCTTTAAATATGATGCCTTTTGTAAGATCAAGATTTGTACCGGTAATTGTCAGATTTCCACCACGATCAACAGGTATAGGACCAAAGCTGGTCATTGCAGGTAATACTACAGTCAAATCTTTATCAGGAGAAATAGACAATGGTTTAACTCCGCGAGTATTAAATGTGATAGGACCTGATTGAGCATTTTTTGGCACTTTAACTACAATCTGAGTTAATGATTTACTTACAAAATTACTATCACGTACAACTAAGTTCTTTGCAAACCAAACTTCACTAATCCAGTTAGCATGTTGAGCAATGATTGTCATATTATCACCCGGACGAACACTTGCCGGTAAAGATGTAATAACTACAGGAACTAATAGATCAAACTGAGTTTTAGAAACAACTGTATCGCGAGCACCATAAAGAGTCACAAAACCTTTCGTTGTATAACTTGGTACTACAAGTTTAATCAAGGTTGAAGATTGATTAAGGAAAGCAGATTGAATGACACTATCACCAACAAATTTCACTTTCACAACCTGATCTAAATTATGTCCGATAAAACTAATTGTATCTCCAAGTTGAGAACCTGCAGGACCAAAACTAAGTAATTCAATTTTAGATCCGGATGCGGGCTCATCACTTTTACACGATGTTCCCAGTCCAATTGACATAACAACGCATACCAATAAAAGTAGCTGTGTATTAAATATAGTTTTTTTCATATTTATTTTTTATTTAAGGTATAAAGAAATTCCTTTTTTACAAGAAATTTCTTTATAATTATTTATTGACTTTTTATGGCTTAATGGTCTTTGGCACAACTCTGAAATTATCGAACGACATATCACAATCAAGTGCAGTAGCACCCTGGAAGACAAATCTTGTCCAATAGCCATTAGGATTGACTACCAAAGGTACAGTATAAGCTTTTACAACATCTTCATACGGTATTACTACTGTTTGCCACACACCTTTTGTATCATAAGGAGGTGCCCAGTTATAATTACCATGGTCTCCATCAGCAGTTCCCACATTGATTAAAAATCCACTCCCATTATAAGGCTTTGTAGTACAAACCTCAAACTTCAAATTATAAAGAGATGGCTTTTGAATAGCTTCATCTGGTATATTTTTAGATTGATTATTTGTTGAAGAAGCAGGACCACCGGCAATTTCTGTCCAACCCCAGGCTCCGAATTTTTGCTTAACACGAATATAATTTCCATTGATTGAAGGAGGATCAGCAGGACCTGGATTTGTAACAACAAAAGAGGCATTCCACCAACCAGCATAAGGATCACTGCTTATAATTATATTTCTATTATCTTTAAACCAGAAATCAGATTTCACAAATCCAAAGTTTGTGGTAATTGTAATTTGTCCAGGGGTAGTTCCCGCCGGCACCGTCACACTGAGAATCTGGTTCGTTGCATCTACAGCTACATTTGTACCTAACTTACCACCAGGGAAAGTTACTGTAAGAGGCAGATAAAAATAATTACCACGTATCGTAGCCACTCCACCATCCAGAACATACTCACAATCCATACTCGAAACCACAGGTTTGTTTATAGACACCTGAAAATTATGCAAAAGAGAATCTCCATTGGCAAAATAAATTTTCAATTTGTTATTTATAGATAATGGAATATGACTGGGAACACTAACTAAAATAGAAGTTTTAGTTATATACGTAGGAGTTAAAGATGCCTGTTGGTCATTAAACCAAATTTGTTGAGCATCTTGTAAATTATCACCAATAATAGCTATCAGTTGACCCTGACCTGCAGCAGTTAAAAGAGAGTCAGAAGCAGTGGGTCTGGTAATCCTCACATAAGAAATCTGCGGAAGGCTAATGGCTTCTTCAGTATTGCAAGAGGCAAACAATCCCAGCATCGCAATTGCGACAGAAAGAAGAGGAATTAATTTATATATTTTTTTCATGATGTTGTTTTTTTGACGTTAATGTTTACTTACTGTAATAATCAACAGCCGGTTTCTGTAAATTCGGTGCACCTGCCAATTCAGTAGTAGGAATTGGGAGATAGAAATTACCTGTACTGGCAGTAATTGTTCTGTAATCGCCGTTTGCAGGAGTATACCATGCCGTTTTAATAAATGTCCATTGTGTTGGATTCGGGAACACGTCAGGATGAACAGCAAACAAACCTCTATCTTGAGAATTTAGTATTGCCAAAGCTTTAGTCGGATTGTAGTAATATAAGTTGCTTAAGTCATACATGCACATACTTTCCATGGCAAACTCAACGGTTCTCTCGTTGAAAATCATATCAAATGTCAAAGGGTCAGTTACGGTGCCCAAACCAGCTCTGGTATGAACTGCGTTAAAATACGACATAGCAGTTCCATCGTTTGTTTGGGTTTTATTTCCCAGTTCGGCCTCTGCATAGATTAAGTACATTTCTGCCAAACGCAACATGTAAGTATTATTTGGATAATGTTGACTCGAAGCTTCTCCACCCATATCAGCAGCTTTACCACATATATATTTCTTAATAGCAACTGTAGAATTGTCAGCCGTATTATTTGGATATATCAGACGTTGAATACTATCTTTTCCAGCTGCAGTAGTAACTCTTTGCGATATTTCGGAATAACTTGCCCCCGGTAACATGAAAGTTGCTTTAAGCCGCTGATCCAACGTTCTTCCTTTAAGGGAATCTCCAGTAACACCATATGCATTAATTCCTTCATATTTTTGTAGCATCCACCACGTTGCACCGATGCTACCTCCCCAACCATCTCCATTGGCAATATCAGAGCTAAACGCAAGATAGGCAGGAGCAGAATTACTTACGCCCCATACGGTCGAATAAACCCATTGTAATTCGAACAAAGATTCAGAATTATTATCATACGGATATTTGAACAAACTTGCATAATCAGTCAATAAACTTTTGCCACTCATGGTTATAACACGACTGGAATAATATTTAGCACTATCTAGAAATTGTTGATTTCTGACACCACCAACAGATTCAACTCCTGCACGAGTAAGATAAAATCTGGCCAACATACCTTCTGCAGACCATTTGTTAACTCTTCCCTTCTCGTATGGTATTTCAGGAAGGTCATTAGCGACAGCGCGCATTTCGTATGTCAAAAACTTCCATATGCTACTAATCGTGTTTTTGGCAATAGTCGTATCACTCAGTAATTTTTGGTTATTCTCAATAATTGGAACTTCTCCCCAAAGCATTACCAAATTACGATATGCACAAGCTCTCATAAACCGGGCTTCTGCAATTGCTTCCTTTTTTACAGTTTCGGTAACAGCAGCACCTGCATACCTGTTTACATTCTGAATAGCCATGTTTGATTGACCTATCACTGTAAAGAATGAACTCCAACCCGCAACCATATCTGCATCATTCCCTGTTAAATTAAATCTAACATATCCTTGTTGCCCATAAGGGTTATAAGCGACTCCACCTCTGAAGTCCCCGATTTCATATGATGCTTTGTCATTATAATCAAACCATACTCTGTTATATAATAATGACGTTGCTGCCATTACCTGTGCATCGGTTTTGTAAAAATTCGCATCTGTTATAGCAGATTCAGGAGCTCTGTTCAAAAAATCCTGAGAACAACCTGTCAGAATTAGTATTGAAATGAATATTGCTATCCAATTGTATTTTAAGTTCTTCATATCTTATGAAATTATTAAAAGTTTACAGTAATATTAAATGTATAAACCGGAGTCAGCGGATAACGTCCATTATCAATTCCTATGGCCTGATTACCAGAAGAAGCATTATTACCTACATAAGATCCGATTTCCGGATCATAACCCGTGTAGTGCGTAAGAGTGAATATATTCTGCGCACTTGCTACAAGCCTTACTGATTTAATGAAACTTTGTTTAGCTATTAAAGAAGAAGGTAAGTTATAACCTAAAGAGATATTCTTTAATTTTATATACGATCCGTCTTCCACCCATCTATCGGTAAATCTTGTCCAGTTACCATTGTTGCTATATGTAATTCGGGGCAAATCAGTGCCTGAATTTGAGATAGAAACAACACCATTAGCATCAGTAACTAATCTTGCATAGTTCTCAGCACTAGTTAATAAATTTCGACCAATATTTATTTGTTGTGGATTAGAATCTGTCATTTTTACATAATTGTAAATATCATTACCATACGAATATGTTAGCAGAATACTCAAATCAAATCCTTTATAGGTAAATGTATTTGTAAATCCTCCGAAGAACAATGGCCATGGGTTACCTATTGTTGTCAAATCTTTTGCATCAATAACACCATCATTATTAATATCTTTATATTTAACATCACCCACCCATACATTATTTACATCTGTCGGAAGCCTTTTTCCATTATTATCGACAGGTACTGCACTATTATTTATTTCATCTACCGATTTAAAAATTCCATCGGTCTTATAGCCCAGGAATAACCAGGGAGCCTGACCTACTGTCGAACGTTGAGTCCAGTTACCCATCCACCAGGAAGTACGGTCTAAAGAATTAACTCCCGAATTGAAGGTGAGAATTTTAGTTTTGAATCCTGAGATATTAAAATTTGATTCCCATTTGAAATCTTTCGTATTAATATTTGTCGAAATAAGTGTAAAAGCCCAACCATTATTTTGCAACGAGCCAAGATTAACTGTAGGTGCTCCTAAACCACCATTACCCTGTGTACCCATGTAAGCGGGTAACGCAGCCGACATAAGCAGGTTATCAGTAACTTTATGGTAATAATCTGCTTCAATTTGAATTCTATTATTGAAAAAACTTGCATTCAGACCAATATTATTGGTTTTTGTTGATTCCCACTGCAACAATGGATTTGAATACTGACTAGGCAAGAAACCAGTTCCCCACTGTGATTGAGCTGGATTCATAGAAGAATAAATTCCTCCTCCACCACCTTGATTACCTGTAGACCCGGTTTCAACTCTTAGCTTCAACTCGTTCATGAAAGATATATCGTACCAGGCTTCTTTCGATATTCTCCAGGCTCCTGATATAGCAGGGAATGTTCCCCATCTCTTATCCGCACCAAAAGCATATGAACCATCACTACGTA
>Ga0224521_1000116_pt1 | contig 26392 bp, 21 predicted proteins | sample CFST0metaG_FD_182731 | JGI IMG/M metagenome (GOLD analysis project Ga0224521, IMG submission 182731) | Peat soil microbial communities from Stordalen Mire, Sweden - C.F.S.T0 | ecosystem: Environmental > Terrestrial > Soil > Wetlands > Peat | place: Sweden: Norrbotten County, Stordalen Mire... | reverse complement strand
TATGCCGATAGCTTCTACATATACTAAGACCCGTAATAAATAAGTATTTTTAATCTAAATTTTAAAATAATCATAAATTTTATTGGCGGCGTTAAAAAGAGTTCGTAAATTTGGAGTGTAAAAAAACCGGGTATATCCGCCTATATAGTGAATGTACCTATTCCAACTGGGCATATCCAAATTCTACTCAGTATATATATGTTAGGTGTCATGCTAAAAAAATAAGATGATAGATTGGATTAAGAATATATTTGACAAGAAAGAACAAAACGAATTAATAGAATGGAGAACTGAAGACTCTATTTTTAATTTCATATGCAAACATCTTGACAGTGTTGGAAGCCTAAATGACTCTGCTCATGATTTACCTGACGAGAACAGAAATGAGGACGATGACAATAAATTAAGATATGCTCCAGGACTAATTGATGCTATGTTCAGTTCGTCTGATTCTGTTGATTCTAAATCAAGAATCAATGAATTGTCAAAGCTCCTCAAGAAAATTGCAATAACAGATGACAAAGAGAGTGAATCAAAATTCTATCAACTTGTAACTAGCAATGAAAATATAATAAGTATTATCGATGACTTTCTACAGAAAATTGTTTCTTTATCCTTAGCTGTTGAGCCTTATCTATTCAATTTTGCAAAAGATTTGGCATTTAAAACCAAACATCGAAATAGTGTGAAATTTGGGTTAGCTATTATTGGCTTGTGTCAAAACAAGTCTGTAACTAAAGAAATAAAAATACTTGGTTTACACGATGAATTTACAATTTTCTCGACTGTTGCACTAACCAATACTTCAGACAATATAGTGAATGACCTTTGGGAATTAGCTAAAAAAGTCGACGGTTGGGGTAAAATTCAACTTGTTGACAGACTTGCAAAAATGAAACTTTTAGATGAGCATAAAGACTGGCTTATTCGAGAAGGTTACAAAAATAGTATTATGTTTGAATATCTAGCTTATAGCTGTGCTATTAACGGAGATCTTCACATAAAACTACAACAAACTTCGATTGACAATAAACTTTTTAAATCTACTGGAGAAATTATTGATGCTTTAATTGCTGGTGGTCCTGCTGAAGATATTTTTGACTATGAATATGCAGCTTTAACCATTGAAAATTTCATTCGACATGCAAAAGTAATGTTAAACGGCATCTCAGACTTCTTGACATTGAATAGAATTAAGGATTTCTTAATAGAAAATCAAGATGATTTCGGTAAACAAAAGAAGAATGGTTGGTCTGAAGATATAATATCAGGTTGCTTGGTGAATATTGATAAGATATTAAAAAGTCAAGATTGGGAAGCTCCTACATTAGCGGCATTAAAAAGCAAAGATAATGTTGTATTTTGGAAAGCAAAACAAGCAGCCGAGAAACTTAATATTGATATTTGGGAAACAGTATGGGCGAGACTTTTAAACAATCCAATGGATAGTTCTGTATGGCATGATGTTACATATTACGCAAAACTAGAAAACGTTGACACAATAATTAATTTTGCTATTGAAACTATTCCACTGAAAGAATTGGCAACAGGACCAAAAGATTGCTTGGGAATAGGAATTAAATATATTCAATATCAACCACTCGATTCAATAATTACATTCTTAGAGAATTATCCTAAAAAAGGAGAACAATTAATTATCACTGGTTTGAATAGCCCAGTAACGAGAAATAGAAATATGGCTATCCGAACATTAAATAAATGGAAATCTGGGAATTGGTCAGAATCTATTAAAGAACAACTTGAAAAATTGAAAAAGATTGAACCAGATAAAAACACGAAGGACAACATTGAAAGGTTGCTTGATGGAAAAGAAATAAAATAAAATAAAATAAAATAAAAGCACGAACACCTAACACACGCATATATTCATTGGCTCCCTGACTAGCATTTAGCGGTCTTTGCTCCCGCATTCACTTTGTCGTTTCACTACAGCGAATTGAAAATCAGCGAAGCTAATGCTCCTGCAAATGGAACATTCCGTGCAACGGATACCGCCAAATGCCCATAGCCCTTGGTCGTTATGGGCAAGTTTAGAAAAAAAAGAAAAGATAGTAATACTGATGCTAACAGACAGCATCTTATTTGATATAACGAAATGCATAATAAACCTAGAATAGCTACATTTGACAACTCTCTACCATTTCATATTGGTACTGAGATAAGAATTCCGACTGAAGACAAACCAATAAACTGGAGCGAATTTATCAATGAACCAAAATTTGAACAGGTTTACGAAAATGGAACAGAAAGAAAATACAGATTAAATGATCAAAGAGCAATTGAAGAAATTCATAGATTATTAAATTTTCAAACCTGTCCTATCTGTGGAAATAAAATGAAAAAGCGTAAACCTGACTTCTATGAAACTATTTTAATTTGTTTACATTGTGGTTTTTGGGGTGGTCGAGGAAGCCGAATGGACAATGTTCATGAAAAGATTCCTTTAAGAGGTGTACTTGGCTTTTATAATCCACTAAAACCTTTAAAGGATATGGAATCAGAATATTTAATTACACATTTAAAAAAACATCCAGAACAATTACCTAAAATAGGTCCAAGAAAAGCTGAGAAATTTGTTATTGATTTGCTTGCTGACACTTTAGACTGTGAAGTGAAATTGATTGGTGGTACTAGAGACAAGGGAGTAGATGGATATATTATCAAGAATGACAATATCAGTTCAATTATTCAAGTAAAATGGAGAGAAAGTATTAATGGAGCAGAAAGTGTCAAAGTAATAAGAGAAGTCGCTGGAACATTATTAGCAAGAGGAATCCCTTCAGGTATCTTAATTTCAAATAAAGATCACTTTTCAAAAGATGCGCAAAATGATGCAGAATTAATTTCTAAAAGAGAACTTTTAGGTTTAGGTAAAATGGATCTAACCCTACTAGATTATCATAATATTATAGATATGCTAGAAATCTCAAACACGAAGTTAACTGCTAATATGAAAATAGAAGATTGGATTAAAATAGAAAATGCATATGATGAATTTGAGGGTGCCATGATGATTGACAAAGATTTTGTTGATATGTTTATTTGACAAAACAAACACCTAGCCCATAACAAAAGCCTATATTCATTGGCTAGCTGACCCCGATAAGTCGGGACAAGCTATGCATTTGGCAGTTTTGCTCCCGCATTCATTTTGTCGTTTCACGACAGCGAATTGAAAATCAGCGAAGCTAATGCTCCCGCAAATGAAACATTCCGTGCAACGGATACCGACAAGTGCCCGTAGTTTCGTCGTTATGGGCAAGTGTAGAAAAAAAAGATTTTGACTTTATTGAAGTTTTGAAATAATAAAAATGACTTAACTTTTTCATTAATCATATGAATTTAAAATGAATAGAAAATTATGAAAACATTAAAGACATTTATTTTACTTGTTGCTTTTGCTGGTTTAATATGTTGTAGCGACAACAAAGAAATTAGTAACCTCACAGTTGACAGATATGTCGAATTATTGAAAGCAAATCAATATGACTCAATTAACTTACCAGCGTTTACTTTCAACGACATTCCTGCATTGTTGAAATACCGGAATGAGACACAGGTTATAACAAATTTTCCTCATAACGGTATTTCTTCTCTTTATGCTCCAGACTGCACATTAGGAATGTATGTTTTGTGGACAGTTGAATCTATAAGAGCAGTTGCAATTGACAGCAAATATCTAATAATGAGATTCCCGTCACAAAATCCAATTTTAGCTTTGAGAGACTCAACCGAATTAAAATTAGTGTCTGACGAAACTTCTCACCAAACAACGGCCAAATCTTATTATGATTGGTGGGAAAACAATAAAATGAAGAACTTCAACGATTTTAAAAACATAGACCCTTTGACAGGAACAAAGTACAAATGGCATTGAAAGTATAAAACTATTTTCAGGAAAACTCATAGAATAAACGAAAGAAAACGCCTGGCCCATCACACACGCCTCGTATGTTCATTGGCTGGCTGACCAAGATAAATCGGGACAAGCTGTGCAATTAGCAGGTTTTGCTCCCGCAAATGGAACATTCCGTGCAACGGATATCGCAGGTGCGCATAGCCTCGGTTATTAGCGGTCAGTGAAAAAAAAGAAAGCAATACATTACCTTAATTTTATCACGAAAAAAACTTTAATTCTTCCGACAAAACACTAGAAAAAAGAGAGAATAGCTTCGCATTGAAAATGAAATTTCAGGAATAAAATACAGAACTCTAAAGTTTGAATAAGTTTCCACGGATTGCTGGAACTAAACCTAAGAAAATGATAAGTTCCAACTACATTTAGTTCAACCAAAACTCAGCAACAAGATTAGAATAACTAAAATAAATTAATTATATAGAGCGAATAAAGTTATGAACATATTTTATTTTTCAGGAACAGGTAATTCATATTATGTTGCAAGAGAAATCTCAAAAAAAATAAATCAATCAAAGTTATATTCGATAGCTGATTTGTTGAGCAAACCAGATTTTGAAATAATCGACAAAGAGATACTTATTGTCTGTCCATTATATTTTTATGCAGCTCCGCCTTTAGTTTTAAGTTTCATTGATAGATTAAATGTAGACAAAATAAACTACTTGTCGTTTATTTTTACCGCACAGTTTCCAAATGGTATTGCGATAAAAAAAATCAAAAAATATTGTTTAAACAAGAATATTACGGTAAATAGTTGTTTTTACTTAAAAATGCCAACTAATTATGTAATCAAATCAAAAATGTCTACGTCTTTAGAAATCAGTAAGACAATAACTATAGCCGATAAAAAAATAAATGAAATTTCAGATACTATAAAAATTAAACTTACGCATTTTGACAAAGAGTATAAAATATATTCGTTAATCATGAATGCGGAGAAAAAACATGAAGAATTTAATAATACATTTTCGAAATTTGATAAAAAATTTATGTGCTCTGATGCTTGTAATAGCTGTAGATTATGTGAAAAATATTGTCCTATAAATAATATATTATTCAAGGATAAACCTGTTTGGAATGGATATTGTGCTGCTTGTTTGAAGTGTATTAATATATGTCCAACTAATGCAATTCAATATGATAATAATGCAACGAAAGGAAGAATACGATACTTTAATCCAAAAGTAAAGACTAATGAATTTAAATAACGGACAGTGCTTAATACGCGATCATAATTGGAGCAACTTCTGGAATAGGAAATGAATTTGCAAAATAACTTGTTAGCAACGGATTTAAAAATTGCAGCAATTATAAATCGAATACTTAGACAAATTTATGACAGAGTAAAACGAAAAATAAACAGCGAACTGCTAACACACGCTATGCCCATTGTCTGGCTAATCCCGATGAGTCGGGACAAGCTGTGCATTCCGGCAGTTTTGCTCTCACATTAGCTTCGCTGATTTTCAATTCACCTTGTTGCTGGGCGACAGTATGATTGACTTTTAGTTTTACGATAAATAATATGATAAAAAGACAGAAACACGCTTCGCGTGAAAAAACAGTTGAAATAATATGTCACACGAGATTAAGAATGTTGTAAAAAGAGAAAATGCAGTTAGGAAACAATTTTTAGGAGTTGATTTTGAAGTTTTAGCCGTTGGAAAAGAATCAATGGTAACGAAAATGTTATTTAAAGATTCAGATTTCGCCCCTTTACATAAACACCCAAATGAACAATGCGGATATGTGATTTCTGGTCTTTATAAATTGACAGTTGATACAACTGAATTTATTATTTCCAGCGGAGACTCTTACTCGATACCGGCAAATGCAGAACACTCGTTGGAAATTATTGAAGCAGGAGAAATAGTTGATGTATTTACACCGATACGTACGGATTATTTATAACAAATTGAATATGACAAAAATTAGAGAAGCGGTAGAAAAAAAGACTCAGTAATAATTTATGACTGTATTTGTGGACTGGCGGAACATGTTAATCAACGAGACATGGTTTCGGCAACAGAACAAGACATAAAAGAATCAATTTTCAGTTTAGACAGTCACGTTAAAGTGTTTGTAGCAGAAAATGAAGAGAATAAGATTTGTGGTTTTGCATTGATTCTCAAAACATTCTCGACATTTAAGGCGAAGACAAATTATTACATTGAAGATTTATTTGTTTTTCCAGAGTATAGAAACTTAGGAATTGGGAAACAGCTTTTTGATTATATAAAAGACTTTGCGCAAGTTCATGGAGCAAATAAAGTGGAATGGTATGTGAATAATGCAAATCAGGGAGCGATTGATTTTTACAAAAAAAATGGTGCAAAAGCACTAGATTATAAATCAATATATTATCTGGGTGTTTAATATTAATAGGATTATGACAAATTCAAACATTCCATTTCAAACAATCGATTGGACGATAATTCCTAAAACTGAGCATGCCGGAGAAAGTGGAACTGCATTTTGGCAAACTATTCAGTTTTCTGGATTAAGAATCCGAATAGTAGAGTATTCAAAAGGTTATAAGGCTGACCATTGGTGCAAAAAGGGACATATTGTACATTGTTTGGAAGGAGAGTTTGTAAGCGAATTGCAAAATGGCGAACAATTTATCCTGACAAAAGGAATGACTTATGTTGTTTCAGATGAATTGAGTTCACATCGCTCAATTGCAAAAGATGGCGTAAAGCTTATGATTATTGATGGTGATTTCTTGCAATCTATAATTGAATAAAAAAAAACAGACTTCCACTGTTGAGTGTCGTGTACATTATTTGGAGAAATTTCCGGACTTGCATATTAAAAAATAAAAATGACCACATGAAAAAAGTATTATTGTTATTAGCAGATGGATTTGAGACATTTGAAGCCAGCGTATTTATTGATGTTATGGGTTGGAATCTTGTTGAAGGAGATTGTTCTACCCAATTGTTTACTTGTGGACTCAAGAAAGAAATAAAAAGCTCTTTTAATCAACGATTTATTGTTGATTTTATAGTTGATGATATTGATATTACTTTATTTGATGCATTGGCTATTCCGGGTGGTTTTGAGGTGTATGGTTTTTATGACGATGCTTACGATGAAAAGTTCCTTGATATAATTCGCGGTTTCAAAGCCAATAACAAAATGATTGCATCTGTTTGTGTTGGAGCTTTGCCCCTGGGAAAGAGCGGTATATTGAAAGACAAAAAGGGAACAACTTACAATAGTACTGTTCGACGAGAAGCATTGCAAGGATTTGGTGTTCATGTATTAGATCAACCCATTGTCGTGGACGATAATGTTATTACATCCTGGAATCCATCAACAGCGATGGACGTTGCATTACTATTATTGGAACACCTCACAACAAAAAATAATGCTGATAATGTTCGTAAATTAATGGGATTTTAAATAATAAACAGTATGATTGCAGAAACACCAATAACATGCTCCAGGGTCATTGGTTTTTTTTCGTTTAAAAAAATAAACCCGGGGTTAGTAAACAATTAATATTCTATTCAAAGAGATACAATTAAATTTTATTTTCAGTATGATTCACGAAATATTCCCGCATCAGTTTGATAATCATTTTATTATTACAGACAATATTGCCGAAGACGATTATATCCTTCATTACAATGAAAAATCGTTATTATTAAAGATAAATGGTGACGAATTTCAACTGCCCACAAAAAAAGATGTTTCAGATATATTTGACACAACCGAAAGGACTTTCTTATTTTCACTTAATGGTGTGCGTTGTTTTCTTGTTTGGAATTCTACAAGACTTACAGATGATCGGTTTGTATACAAAGAAATTAATTCTTTCCGCACTTTAAATCCAAAAGAAATTGCCTGGATTTGTATTGTTGGTTTTCAGTTAAATAACTGGTATTTGGAAAACAAATTCTGTGGAAAGTGTGGAACAAAAACAGCAGAAAAGCAGGATGAAAGAGCAATCATCTGCCCGAATTGTAATACCGTAGTTTTCCCTAAAATCTCACCGGCAATTATCGTGGCTATCCTGTGTAAAGATAAAATACTACTGGCGCACAATTCTAATTTTGAGCAGAAGAGGTATTCGCTCGTGGCGGGGTATGTTGATGTTGGTGAAACACTCGAAGAAACTGTTATGCGCGAAGTTAAGGAAGAGGTTGGTTTGGATGTTAAGAATATACGTTATTATAAAAGTCAGCCCTGGGCTTTTTCTGGTTCCATGATGATTGGCTTTACTGCCGAAGCAGATGATACTCAACCCATTCGTCCGGATAACGTAGAAATAACCGAGGCTGACTGGTTTAGTCGAGAAAATCTTCCGAACCATCCTCCAAAAATTAGTATTGCAGGAGAGATGATTGATAAATTCGAGAAGGGTGAATTATAACAAAAACCGACTGCAGCTTTGTTGAGTGCAGAGTGTGTTGTTTGTACGGGTTGCTGAAAAGATTTAATGAGATTGTGTAGGGACAGATATTATCTTGTTCAATTTATTGAAAAGCAATATCTGCCTGAAATGCAAGTTCAGTTTTTAGATGAAACCGGTATTGATAAAAATTCAATTTAGAAAAAAATGAAAAAGGATTTTAATATTTTGCTTCTGTCTGTACCTTTAGCTATTCTGACAGCTATTGTTAGTTATGCCGGTGTTTTTGTTGAAAGTACGTATGCAAGGGAAAATTCACTTTATGCAGCACAAGGTATCGGGCAGGATATTGTAAATTTATTTATTGTTGTTCCAATTCTACTTCTTGCAGCATTTTTTGCCTGGCGTAAAAGCAAGTTGGGCTTACTGATTTGGAGTGGAGCTGTTTTTTACCTGGCATATTCGTATACTATTTACAGTTTTGGATTGCATTTTAATAATTTATTTATCGCTTACTGCCTGATTCTGGGATTGTCCTTTTATTCGCTCGTATATTTTCTAATATCTTCCCTTCGCGAAAATGTTTCGCAATGGTTTGCTTCAGATGTATCAACTAAACCAACCGGAATATTTCTGGTTGTCATTGCTGTTTTATTTTACTTCATTTGGCTTTCCGAAATAATTCCTGCCATACTTATAAATGCAACTCCTAAAAGTATTATTGAAAGCGGATTGTTGATTAATCCTGTGCATGTGTTGGATATTGCTATTTGCCTGCCTGCCTTAATTGTTACCGGAATAGCATTGATTAAAAAGAAGAACATTGGTTTTTTACTTGCACCTACCATGTTGCTTTTCTGTATATTTATGGCCGTTGCTATTGCTGCAATGCTTATTACGATGAAAGCAAAAGGCCTTGATACGAATCTTGTTCTAACAGCTATCTTTGGTTTTATCACACTTCTGAGCTCCTTATTTCTGGCTCGATACTTATGGAAACTTAAATAATTCGACGTTTATGCATAACAACATTGAACCATTTTAATCTGTAATGGTTTAATGTTGAAACGAAGGATGTGTGTTCAAAAAATATTTTTTGTACGTATTTATATTGTTACATGAATGTTTCACATTATTCGTAAAATTTTAGAATACGTATTAAGTTTCGTTAAATGCTATCATAAAGCTGTTTTATAACATAAATTTGATAGTATCTTTGCATTTGTTATGAAAAGCATAATTAAACATATAGCTTGCCAGTTTTTACTTGTCTTTCTTGTTGTTCAGACATTGAATCTGAGCATCAATTCTATTGACTTTTATGCTCCTGTAAAAACATCAACCTCTGCCGAAGATCAGGACTATGTCGATTCGGTGATAGAGTTTTTGGTTGAAAATGTATTGGGCTTTTCAAAAGATACATTCCACGATAAAGCTTACGCCGATAATAATTCCAAGCAACAACAAACAGTTGTTCATTTTGATTTGAAATGGGTTCCTGATTCATTAGTCACTTATGATCTTGACGCAACCCAGAAAGATATTGCTCACTTTGTTATGAAGAATGATAAAGTGATTAATCTTTACTACAAAGAAGTTCCCGCAAAGCCTCCACAGCTCCTGTCTGTTTAATTACAGATAAAAATCCCTCATTTAATAGAAATTTAAGGTATGTATCTTTTCCGTTGGAGAGGTACATCCTTATAGCACCAATCACTGATTTTTTTTGTTTCACAATTGTAGGTTTCAACGACCTTCTGCTTTGTTACAACCGATTGGTTATGTGCTCATTCTATTAAAAACTGACTCAAATACTATTTATGTTTTCTTATTCAGATAATAAGAAACTCCTTTTCAAAAACCTGATTTATTTTGATGATGCAAAAATTTATAAAACTTGCAACTATTTTGCTATGTCTTATGTGGACTACAGAAGCAAAATCGCAAACAGACTATGGTATCAAACCCGATACCCTGAATTTAAAATTAGATAGCGTAGAAAATGTTTTTTTACGAAAAAACCTTGTATTACTAGCTCAGCGATACAATATTGATGCGCAGAAAGCTCTGGTTGTTCAGGCTAAATTATTTCCTAATCCAAACCTGAGTTTTGGAACGACCTTATACCAAACATCCACCAAACAATTTTTTCCTGTCGGAAAAAATGGCGAATTATCTGTCGGGTTATCGCAGGTAATTATGTTGGCAGGTAAGCATAACAAACAGGTAAAGATAGCTCAAACCAATGCTTCGCTTTCCGAATATCAGTTTTACGACTTACTGCGGACTCTGAAGCATACCCTGCGTACCGATTTTTTCAATATCCATTTCTTGTTGCAATCGGCCAATGTATACGATTCCGAAATAGCAGCTCTGCAACGTGTAACGGATGCTTTTGCGCAGCAAAGCGGAAAAGGATATATCTCGGAGAAAGAAGTACTGCGTATTAAAGCTCAGTTGTACAGCGTGCAAAACGAATACAATGACTTGAAAATGCAGATTAACGATGTACAAAGCGAGATGCGCTTGTTGTTGCAGACAAAAAATGTTTATGTGATTCCGAATGTAGATAATGCGGCTTTAGAAAATCTGAATCCTCAGAAATATCCGCTTGCGGCCGTAATTGATTCGGCTTATGCTACCCGTCCCGATTTGAAAATTGCGAAACTCAATACCGATTTAAGTACCCAGAATTATAGCTTGCAAAAAGCGTTAGCAGTTCCTGATCTGACCATTCAGTTGGGTTACGACCAACAGGGAAGTTATATCAATAACCTCACAACGCTGGGATTTGGCATCGATCTGCCTTTCCTGAATCGAAATCAGGGAAATATAAAGTCGGCTAAAGCCCAGATTAAATTTAATCAGGCAAACTTTGAGGCTACCCGCGCAAGTGTGGACGAACAAATTTATAGTACGTTGGGCAAAGTCATCGAAAGCGATAAATTATTGAAAAGCCGTGATGCGGGTTTTGAAAAAGACTTTAGCAAGTTGCTGGGCGAAGTGTTGAAAAACTATCAGGTCAGAAATATCGGTCTGTTGGAGTTTCTGGATTTTTATGATTCGTACAAACAAAATACTTTGCAAATTAATTCCATTAAATTCAATAGGATCAGTGCTTTCGAAGATTTAAACTTCTACACCGGCATAGATTATCTAAAAAACTAAAAACTTATAATATATGAAAATAATTAATTCATTTCCAGTAAAACTCATTGCTGCAATCATTACTGTTGCGTGTATCGGTCAGTCCTGCAAAAAAGCCGATGCAACAGCCGGAGCAGACAGTTCCAAATATGTATTAGCCGATTCGTTGGTAAAAACACTGAAATTAGATACCATTCAGAATTGTCAATTGACAAATGCCATAACTCTTTCGGGTAAAGTGGCTTTCAACGACGATCATGTAGCCAAAATTTATCCAATGGTTAGTGGAGTGATTCAACATATCAAAGTAATGCTTGGCGATTATGTTCAGGCAGGACAGGTGCTTGCCGTTATTAAAAGTTCCGAAATGGCCGGCATTAGTAACGATTTAGTGAATGCCGAAAGTAACCTGCGCGTGTCGGCTAAGAATCTGGATGCCGCACAGGATATGTTTAAAAGCGGATTGGCTTCGCAAAAAGACCTGTTATCGGCACAAGCTGCCCACGATCAGGCACAATCGGAACTGAACAGGGTGAAAAGAGTATTGCATATCAATGGTGGCAATACCAATGGCGAGTATATTGTCCGTTCGCCTATCAGTGGTTTTGTGGTGGAGAAATTTGCTACCAACGATATGTCCATCAGAGCTGATAACAGCAGCAATCTGTTTACAGTTTCCGATTTGAAAAATGTGTGGATTATTGCCAATGTGTACGAAACCAATATCAGTCAGATACATTTGAATGACGAAGTGGATGTGACAACTCTTTCTTATCCGGATAAAGTGTTTAAGGGTAAGGTGGATAAAATAATGAACGTGCTCGATCCGACGAATAAAGTGATGAAAGTCCGTATCGTGTTGCCCAATCCGGGATATGCTTTGAAGCCTGAAATGTTTGCCAATGTAAAAGTGACAAACGAAGGCAATCATGCGGCAATGTGTGTGGCTTCTTCGGCTATTGTGTTTGATCACAGCCAGAATTACGTGATGGTTTATCACTCAAAATCCGATATAAAAATTATACCGGTCGATGTGATTAGTACTTTTGATAACCGAACCTATATATCGGGTGATGTAAAGGTGGGAGATAAGGTCATTGCTTCCCAGGCAATTTTAATTTACGATGCACTTAATGATTAATTCATAGTTCATAATTTATAATTCATAACTCATGAATAAGCTATTAAAAAATATAATTTCTTTCTCACTGAAAAATTATTATTTCATCCTTTTTGGCACAGGTCTGTTGCTGATTGCGGGTGTAATAACTTTTAAAAATATGCCCATCGAGGCGTTTCCTGATGTTACCAATACGGAAATAAGCATTATTACCCAATGGCCTGGACGGAGTGCCGAAGAAGTAGAGAAATTTGTTACCACTCCCATCGAAATTGCCATGAATCCGGTTCAAAAGAAAATGAGCCTGCGTTCTTCAAGTATTTTTGGGTTGTCCTACATAAAATTAGTGTTCGATGATGGAGTGGTGGATAAAGATGCCCGTTCGCAAGTAACTAATTTGCTTGCCAATGCTGATTTGCCTGAAGGAGTTCAGCCTTCGGTACAGCCACCGACAGGTCCTACCGGTGAACTTTTTCGTTATACGCTGAAAAGTACTTTCAGAAATCAGCGTGATTTAAAGACCATGCAGGATTGGGTCATTGACCGCCAGTTACGTGCCGTGCCGGGTGTTGCCGATGTGGTGAGTTTCGGTGGAATGGTGAAAACCTATGAAATAAAAGTTGATCCGGGGAAACTGAGTACGCTGGGTATTACACCGTTGGATTTATACACGGCAATAAGTAAAAGTAATATCAATATCGGTGGGGATATCATTAATAGAAACAATCAGGCCTATGTGGTACGTGGTATCGGTTTGTTGAATAATATCAACGAAATCAAGAATGTGGTTGTGCAAAATATCAATGGAATTCCGGTTCTGGTAAAGGATGTGGCTGATGTGGAAGTGTCTAATTTGCCCCGTTTGGGATTGGTAGGTCGTTCGGATGCTGTTTTTGATGATAAAGGCAAGCGGTCGACAACGAATGAGGATGATGTGGTTGAAGCTATCGTAATAATGCGTAAAGGCGAGAATCCTTCGGAAGTTATTCATGCTGTAAAAGCGAAAATAGAGGATTTAAATCAGAGGGTTTTGCCTCACGATACCAAGATTGTACCCTATTATAATCGGGAAAACTTAATCAAATTTGCTACCAGTACCGTGTTACACAATTTGTTTGAAGGAATTCTATTGGTAACCCTGATAGTATCGTTGTTTATGTTCAATTGGCGAACGACGTTGATTGTGTCCATCATCATTCCTTTGTCTTTATTATTTGCTTTCATTTGCCTGAGCCTGATGGGAATGAGTGCAAACCTGCTTTCGCTCGGTGCAGTGGATTTCGGGATAATAATAGATGGGGCGGTGGTTATGGTCGAGGGACTTTTTGTTGTACTCGATCAGAAAGCCAAAGATGTTGGTATGTTGCGGTTTAATAAAATGACCAAAACAGGACTGATAAAGAGAGATGGAGCCCGATTGGGAAAATCGATTTTCTTTTCCAAGCTGATTATCATTACCGGTTTGTTGCCCATCTTTGCTTTTCAGAAAGTGGAAGGTAAAATGTTCTCGCCACTGGCTTATACGCTCGGCTTTGCACTGCTGGGTGCTTTGATTACCACACTGACATTGGTTCCGGTGCTGATTAAGCTGCTCTTAAAGGAAAATGTTCAGGAAAAACATAATCCGATAGTCCATTTTCTGACAGAACGATTGATGCGTGGATTTGATTTTACCTACAGTCATAAAAGACCAACTTTAATCGGAGCAACCATCGTCATTGTCATTGGACTTTTCTCGTTTAATTTCCTGGGTTCTGAGTTTTTGCCCGAGATTAATGAAGGTGCTATCTGGTTGAGGGCGCAATTGCCTTATTCCGTATCGTTGGACAAGTCTATTGAAGTTTCCAAACAGATTCGGTCGACAATAATAAAGTTTCCACAGGTTCAGAATGTGGTTTCACAAACCGGTAGACCCGATGATGGTACCGATGTAGCAGGATTTTACAACAATGAATTTGATATTCAGCTATACCCCGAATCGGAATGGGAACCAAAAATGACTAAGGAAGAACTGATTGATCAAATGAATAAGAAGTTGTCGGTTATTCCGGGTGTAGATTATAATTTTTCGCAACCCATTACGGATAATATCGAAGAAGCTGTATCGGGTGTAAAAGGATCCATTTGTGTGAAGATATTTGGTGATTCCCTGAATTATATGGAAAGTAAATCGACCGAGGTGTATAACGTTCTGAAGAAAATACGTGGAATCTCCGATTTAGGTGTGATTAAGAACATCGGTCAACCCGAATTAGATATTGAACTAAATCAACAAAAAATGGCGCTTTACGGAGTTTCTACGGCCGATGCCAATGCTGTAATAGAAATGGCAATTGGCGGAAAAGTAGCCACCATGTTGTACGAAGGAATTCAGAAGTTTGATATTCGTATCCGCTTTCCCGAAAAATATCGTAATACGGTGGATGATATTGGTAACCTAATGGTTCCGACTTCAAGTGGCTCTAAAGTTCCGATTAAGGAAATTGCCGATATTAGTATGAAAACCGGACCTTGTTTGATATTCAGGGACGATAACCGAAGATATTCGGCTGTGAAGTTCTCGGTTCGCGACCGGGATATGGGAAGTGCTGTACAGGAAGCCCGCGAAAAAGTTGGAAAGGCATTGAAACTGAAAAAAGGTTATGATATGATTTGGCAGGGCGATTTTGAAAATCAGCAACGTGCCGTAAAACGTCTTGCACAAGTAGTTCCATTGAGTCTGATATTAATTTTCCTGTTGCTGTTTGTTATGTTTGGTAATATGAAAGATGCCGGACTGGTATTTCTCAATGTGCCTTTTGCCATAGTGGGAGGGATTGCAGTACTGTTGTTTACAGGTACCAATTTCAGTATCTCGGCTGGTATCGGATTTATTGCCTTGTTTGGCATTTGTATATTAAGCGGTGTGCTGTTGATAAGTTCTTTCAAAGATAATATTGAACGGCTTAAAGGTGAGAAAGATCTTCTGAAAATTTCTATTCGTCTGGGTGTCAAATCCATGATTCGCCCTGTAATGATGACAGCGTTGATGGCTGCCATTGGGCTGTTTCCGGCTGCCATTTCACATGGAATAGGTTCTGAAAGTGCACAACCGCTGGCACGGGTAGTAATAGGGGGAATTCTCTTTGCCATGTTCTTCTCATTGTTGGTTTTCCCGCTTATTTTTGCCTGGGCATACAGGAACGTTGGGAGCATTCATGAAAATAAAACGCTGGATAGACTTTAATTTTTTTAATTAGACGATTATTCAAAATCAGGAGCATAGCCATTGTGTAAAATCAACGGCTATGTTCTTTTCTTTAAAAGGCAGTTACTAAATTGGTAGCTATTAAACAATTTGAAAATATAAGACGTTTATACTTTACTATATTTCGACCAAAACCATTTAGAATGAAATTAAAATTTACACTCATTATTTTATCAATAGTTACATTCAGACTAACTGCCCAACATGCAGATACGCTGAAAACTGAGACATTTTCTATTCACGCTCAGGCTACTGTTATTAATCAGAATAAAACAGCATTTAGTGCAAAGTACAGTGGAGATAATAGCTTGACAACTAATGCAGAAAGTCAGACTTCAATTACTTCTACGCTTTATTTAGGTTCGCGGCTGTGGAAAGGTGCAAGTGCATTCATTAACCCCGAAATAGCCGGTGGTTCCGGTTTGAGCGGTGCTTTAGGAATTGCTGCCGCTACCAACGGTGAAACTTTCAGAATTGGTGATCCTGCTCCTAAAATTTATATGGCACGAATGTTCTTCACTCAGACCTTTGCTTTATCAAATGAAACGACTTTTCAGGCAAGTGATTTAAATCAATTAGCCGGTAACCTGCCAAACAAATATATTTCGGTGACACTTGGTAAGATAAGTATTTCCGACTTTTTTGACGACAATAAATTCAGTCATGATCCAAGAACACAGTTTATGAGTTGGGGACTGATGAGTAATGGTGCCTGGGATTATCCGGCCAATACCCGTGGTTATACGCCTAGTTTTGTTATAGAGTATGTAACACCAGCCGATGAACTCCGCTACGCATTTTCACTGATTCCTACCACAGCCAATGGAAGCGTAATGAACTGGAATATAGCTAAAGCCAGCTCGCAAACTATTGAATATACTCACCGGTATAAAATTGCCGGTCAGGAGGGTGCTGTTCGTTTGCTCGGTTTCTTTACCACCGGTAATATGGGTAACTACAGACAAAGTATTGCTTTAAATCCGGTAAACCCAAATATCCAATCGGTGGAAAAATACGGAAATACTAAATATGGCTTTGGAATCAATGCAGAACAAAATCTTACCACAGATTTGGGTTGCTTTTTTAAGGCAAGCTGGAACGATGGAAACAATGAAACCTGGGCGTTTACTGAAATAGACCGGTGTGCAAGTGCAGGATTGTCCATGACCGGCGATAGATGGAAACGTAAGAATGATAATGTCGGACTTGCAATTGTAGTTTCAGGAATTTCAAAAGCACATCAGGATTATTTACAGGCAGGCGGTAAGGGGTTTATGCTGGGCGATGGCAATCTGAATTATGGATTAGAGCAGCTTGCAGAATTATATTATTCGATAGCACTGACCCCTGATATGTCTCTGAGTGGAACATATCAACTGGTTTTGAATCCCGGTTATAACAAAGACAGACAAGGACCTGTGAATGTGTTCTCAGCACGGTTGCATATTCGGATCTAGACACTTCAATTCTAACGAAAATAATATACAGATAACCGGTTTTGTTTACTGAGCTTGTCGAAGCATGTAACTTGTAACTAAATCCTCGTAACTAAACCCGCGTCAGCGGTGGTATAAACTGATTTATTTCCAACATAGCTATGCTTCGTTAAACATGAGTTATTCACCGCTTGTATTTGTACGGACTGTATTTTATCTATCCGCTATTTTATTTATCATACCTTTGAAAATTAGTCCGTGAAATGGGAGTACTGAATACCAATACAGTCTACCGAATAAGCCTAGCGGTCTGAAGGTGGCTGTTTGTGTAAGGCAATTATTCTCATCAATTTTAAATTCCAGCCATGCTTCGCCCGGCAGTTTCATTTCGGCATACAGTAGTAAACGCTTTTCTTCTTTATTGGCTATAAGTACACGCCAAAAATCGAGCGCATCACCAGAGAATATTTCTGTGGCACTTCTCCGTCCTCTTCGCATTCCAACACCTCCTGCAATTTGATCCAACAAACCTCTTATTTCCCAAAGCCAGTTTCCGTAATACCAACCTGTTTTACCACCAATGGCCCATATTTTATCAAGTGAAGTATTGCTGTTCTTAACCGTAATTGTACGAATGTCTTTAAAGCATCCATTGACCGGTACTTCAATAAATCTGGAGAATCCTTTGCTGAATATATCACTTGTTTGTGCATCTTTCCAGCTTGAAAGCACCTGATTTTGTTCTATTTTATCAAAGGCAAGTTTTATGGATGTTCCATAATCAATCAGTTTAATACCAAGCAGCATGGCTAAATCATTCGGTTTACAAATTACTTCAACCTTCATGCTGTCTACTAAATTTTTTGCAAGCGCATACGATGTGGATGTAACAAAATACAACCAGTAGGACGAAATTTTTGGTGTCATTACCGGAACAATAACGATCCGCCTTTTCAGACCTCGTATTTTGGCAAATTGCAAAAGCATTTCTTTATAACTAAGCACATCAGGACCACCAATATCGTAACTGTTATTGTAAGTTTCTGTTTTACCAATTACAGCAATTAAAAATTCTACGACATTACGAATAGCTATGGGTTGACATTTTGTTTTTAGCCAACGTGGTGTAATCATAAAAGGTAATTTCTCTACTAAATCGCGAATGATTTCAAACGAAGCACTTCCTGATCCTACTATTATGCCGGCCTTTAATGTAGTGAGTGCAAAATTAGAACCCGACAAAACAGTTTCCACATTTTTTCGCGATGACAAATGTTTTGACAACTCATCTGCATTACTGATCCCACTAAGGTAAATAACCTGTTTGGCATTTGTTTCTTCAATACGTTTTTTAAAATTAGTGGCACATACTGCCTCCATATCTTCAAAGTCAACGTTTTGTGTTGACATGGAATGAATGAGGTAATAAGCTACATCTATATCAGTTGGAATCTGCTGTAGACTCTCAGCCTTTAAAAAATCTGCCTCTATGACCGACAGGTTTGAAGTCAAATAATTTTTCGTGTTAAACCGGTTCTTGTCTCTTACGCAACAGATAACTTCATGACCATTTTCCAATAAAACGGGCAATAATCTTTGTGCAATATATCCGGTTGCTCCGGTGAGTAAAATTTTCATACAATAGACTTTATAAACCTTCTTTCGAAGTCAATGGTTCTTATTCGAATGATCTCAATTACATTAGTTCGCAGATGTCTTAAAAAAATAGTGATGAAGCAAAGATACAAGTTATTCTAGTATTTCAGTCGATGCAGTGCGCCGATCTTATCGAAGTTAATACATTAATTATCCTGTCCTTCCGGATATGTTTATATAATGAGAAAATGTTGGTGTTTGCCGTTGTTTCCCAGTAGCAGTCCTGAGCTTTTAATCGTATAATGAACATATATTTGAGGACGGGGTATTGAATGCTCCACTGTCGGCTGCAGGTGCAAAATAAGTTAGCATGATCCATAGTGATAGCTCTGCCAGTTTCCCTTAAACGAAATCGCAAAAAATAACCCCGTGCTTATTCGAGCCGGGGTTATTTTGTATGTTACCACTCTGTAGAAGTTGATTTTACTTTTTTATCCAACTCATCTTTCGATTTTGCCCGGATAGTATCGTTGCGGTGGGTTCTGTGGTTGGATAACACAAAATACCAAAGCAGGTAATTCGGGCTTCGGTGGTAAACCGGATAATAGCGATTGTTTACCATGCGATAACTCGGATTGTGTTGATAAAAAGATATGGGTCTGTTCACATGTATACTTCTCACTGAGTTTGTATGGTTCGCCGGGTGAACAGAGTGCGTTGTTGACTTACCGCCGAAACTATGGCTGCTTGTTCCCGATGAATGAAAGCTATGACTTGACATGTGAAATCCACCACCGCCCCGCGAATAACCGTTGAAGCAGAAACAAAGGCAAAAAACTGAAATTACGAAGATCGCTTTTCTCATAAACTAATGGTTGTAACTGCGAATATTGTAGATTTATAAGAGTTTACTCTTCCATGCTAAGGCTGTATAACAAAGCAAGTACACACGGCAAAGTAATGATAACCGAAATGATTAATGGTTTCCAGATTTTCTTTTTCGGATAATTTTCACCCTGAGGAATGTATATTTTGAAAAAATGTTCCGAAAGAGCGTAACCCCCGACAAAGTTAAATCCTATTGTAAGTGCTGAAATGGATTGTTCAGGAATATTGACAACAATAAATGTAAGTATGGTATAGGCTATCGACAATATCAAAACTACATTGGCCGCTCTTTTTTTGTCAATGTTTTTTAAGTTCTCCATTAATAATATTCCTCCAAAAATGGGAGAGAAAAAAATCGAAAACCCCCATATTGCTTTACGGGAATAAATTTTAGGGTTTTCTTCCATGTGTAAATCCTCGTCATGAGAATCTTCTTGTTCTTTCATTACTAATTGCTATTGATTATTTTAGTTATTTTGTCTAAATTGAAACTCGATTCTAATTTCGTGCAAATTTACGAATTCTTTTACTTTAAATTCAGTCATTTAATTATTATTTCCAGTTTAAATTATCTGTTGTTAAATCAGGGTTGTATGTGTTGGCATTGGATGTGTTTATCCGCCTGATGTTTTTGAACAATTTAGGATAAACAGATGAGCATTTTTATTTGACCTGTTGATTGATTTAATCAATAAAAAAATGGAGTTGAACGAGGTTTAATTCGTACAACTCCATTTGTAGTCCATGTTGACCTGGTATTTTTCCAAACCCGCACTATCTCAATCTTTTCAATCAAATAAATTTTATTCAGATTAATTAAATTTAATCAACAAAAGGTTAATGCTTGAAATACTTAGTTTATTTTTGCTACCTCAAAATAATAGTTTGTATCTGGTAGCTGTCTCAAGTCTGTTTTATTCTACAGTTTTTCATTTTTCCTTTCTTACTTAACTGGTTATGAAATATATTGCAAATATTTTAATGGTTTTTCTTTTTGCTGTTCATACTTTTGCACAAGAAAAGAAAAGTGTGGAAGCTATTCGGATAGATACTCCACTGACTATAGATGGAGTTCTCGACGAAGCGGTTTACAAACAGGTAAAACCTGCCAGTAATTTTGTTCAGCTCCAGCCTTATAATGGAAAGCCTTCCATGCAACCTACCGAGGCTTACTTTTTTTACGATCAGTCGGCTATCTATGTAGGTGCTATGCTTTACGATAACCACCCCGACAGTATATTTAATCTCCTGACAACGCGAGATGATACCGGCATGTCCGATTATTTTGGTGTTTATATTGATCCTTATAATCAGGGACAACTGGCTTATGGTTTTTTTATTACACCTGCCGGAGTTCAGATAGATATCAAAGCCATTAAAGGCGATGGCGATAACGAAGATGGTAACTGGAATGCAGTATGGGAAAGCAAAACCCGTGTAACCGATAAAGGTTGGGCGGTAGAAATGCGGATTCCTTTCTCGGAGCTTCGGTTTTCAGAAAAGTCAGGAAGTACCTGGGGGATGAATATGTTCAGAAATATCAGAAGATACAATTCAAATAATTCATGGAACTTCATCGACCGCAATGTGTCGGGTTTCATTCATCAGGAAGGAGAACTTACGGGAATTAAAAACGTGAAACCTCCGGTAAGACTCTCGTTAAGTCCATATCTGGCTACGTATCTGGAAACAAAAAACAATAAGTCTACTCCGGATTTTCTGTACAAAGGCGGGCTAGATTTGAAATACGGAATCAATGAAAGTTTTACACTCGATATGATGGTTATTCCTGATTTTGGACAAATACAATCGGATGATAAAAAATTAAATCTTTCTCCGTATGAACTGTATTACAGTGAGAAAAGGCAGTTCTTCACCGAAGGAACCGAGCTTTTTCAGCGGGGAAATATCTTTTATTCGCGACGCATTGGTTCAGAACCAAAGTTCTCGGTCTACAATTCTTTGAAAGATAATGAAGTTGTAGATTATAATCCTACAGAAACGCAATTGGTCAATGCAACTAAGATATCGGGCAGAACCAAGGACGGCTGGGGTGTTGGAGTTTTAAACGCCATGTCGTTACAGTCTACTGCCACAGCAAGAGATACGCTTACCGGCGAAAAGCGCAATGTGAATGTACAGCCATTTACAAACTACAATGTGATGGTTATTGATAAGTCGCTGAAAAACAATTCTTATATCAGCCTGATTAATACCAATGTTTACATGTTTGGCAACCCGTTCCGGGCCAATGTTACTGCCACAGAATTTCAAATCAGGGATAAATCGAAAACATACGCCCTCAGGGGAAAAGGAGCTGTTAGTTCAAGAGGAGATAGTATAAAGGAAACCGGTTATTATGGATTTCTGTCTGTTGCCAAAAATAAAGGTAACCTGCAGTACGGAATTTATCAGGATTTATATACCGACAAATATAATCCGAACGATTTGGGTTACCTGCAGCGCAATAACCAAATGACTACAGAATCGTATATCTACTATCAAAAAAATGAACCTTTCGGTATTTTCAGGGAAGTAAACGGGTACATCTATTGGGATCATATCCGTATGTTTAATCCAGGCACTTTATTCTGCCATGAATTTGGTTATAACGCCAATGCGCAGTTCAAAAACAACTATTCTGTCAATGTAAATGGAAAATATGATACTGATGTTTTTGATTATTTCGAGCCGCGGGTCGTTGGTAGGTTTTATAAGCGCCCACACGGTTATCAGGTTAATTTCAATTTGAACACCGATAGCCGGAAGCGATTGAATTTTTATTTTCATTATGGGTATTCCGGTCAACCTACAATACAACAGTATGCCAATTTTGGTGATTTTCAGGCTAATCTCAGAGTGGGGCAGCGGTTTCAGTTCAATTATTCTGTAAGTATCTACAATTCTATAAGCGAAAAGGGATTTGTTGACAAAAATAATTCGAACGATTCCATCGTTTTTGCCCGACGGAATGTGACTTCTTTAGAAAATATTCTTTCTACCTCTTATATTTTGAGTAACAAAGCCAGTTTAAGTTTACGGGTTCGTCACTATTGGTCGGGTGCTAAGAATAAATCGTTCTATTTGCTTCAACAAAATGGCTCGTTAGATAACTATCCGGCTTATGCACAAAACAAAGATCAGAATTACAATGCATTTACGGTGGATATGATTTTTAACTGGAACTTTGCACCGGGTTCCGAGTTGGTTTGTGCATGGAAAAATACTGCTTATGCCGATCAGGATAAGTATAATGATAATTATTGGACAAACCTGCATAATACCTGGTTAAATCAGGCGAATAGTTTATCTGTAAAAATACTGTATTATATCGATTGCAATAAGTATATAAAGAAAAAAGCACATTAAAAACGTGCTCGTTTAAATAAAAAGTGGAATTACACAAGCTCGTGTAATTCCACTTTTTTTACACGACTATTAATTTGTATCATTCTAAATTAAGCAGTTGGTAATAACTTCGTGTGTTTTTCTTACTACATAATAAATACTTTGAGTATTTTTGACCTGAAAATTTACAATAAAACCTAGAGAACTATCACCATGATTACAGAAAAGAAAAGTGTAGCCTTAGTATCGGTATTTGCAGCCATATTTATCACGGGTTTTAAATTAATTATCGGACTATTAACCGGTAGTTTGGGTATATTGTCAGAGGCACTGCACTCAGCACTCGACATGGTAGCTGCCATCATTACTTATTTTTCGGTCAAGGTATCCGACAAACCTGCTGATAAATACCATAATTATGGTCATGGTAAAGTTGAAAATCTTTCGGCATTGATAGAAACTATCCTGTTGCTTGTTACTTGTGTCTGGATTATCTATGAGGCTATCCATCGCCTTACTTCAGGCAATACGCACATTGAAGTAAGTGTGTGGAGTTACGTGGTGGTAATAAGCTCTATTGTTATTGACTATTCCCGTTCACGGGCTTTATCGAGAGTGGCAAAGAAACACAACAGTCAGGCGCTGGAAGCAGATGCGCTGCATTTCTCTACCGACATTTGGAGCTCAACCGTAGTATTATTCGGATTGCTGGCTTATCAGTTTTTAGGTTGGTATGCTGCGGATTCAATAGCTGCTTTGTTTGTAGCCATTATTGTTCTATATGTTTCTTATCAGCTTGGCAGAAAAGCTATTGATGTTTTGCTTGATAAATCGCCTGTTAATACTACTAAAATTGTACACGAGGTATTGAAAGGTTTTCCTGAAGTTCTTAAATTTCATGGATTGAAAGCACGTACTGCCGGAGCCGATACTTTTATAAAGTTTAATGTTCATTTTGATCCGGATTTGAGTTTGCGCGAAGTACACGAAGTGTGTGATAAGATAGAAAAGGAAATAAAATCTCAGGTTGTGCGTAGCGAAGTATATATTCATGCCGAACCGGAAGAGATTAGTCACATCGAAACTGAGGAAGATGATAATATCGTTTAGTTCAATTCTGTGAATGAATTTTAAATTACAATCTTCAATTTTTAATTCTTGTGAATATTCACTCAACCCTCTGATAAATGTAGAATACGACTAAATATATATTGGTATAAAAGTTGTTATAATCCATATTTGCAATGTAATAATAAGCGCAAATTGCTGTTTTAATTGAAAAACCAAAAACAAATTATTAATTTCAAATAATGAATTATGAAAACAAAAAGTTTTTATTTAGGTTTAGCTTTGCTAAGTTTTATGACGTGGAGTTGTACCTCTCAAGATGGAGTAACTAATCAATCGTTGAAGACATCTATCAGTGCAAGTGCACAGGATTTGACAACGGCTATGAGTTCTATTACCAGTTCGACAGGTTACGGCGTATTATCAAATTCTGCAAGTGCTCCGAGCATGGTGAAATCATCCACTTCTGCATCGTCCGTGATATCTTCTGTTTCAGATACGATTTCGTTATCTCAAATTGCCGGTATATATGATTATAAGGCAAAAAAATACAAAAAATGGAGTCCGTTATTGTTCAATTTCTTCGCCAAAACAGGAACCAGCTCTGATTTTATAGTTCGTTTGCCGGAATCTAAAGTAAAGAATCCAAAATTATTATTCCAATACTCTGCTGCTGATACTGCATTGGTAAATAATTATGTGATTGATGTTTCAAAATACAGTTATGTGTTTGGACGTTATCTTTGGAATTATAATCTGGCATCAACAATTACTGTAAGCGATGTGAATGTAGGTGCTTTGACTGTTCAATCGTCAAGAAACAAAACTGACGGACAAAATTTTGTGTCTGATTTTTTATTTGCCAACGGATATGATGCTAAATTGCAATATTCAACAGGCGATACTATTCTATCAGTTTACAGTATTTCGAAAGGTGGAACTACTCTGTTTCAGGAAAAATTTACAGCCATTAAAGATTCTGCAAGCCGTCATCGTGAAAAACAATACTCTTTGACAATTGGTAATGTGCAGATTGTTAGAAATGTGGCAAAAGGAAGCAATGGATTAGATAGTGCTCAGGTTTATTTGGGTGGCGTATTACAAACCAAGGCCATAGTAAAAATTATTGACACGACCAGTTCTACTGACGACACTGAATTTAGTGTGATTGGTAATAACAGAGACCTGCAAATTACCTTCGACGATGGAACGACAACCACAGTAAGCAAATTGCTGGGTTCTACTATCACTGATGTGCGTTCGTTGTTCTTGTCATTACGTCAGGTTTACTTTGCAACAAATGTTGTTGACTGGGTAGCTTGGGATGTTTTATTGAATAAGAATAATATGTAAATTTCAGAACTAAACATATAAGTTTATTGAGAAAGGGAAGGCTACTGTAGCTTTCCCTTTTTTTACCCGGATTTATAGAATAGATTCAATATAATACCAATAAAATGGAGTTGTGCAAGAATAACTTAGCACAACTCCATTTTATTTTTGTTCCTCTTGGGAAGAATTATCTTTTTACCGGTTCAATACCAAAAGTAAAGCCACCTTTTACACGTTCAATTAATTCAGGTAAAACATCTGTGTATTCGCCCACAATACCAAAATCAGAAAAGTGGAAAATAGATGCTTTCGGATTATGATCGATGGCAATGATTTTTTCGGATTCTTTCATGCCGGCAATGTGCTGAATAGCACCTGAAATACCTACAGCAACATACACTTTCGGACGAACTGTTTTACCTGTTTGTCCAACCTGACGTGCGTATTCAGAGAAACCTTCGTCCACTACCACACGACTACAGGCCCATTCTGCTTTCACGCCTTTTTCTTTCAGTGCCTCAGCCAGTTTTTTTATCAATGCCAGACCATCACCGGTAGTTCCTCGTCCACCCGAAATAATTACATCAGCATCAAACAAATTTACCGAACCGCTTTCGCCGCGTACAGTTTTTAGAATGATCACTTTAAATTCATCTTCGGTTAGCTTTGGTTTGAACTCCGAAATAATTCCACTGCGACCTTCCACTTTTGCAGGAACTTCGAAGGTTCCGGCGCGGGCTGTAGAAATTTGTGGATAAACAAACCCAAGAATGGTTGCCAGTTTGCTTTCACCGTAAGTGGGTCGGCGGGAGTGTAGTATCGGTTTGTTGATTACTTTTTCCTTACGATTTACATATTCGCCAATTTCCAGCCCTGTACAGTCGGCTGTAACGCCACTACCTGTTTTCAT
>Ga0224521_1000112_pt1 | contig 26965 bp, 41 predicted proteins | sample CFST0metaG_FD_182731 | JGI IMG/M metagenome (GOLD analysis project Ga0224521, IMG submission 182731) | Peat soil microbial communities from Stordalen Mire, Sweden - C.F.S.T0 | ecosystem: Environmental > Terrestrial > Soil > Wetlands > Peat | place: Sweden: Norrbotten County, Stordalen Mire... | reverse complement strand
AATTTGTATAGATCTCAAATGGCCTTCGTATTTGTCATTTACAATGTTCAACCGCATACCCAGGGCAGCAGAGAATGCATCATTTATTTTATAAGAACCATTTAGCTGAGCACCAAAAATATATTGCCGACCCTCCATATACTGATCAACAGAATAAGCAGTAGTGGGAATTCCCTTACTTTTAAGTGATAGCGGAATCATTGAAATAGGAGCTTCGAATGATGGCAATCCATGATTAAATACCGCTTTACCTCCACCACCTGTAATTGCAAAACCAGCTGAAATAGCATAACGATTTTTTTTATATGCAAACTGAAAGCTAGGAACAACAGGTGCAGAAGCAGTTCCCTCAAATGTTTTTGTTTGATCACCCCCGTTAAAGGCTGCAAACGGAGCAAAAGTAGAACTGATAGTTCTGGTTTGATACACACTTTGGTTAGTTAGCGACAAATGAAACCCATCCGACAAGAAAGTCAAACCTGCAGGGTTAGTATATACTGCATCAATTTCGGTAGAAGCATCAAGTGCCGGATTGCGTAAGAAATGGGCACTCTGATTGGTGTTAGTCAATAAACCACCGGAAAATGCCGAAACTGCCACTAATGATAAAATTGCAATGATTAAAAATTTCTTCGTCATAAAATAATTTTTTAGTTATTGTAAATGAAAGTGTTTCCTGATTAAATATTTGACCGTTAAATAGTATGAAAATTTCAAGGTGCAAAATTACACATTTTTTTTATAAATGTGCAATTTATTGAAAATAATGCACATTTTATTTGTAAATGTGCTATTACTACCGTTGAAATGCCTAAATAAAACTGAAATAATCTAAAACATTCCCATTTTGAATACAAAAAAAAGGAACAAGCCTTGGCTTATCCCTTTTTTCAATACAAAAAAGTATTTTATTTTGAATTACTCTGCTGATGCCGGAGTTTCTTCAGCTGCAACAGGAGCTTCAACTACCGGAGCAACTGCAGGAGCAGCAACTTCAGCTTTCTTAGCAGTTCCGGCACGACGTGTGCGAGCAGCCTTTTTAGTAGCTTTTTCTTTCAACATGTTTTCGTTGTAATCAACTAATTCGATAATACACATTTCTGCATTATCACCCAAACGGAAACCGGTACGTAAAATACGGGTATAACCACCTGGACGGTTAGCGATTTTTACTGATACATTTTGAAACAGTTCAGTTACCATTTCTTTGTTTTGCAAGTGACTGAATACCATACGACGTGAGTGTGTGGTATCTTCTTTCGATTTTGTCAAAAGCGGTTCTACATAAACCTGTAAAGCTTTAGCTTTAGCAAGTGTTGTAGCGATTCTCTTATGTTGAATAAGAGAAGAAGCCATATTAGACAACATTGCCTTTCTGTGAGATGTTGTACGGCCTAAGTGGTTGAATTTTTTATTATGTCTCATCTCTTTACTCTTTATCTAATTTATATTTGGCAATATCCATTCCGAAGGACAGATTCAAGCTTTCTAATTTTTCTTCTAACTCGGTAAGCGATTTTTTACCAAAGTTACGGAACTTCAATAAATCGTGACGATGATATCCGGCCAATTGACCCAATGTGTCAACATCAGCAGCTTTCAAACAATTAAGTGCACGAACAGAAAGCTCGAGATCAGTTAATTTAGTTTTCAGCAATTGACGCATGTGCAGGATTTCTTCGTCAAACTCGTCGCTTCCTTCACCTTCGGTCACTTCTAACGAAATTTTTTCGTCAGAGAACAACATAAAGTGATGAATCAAAATCTTAGCAGATTCTTTCAAAGCTTCTTTCGGGTGAATAGAACCGTCAGTAGTGATTTCTAATACTAATTTTTCATAATCAGTAACTTGTTCTACACGATAATTTTCGATAGAATATTTTACGTTACGAATTGGTGTAAAGATAGCATCAATCGGAATAAGTCCTATTTCGGCATTAGCCGGTTTGTTATCTTCCGAAGGTGCGTAACCACGACCTTTATTCACTGTAATATCAATCTGGAAACTAGCCGAAGGATCAAGTTCACAAATAACCAGTTTTGGATTAAGAACTTCAAAACCGGTAAAATACTTACCTATATCACCCGCGTTGAATGAAGTTGTTCCAGAAACGTTGATTGTAACTTTTTCGTTTTCGATATCTTCAACTATCTGTTTGAAACGTACTTGTTTCAGGTTCAGAATAATGTTGGTAACGTCATCAATTACTCCCGGAATTGTAGAATACTCATGATCAACTCCTTCAATTTTGATGGAAGTAATAGCGAAACCTTCCAGTGAAGATAAAAGGATACGGCGTAAAGCATTACCTATTGTAATACCGTAACCGGGTTCCAACGGACGAAATTCAAACTTTCCTTGAAAAGCGTCAGCTTCCAACATGATTACCTTTTCAGGCTTTTGAAATGCTAATATAGCCATGGTTTCACTTATTATTTAGAGTACAACTCAACGATTAACTGTTCTTTGATATTTTCAGGAATATCTTCACGTTCAGGGATATGTAAATATACACCCGACAAAGAAGCTGCATTCCATTCAATCCAAGGATATTTGCTGTGGTTAAAGCCATTTAACGAAGCTGAAATAACTTCCATAGATTTGTCTTTTTCACGTACAGCAATAACCTGACCGGCACGAACATGATAAGAAGCAATGTTTACAACTTTACCATCAACGGTAATGTGCTTGTGGCTTACCAATTGACGGGCACCTGAACGTGTAGGAGCAAAACCTAAACGATACACGATGTTGTCCAATCTTGATTCCAGCAATTGCAACAATACTTCACCGGTTACACCTTTTGTGCGTTGAGCTTTTTCGTACATGTTACGGAATTGTTTTTCCAATACACCATAAGTATATTTAGCTTTTTGCTTTTCACGTAACTGAATACCGTACTCTGACGTTTTTTTGCGACGTCCTTGTCCATGTTGTCCAGGAGGATAATTCTTTTTAGCCAACACTTTATCTGGTCCGAAAATAGCTTCACCGAATTTACGAGCTATTCTTGACTTTGGTCCAATATATCTTGCCATTTTTTATTATTTAAATTTAAAATTGTTTATGCGTTCCACGTACACAAATTGGTCGAAACTTAACACAGCCGCGATTGCAGAGAGGTTTAAATGCAATCTTTTTTAATTTCACCTATTCGACTGCCGGGGAAACCCGATTACGAATTAAACTCTACGACGTTTAGGAGGACGACAACCATTGTGTGGAAGTGGTGTAACGTCTACAATTTCCGTTACTTCAATACCGGCACCATGAATAGTACGAATAGCTGATTCACGACCGTTACCTGGCCCTTTCACGTAGGCTTTTACTTTTCTTAAACCTAAGTCCAATGCAACTTTTGAGCAATCCTGAGCGGCCATTTGAGCAGCATAAGGAGTGTTTTTCTTTGAGCCACGGAATCCCATCTTACCTGCAGAAGACCAAGAAATAACCTGACCGTCGTTATTAGTAAGTGTAACAATAATGTTGTTAAATGATGAGTGTACGTGCAATTGACCTACACCTTCTACTTTAACGACTCTCTTCTTGGCTGCAACTGTTTTTTTTGCCATATTATTCTAATATTATTTAGCTTTTCTAAAATTCGCTAACAGTTAAACCTTATTTAGTTGCTTTTTTCTTGTTAGCAACTGTTTTCTTTTTACCTTTACGAGTACGAGCGTTATTTTTCGTACTTTGACCTCTCAATGGAAGACCGATACGGTGACGAACACCACGGTAACAACCGATATCCATCAAACGTTTGATGTTCGTTTGTACCTCAGAGCGAAGGTCACCCTCCACTTTGAATCCTGCTCCAATGATTTCGCGGATTTTAGCTGCTTGGTCGTCAGTCCAATCTTTAACCTTAATGTCGATATCAACACCGGCTGATTCTAAAATCTTTTTTGCACTACTGCGACCTATTCCGTAGATATAAGTCAATCCAACTTCCCCTCTTTTATTTTGGGGTAAATCTACTCCGACAATTCTTATAGCCATATAACTATTCTTTTTCTAAAATAAATTAATTACCCTTGACGTTGTTTAAACTTAGGATTTTTTTTGTTGATAACATACAAGCGACCTTTTCTACGAACGATTTTACAATCGTCTGTACGCTTTTTTACAGATGCTCTTACTTTCATGTTGAAAATATTTTATTTTTATTTATATCTAAAAGAAATTCTTCCTTTTGACAAATCATAAGGTGACATTTCGACTTTCACTTTATCACCCGGTAAAATTTTAATATAATGCATACGCATTTTACCAGAAATGTGAGCCGTAATAACGTGACCGTTTTCCAACTCTACACGAAACATGGCATTAGATAATGCTTCGATTATCTTTCCATCTTGTTCAATTGCTGTTTGTTTGGCCATAAATTATATTGCTTTGTTACCTAAAACTTGTTCTACATATTCAAAACTCGATAAAATATCGGCTTTGCCACGTCGTATTGCCACCGAATGTTCAAAATGGGCTGAAGGCTTCCGATCTAACGTTCGGGTCGTCCATCCATCTTTTTCAAAAACCAGATGTCTGCTTCCTAAGTTAATCATAGGCTCAATAGCAATCGTCATTCCCGATTTGAGCATAATACCATTTCCTTTCCTTCCATAATTTGGAACTTCGGGTGCTTCATGCAATTTACGACCCACTCCATGTCCGATCATTTCACGAACAACAGAATAGCCACGCTCTTCACAATAAGATTGAATGGCATTACCCACATCGCCTAACCTACGACCTTCTTCGGCTTGCTCTATACCTTTGTATAAAGATTCTTTAGTTGTACGCAATAAGTCTTTGATTTCAGGTTTTACATCGCCTACACAAAAAGTATAAGCTGAATCGCCATGAAAACCATTGATTAATGCACCACAATCAACCGAAATAATGTCTCCATCGTCTAAAAAAACTTTTTCCGAAGGAAAACCATGTACAATTTGCTCGTTTACCGAAGCACATATAGAGTACGGAAACCCACCATAATTCAGAAAATTAGGAACGGCTCCATTATCTCTTATAAATTCATCAGCAACGTTATTTAAATGCATCGTGCTTACACCCGGTGCAATTATTTTAGCAAGTTCAGCTAACGTTTTAGCAACTATTTGATTACTGATTCTTAGAAATTCTATTTCTTCGTCAGATTTCAAGAAAATCATTCGATTCTTTTTTTTTAGTAGGCAGAAGCCCCACCAGTACGTCCTTTAATACGTCCCGATTTAAGCAAACCATCATAATGACGCATTAACAGATGACTTTCGATTTGCTGAAGTGTGTCGAGCACAACGCCCACCAAAATCAACAAGGAAGTACCACCAAAGAAAGCTGCAAAAGCCTGATCAACTCCAAAAATTCTGGCAAAAGCGGGTAAAATAGCTACTATTGCTAAAAATATGGAACCTGGTAAAGTAATGCGCGACATAATCAAATCTAAATATTCAGCGGTTCTTTTTCCTGGTTTAATACCTGGAATAAAACCGTTATTGCGTTTCATTTCCTCTGCCATTTGAGTTGGATTAATTGTAATTGCCGTATAGAAATACGTAAACACAACAATCAAAAGTCCAAATACAAAGTTGTACCAAAATCCGCTATTATCCATAAATGCACCCATAACTCCTCTGATTGATTCAGATTTTGAGTAACTTACTAAAGTTAATGGAATAAACATAATTGCTTGCGCAAAAATGATTGGCATTACACCAGCTGCATTGATTTTCAATGGAATATATTGACGAACACCACCATATTGTTTGTTTCCAACAACTCGTTTTGCATATTGAACAGGAATTTTACGAGTACCTTGAACTAACATAATCGAAGCTGCGATAACAGCAAGCAATACAATAAGTTCACCAATAAACATAACCAGACCTCCACCAGCATTTAACCGTGATGCAAATTCTTTAATAATTGCACCAGGGAAACGAGCAATGATACCAACTAAAATGATAAATGAAATACCATTACCGATACCTTTATCTGTTATACGCTCACCAAGCCACATTACAAACATACTTCCACCGCATAAAATCAGTGTTGAAGAAACTGTAAACCAAAATCCACTTGGGAATGCAGAACCTGCATGTCCTAACTGAACGCTTAAGTTTATCAAGTATGATGGACCTTGTAAAAGTAAAATTGCAACAGTCAGATAACGAGTTAACTGATTCATTTTACGTCTTCCACTTTCACCTTCCCGTTGCATTTTCTGGAAATATGGAACGGCAATAGTCAATAACTGGATAACAATAGAAGCAGAAATATAAGGCATGATACCTAATGCAAATACCGAAGCATTTGCAAAAGCACCACCCGAGAACATATCTAACAAAGCTAAAAGACCGCCACTAGTTTGAGATTTTAAAGCAGATAAAGCAGTTGGGTCAATACCCGGAAGAACTATATACGATCCGAACCGATAAATCAACACTAATAAAAAAGTAGTCAATAATCTTGCTCTAAGATCTTCAATCTTCCAGATATTTTTGATTGTCTCTATGAGTTTCTTCATGGGATTATAGTTTTACTACAGTTCCACCTGCGGCAACAATTGCGTCTTCTGCCGATTTAGAAAATCCATTTGCTTCAACTTCAATTTTTACAGTCAAAACGCCATTACCTAAAATCTTAACTAAAGCAGTTTTTGAAAGAAAACCAGCTTCTCTCAATTCTACTAATCCGATTTTAGCCAATTTCTTTGTTTCTGCAAGAATTTGTAACGTCTCAAGATTAATCGCTTTGTATTCAACGCGATTGACGTTTTTAAAACCAAATTTTGGCAAACGACGTTGAATTGGCATTTGACCTCCTTCAAATCCAATTTTCTTGGAATATCCGGAACGTGATTTCTGTCCTTTGTGCCCTTTTGTAGAAGTTCCACCTAATCCTGAACCGGTACCACGACCAATTCTTTTTCTGGTAAAAGTAGAACCTGCTGCTGGGGTTAAATTACTTAAATTCATATCTTATTTTTTAAAGAGTCTAAGAATAATATTATTTGATCACTTCTACCAAGTGTTTCACTTTAGCCACCATTCCTAAAATTTGAGGAGTAGCTTCATGTTCAACTACGGCATTCATTTTTTTCAAACCCAATGCTTCCAACGTCAATTTTTGAACCTTTGGAGATTTGATTTTACTTCTAACTTGTTTAATTTTTATTGTTGCCATAATTCTTTATTTTATCCGTTAAACACTGTATCAAGTGAAACACCTCTGTTTTGAGCCACCATGTGAGCATCACGCAATTCGCCAAGAGCAACAATAGTAGCTTTCACTAAATTGTGAGGGTTTGACGAACCTTTTGATTTTGCCAAAACGTCGGTAATTCCAACACTTTCTAGTACTGCACGCATTGCACCACCGGCTTTAACTCCGGTACCATGCGAAGCAGGGCTGATAAATACTTGAGCACCACCAAATTTCGCAATTTGTTCGTGAGGAATAGTTCCATTTAATACTGGTACTTTAATCAAGTTTTTCTTAGCAGCTTCAGTTCCTTTAGCAATAGCTGCGGTAACTTCACCGGCTTTACCAAGTCCCCAACCTACAATTCCATCTTCATTTCCAACTACAACGATTGCCGAAAAGCTGAAGGTACGTCCACCCTTTGTAACTTTAGTTACACGATTAACGGCTACCAATCTGTCTTTCAATTCCAAATCGTTGGTCGATTTAACTTTATTCATATTTGTTGCCATACTTGATTAAAATTTAAGACCAGCTTCGCGAGCAGCGTCAGCTAATTGTTTAACTCTACCATGGTATAAATAACCGTTACGGTCAAATACCACTTCTGTAATTCCGGCTTCTTGAGCAACTTTAGCTATTAATGCGCCTACTTTAGCAGCTTGTTCTATTTTTGTTGCTTTTTCTTTTACACCAAGCGATGAAGCTGAAGCTATTGTTACTCCGTTCACGTCATCAATAACCTGAACATAAATCTGAGTGTTGCTTCTAAATACTGTCATACGTGGTTTTTGAGCAGTTCCGGACACTCTGTGGCGGATATGTGCTTTTATTCTTGTTCTTCTATCTAAATTTGTTGTCATAATCTCACAAGTTTACGTAAATTATTTACCAGCAGATTTACCTGCTTTGCGGCGAAGTACTTCACCCGCGAATTTAACACCTTTTCCTTTGTACGGTTCTGGTTTGCGGAATGAACGGATTTTTGCGCAAACTTGTCCTATTAGTTGTTTGTCGCAACTTTCCAAAATAACAACCGGATTTTGGTTACGTTCGCTTTTAGTTTCAATTTTGATTTCGGCAGGTAAACTCAAAAAGATATTGTGAGTATAACCTAAAGCGAACTCTAATACTTGTCCCTGGTTTGATACACGATAACCAACACCAACTAATTCCATGGTTTTTTTGTAACCTTCTGAAACACCTATAACCATATTGTGAATCAATGAACGATACAAACCGTGGAATGCACGATTTTGTTTTTCATCATCATGGCGAGATACAGTACATATATCACCTTCAACAGTAACTGTTATATTTGGATCTATTTCTTGAGTTAGAACTCCTTTTGGACCTTTTACGGTAACCAAGGCATCTTGCACAGTGATTGTCACACCTGCAGGCACACTAATGGGTAATTTTCCTATTCTTGACATTCTTTTTTCCTCCTATTAATAAATGTAACAAATAACTTCACCACCCACTTTCAAGTCGAGTGCTTCTTTGTTGGTCATAACACCTTTAGAAGTAGAAAGAATTGCAATACCCAATCCATTCAATACACGTGGCATATCTTTGTAGCCAACATATTGACGAAGACCTGGAGTAGAAACTCTGATCATTTTCTTAATAGAGCTAACTTTATTAACTGTATCGTACTTCAAAGCAATTTTTATTGTGCCTTGTGGACCTTCTTCTACAAATTTGTAGTTTAAGATATAGCCTTTTTCATGCAATATCCTGGTCAATTCTTTTTTCAAATTCGAAGCCGGAACTTCCACCACACGGTGGTTTGCTTTAATGGCGTTCCGCAATCGGGTTAGATAATCTGCTATTGGATCTGTCATATTATTGTTTTTAAATTGATCCCGGTTATCGGGACAATATTTAATTTTATTTTTTTTGCATACCGGTTAATTACCAGCTTGCTTTTTTCACTCCCGGAATTAAACCGTTCGATGCCATTTCACGGAATTGAATACGCGAAATACCAAACTGACGCATATACCCTTTTGGACGACCGGTGATTTTGCAACGGTTGTGTAAGCGTACAGGTGAAGCGTTCTTTGGAATTGCTTGCAGACCATCGAAATTGCCTTCAGCGATTAATTTTGCGCGTTTATCTGCGTATTTAGCAACCAGTTTGGCTCTTTTCACCTCGCGGGCTTTCATTGATTCTTTTGCCATTGTATGTCTAAATTAGTTTTTTTTGAATGGTAATCCAAATTCTTTCAACAATGCGTAACCTTCTTCATCGGTTTTACCTGTTGTAACAAACGTAATGTTCATACCCAATAAACGGGTAATACCATCAATGTTGATTTCAGGGAAAATAATTTGCTCGGTTATACCAAGTGTATAATTTCCACGTCCATCCAATTTGTTTTCAATACCTTTAAAGTCGCGCATACGAGGTAAAGCAACACGTACTAAACGTTCCAAAAATTCATACATCTTATCTCCACGTAATGTAACACGAACACCGATAGGCATTTTTTTACGCAACTTGAAGTTAGAAATATCTTTCTTTGAAATGGTAGCAACGGCTTTTTGACCTGTAATAGTAGTCATTTCGTTAATTGCAACTTCGATAATTTTTTTATCTGCAACTGCAATACCAAGTCCTTGGTTAAGAACAATTTTTTCGAGCTTTGGGGCTTGCATAACTGAGCTATAGCCAAACTCTTTCAGTAAGATTGGAACGATACGTTCTCTGTAATCTTGTTTTAAACTTGCTGTATTCATTCTTAAATCTCTCCTCCTGATTTTTTAGAAACACGCACCAATTTTCCTTCTGCATTTAATTTGCGGCCAACGCGAACGGGTTTCCCGTTTTCTGCTGGATTCAGATTAGAAATATGAATAGTCGCTTCTTTCTTGATTATACCACCTTGAGGGCTTTTCGCGTTAGGCTTGGTGCTCTTTGACACCATATTTACACCTTCTACAATAGCGCGTTGTTCTTTCACAAGAACTTCCAACACGCGACCGGTTTTGCCTTTGTCAACTCCGGTATTTACGTAAACGGTATCACCTTTTTTTATGTGTAATTTACTCATCACTGTTATATTTTTCGAAGATTAAAGCACTTCAGGTGCAAGTGATATGATTTTCATATTTGTATTACGCAATTCACGCGCTACAGGGCCGAAGATACGGCTTCCACGGATTTCACCGGCATTGTTCAACAATACACATGCGTTATCATCGAAACGAATATAAGATCCATCTGGACGACGAACTTCTTTCTTCGTACGAACGATAACTGCTTTTGAAACAATACCTTTTTTGATGTCGCTTGAAGGTATTACACTCTTCACGGCAACAACAATGATATCGCCTAAAGTAGCGTAACGTTTGCTGGTTCCTCCTAATACACGAATACAAAGAGCTGTTTTAGCTCCACTGTTATCAGCTACTATGAGTCTTGATTCTTGTTGTATCATAATTACTTAACTCTTTCGATAATTTCGGTTAATCTCCATCTTTTTAATTTACTCAACGGACGAGTTTCCATTATGCGCACAGTGTCTCCAATGTTGCAATCATTTTTCTCATCATGAGCATGATATTTCTTTGTTTTATTTACGAATTTTCCGTAAATAGGGTGTTTTTCTTTCCATTTTACAGCAATAGTTATGGTTTTATCCATCTTGTTGCTAAAAACGACACCTGTTCTTTCTTTTCTTAAATTTCTTGTTTCCATCAGGGTCTTAATTTTATTTATTAATTTCTCTCTGACGTAACTCAGTGGCAAAACGAGCGACAGTTCTACGAACCTCTTTGATTTGCAACGGATTATCAAGAGGAGAAATGGAGTGATTCAATTTTAAACGACCTAAGTGCTCTATTTCAGCATCCATACGTTCTTGAATCTCTTTGTTGTTTAATTCTTTTATTTCTCTTATTTTCATTTCCTTACACGTTTACAGAGGTGAAATCATAATCTCGTCTTACTACAAATTTTGTAGTTACGGGTAGTTTTTGAGCAGCTAAACGCAATGCTTCTTTCGCAATTTCGTAAGAAACTCCTTCTACTTCGAACAACATACGTCCTGGTGTGATTGGAGCTACGAATCCTTCCGGAGCACCCTTACCTTTACCCATACGTACTTCAGCAGGTTTCTTAGTGATAGGTTTGTCTGGAAACACGCGAATCCAGATTTGACCTTGACGTTGCATATAGCGGGTTACAGCAATACGGGCGGCTTCAATTTGACGACCAGTTAACCATTTAGACTCTAACGATTTTATTCCAAAAGATCCGAACGCCAACTGATTACCTCTTTGGGCATTTCCTTTCATGCGCCCTTTTTGCTGTCTCCTGAACTTTGTTTTTTTAGGTTGTAACATAACTTTCTTAAATCAAATTCATTTATAACAGTTAATTTTTTCTCTTTTTAAACCCACCTTTACCACCACGGTCGTTGCGATCTTTGCGATCTCCACGGTCGTTGTTGTAACGATCACCACCGCGAGAAGCCTCTTTGGTAGTTGTAAAGTTTGGAGCCAAGTCTTTTTTACCGTAGATTTCACCACGACAAATCCATACTTTAATACCAATCAACCCAACTTTGGTCAAAGCCTCAGCGTGAGCATAATCGATATCAGCTCTAAAGGTATGCAGAGGAGTTCTTCCTTCTTTATACATTTCCGAACGTGCCATCTCAGCACCATTCAGACGACCTGAACACATGATTTTGATACCTTCAGCTCCCATACGCATTGTAGAGGCAATAGCCATCTTTGTTGCGCGACGATAAGCGATTTTACCTTCAACCTGACGAGCTACGTTGTTTGCAACGATAACTGCATCCAGTTCCGGACGTTTTACTTCGAAGATATTGATTTGTACTTCTTTATCAGTAATTTTTTTCAATTCTTCTTTCAATTTATCAACTTCCTGACCACCTTTTCCGATAATAATTCCCGGACGAGCAGTACAAACTGTGATAGTAACAAGTTTCAATGTACGTTCGATAACAATACGTGAAATACTTGCTTTTGCTAGACGGGCATTGAGATATTTTCTGATTTTGTGGTCTTCAAGAATGGTATCACCATAATTGTTTCCACCATACCAGTTTGAATCCCATCCACGAATGATTCCTAAGCGGTTACTTATTGGATTAATTTTTTGTCCCATCGAGCAATTAAATTTGATTATCGTTAGTATTCTTTGAATCAACAAACAATGTAACGTGATTTGAACGTTTGCGAACTCGGTAACCACGTCCTTGCGGAGCAGTGCGTAGTCTCTTTAGCATTGTAGCTGAATCCACAGAAATTCCACTTACATATAAATTTGCATTGTCAGCTTTTTGCTCTGTTTTGATTTCCCAGTTAGCAATAGCTGATTTCAGCAATTTTTCCAATCTTCCCGAAGCTTCCTTTGACGAAAACTTCAGTACGCTCAAGGCTTTGTTTACCTCCATGCCACGAATCATATCGGCCACAAGGCGCATTTTGCGTGGTGAAGTAGGAACTCCGTTGAGCTTAGCAAAGTAAAGAGTCTTATTGGCTTCTTTTCTTTCTTCGGCTGATATTTTTTTTCTTGCACCCATTTTCTTGAAATGTTTATTTTTTTCTGATTAAAATTTCAATGGATTATTTCTTCTTACCACCGTGACCGCGGAAGTTACGAGTAGGTGAAAACTCACCTAACTTGTGTCCTACCATATTTTCGGTTACATATACGGGGATAAACTTATTACCATTGTGAACTGCAATTGTGTGACCTACAAAATCAGGTGATATCATTGAAGCACGAGCCCATGTTTTGATTACGGTTTTTTTACCGCTTTCATTCATGGCCAAAACTTTATTCTCAAGCTTCAGATAGATGTATGGTCCTTTTTTTAATGAACGGCTCATATTATTTACTTAATTTTTTCGATTATTTTTTCTTTCTTTCAATAATATATTGACTTGATTGCTTTTTAGGAGCACGAGTTTTGTACCCTTTAGCTAACAAGCCTTTGCGAGAACGTGGGTGTCCTCCAGAAGCACGGCCTTCTCCACCACCCATGGGGTGATCAACCGGGTTCATAGCAACACCACGAACGCGTGGACGACGTCCAAGCCAGCGTGAGCGACCTGCTTTTCCTGATCTTTCCAATCCATGATCAGAGTTTCCAACACTACCAATTGTTGCTTTACAAGTTGCAAGAATTTTGCGAACTTCACCTGAAGGTAATTTGATAATGGCATATTTTTCCTCACGTGAAGTGAGCTGAGCAAAAGTTCCTGCCGAGCGTACCATCGCGGCACCTTGACCTGGGCGTAACTCAATACTATGGATAATAGTACCAAGTGGAATGTTTTGCAAAGGTAATGTATTACCAACTTCAGGAACTGCATCAGCTCCGGAAACAACTGTCTGACCAACTTGCAATCCGTTTGGTGCAAGAATGTATGTTTTTTCCCCATCTGCATAATAAAGCAATGCGATACGAGCCGAACGATTCGGATCGTATTCAATTGCCTTTACTGTAGCGGGAACACCGTCTTTGTTGCGTTTAAAGTCAATTACTCTATATTTCTTCTTGTGTCCGCCACCTAGGTAGCGCATGGTCATTTTACCATCATGGTTACGACCTCCGGATTTTGATCCGCCTTCAACAAGAGATTTCTCTGGAACACTCGCAGTAATTGTGTCGAATGTACCAATAACCTTGTGTCTTTGCCCCGGTGTTGTGGGTCTTAGTTTACGTACAGCCATTTTTCTGTTTAAATATTGCTATAAAAATCAATTTTATCTCCTTCTTTCACCGTAACGATAGCTTTTTTATATGCCGAAGTTTTACCTGAAATAACACCACCTTTAGTAAAGCGGCTTTTTTTCTTAGGTGCTACAACTAGCGTATTCACTTCATTTACAGTAACATCATACATAGCTTCTACAGCTTGTTTGATTTCAATCTTGTTAGCATCTTTTTGAACTCTAAAGCCATAGCGGTTCAGTTTGTCGCCCAGCTGAGTCATCTTTTCTGTAACGATTGGTTTTATGATAATTCCCATATTCTGTCTCCTTATGCTTTAAAAATTTGTTCTACTGCTACAACCGCATCTTCTGTTAACACAAGTGTTTTTGCATTAAGAACTACATAAGTACTTAATTCAGAAACTGTTATAACTTTAGACGAAGTCAAATTACGAGCCGACAAATATACGTTTTTATTTGCATTTGCTAAAACAATTAGCGGCTTTTTATCAGCAACTTGCAAACTTTTTGTCATTGAAACGAAATCTTTCGTTTTTGGTGCTTCAAAGTTGAAGTTTTCCACAACAGTAATTAAGTTATTCAACGCTTTATACGACAAAGCCGATTTGCGAGCCAACTGTTTTACTTTTTTATTCAGTTTGAAGCTATAATCACGTGGTGTAGGACCAAACATACGTCCACCACCTACACGAACACCGGATTTAATATCACCCGGACGAGCACCACCGCCTCCTTTTTGCTTTCCTAACTTACGAGTACTACCAGACAATTGGCTTCTGCCTTTTGACGAGTGTGTTCCCTGACGTTGGTTGGCCAAATATTGTTTCACATCTAAATAAATAGCATGGTCATTTGGCTCAATACCGAAGATTGTATCGTTTAGCGATACTTTTCTTCCTGTGTCTTCTCCTTTAATATTTACTATACTTAGTTCCATGGTTATTTATTGATGATTACGATTGAACCTTTCGCTCCCGGAACCGAACCTTTGATTAAAATCAAATTGTGTTCTGGAATCACTTTTAATATTTGTAGGTTTTGCATGGTAACTTTGTCACCACCCATACGACCTGCCATACGCATACCTTTAAATACGCGAGAAGGATACGATGAAGCTCCTAACGAACCCGGTGCACGCAAACGGTTATGTTGACCGTGTGTAGCTTGTCCTACCCCACCGAAACCATGACGTTTTACAACACCCTGGAATCCTTTACCTTTTGAAGTTCCAACTACGTCGACAAACGTATCTGCTTCAAACATTTCAACGGTGATAGCATCACCTAATTTGAATTCAGTTTCAAATCCTTTGAACTCAACCAAGTGTCTTTGAGGTGCTACTCCTGCTGCTTTAAAGATTCCGGCTTCAGCTTTGTTGGTGTGTTTTTCAGTTTTAACCTGAAAACCTACCTGTACAGCTTCGTAACCATCTGCTTCTACAGTTTTGATTTGAGTAACAACACAAGGACCTGCTTCGATAACAGTGCATGGTACATTTTTACCATCGGCACTGAAAACGGATGTCATTCCGATTTTTTTTCCTAATAATCCTGGCATTTCAATTGTTGTTTATAGACCCCTAACCCCAATGCGGGGGATCGGCCTGTTTATTGTAATTTAATTTATTCTTTAATCAGTTGTGTAAAATACTTACACTTTGATTTCTACTTCTACTCCACTTGGCAATTCAAGTTTCATCAAAGCGTCAACTGTTTTGCTGGTTGAGCTGTAAATGTCAATAAGACGTTTGTAAGATGAAAGTTCGAATTGTTCACGCGACTTTTTGTTTACGAAAGTTGCACGGTTCACAGTAAAAATACGTTTGTGAGTAGGCAATGGAATTGGACCACTTACTACAGCACCTGTAGCTTTTACAGTCTTTACGATTTTTTCAGCTGACTTGTCAACCAAGTTGTGATCGTAAGATTTTAATTTGATTCTGATTTTTTGACTCATTGTCGTTTTTATATTTATTTATTTTATAAATCGTTTAAATTTTCGGATAAGAGTCATTCACTATCCGAAAATTCAACGATTATCATTTTTCAATCTAATATTGACACTTACAAAAGTTCAACTTTACCTTTAGCTTCTGCAACAACCTCTCTCGCGATTGAATTAGTAACTTCGGCATAGTGATCAAATTCCATTGAAGATGTTGCACGACCAGAACTGATAGTACGCAAAGCTGTTACATAACCGAATGTTTCGGAAAGTGGAACTTTTGCTTTTACTACACGAGCACCTGAACGACTTGATTCCATACCTTCAACCTGACCACGACGTTTGTTTAAGTCACCGATTACATCACCCATATTTTCCTCTGGTGTAACCACTTCCATTTTCATGATTGGTTCCAAAAGAACAGGTTTTGCTTTAGCGCAAGCTGATTTATAAGCAAGAGAAGCACAAATTTCGAATGATAATTGATCCGAGTCAACTGCGTGGAATGAACCATCAAGGACAGTAACTTTCAAATTATCCAATGGGAAACCTGCCAAAACACCATTTTTCATAGCATTAGCAAATCCTTTTTGGATTGATGGAATAAATTCTTTTGGAATGTTACCACCTTTTACCTGATCGATAAATTGTAATGGACCACCTTCGAAGTCTTTATCCATTGGTCCTACTTTCACAATCATGTCCGCGAATTTACCACGCCCACCCGATTGTTTCTTGTAAGTTTCACGCAATTGAACTTCTTGAGTAATCGCTTCCTTATAGTTTACCTGAGGACGACCTTGATTACATTCTACTTTAAACTCACGTTTCAAACGGTCAATAATGATTTCAAGGTGAAGCTCACCCATACCACTAATAATAGTTTGACCAGATTGTTCCTGAGTATGAACTGTAAATGTAGGATCTTCTTCAGCCAATTTTGATAATCCAAGACCTAATTTATCTAAGTCTTTTTGAGTCTTTGGCTCAATAGAAATACCAATTACCGGTGCAGGGAAGTCCATCGATTCCAATGTAATCGGATGACCTTCGTCACACAATGTATCACCGGTACGGATATCTTTAAATCCAACTCCGGCGCCTATATCACCTGCTGAAATTAATTCAACGGCATTTTGTTTGTTAGAGTGCATTTGGAAAATACGAGAAATACGCTCTTTCTTTTCAGAACGGGTATTATAAACGTATGAACCAGCTTCCAGTTTACCTGAATAAACTCTGAAGAAACACAGACGACCAACATAAGGGTCGGTAGCAATCTTAAATGCTAATGCACACAAAGGTTCAGAAGCATCAGGATGACGTACTACTTGTTTTTCAGGGTCACGTGGATCAAATCCTATTGTTTCAGGAGTATCTAACGGACTTGGAAGGTAAGCACAAACAGCATCAAGCATAGTTTGTACACCTTTATTTTTGAATGCCGAACCACAAATCATAGGATTAATTTCCATTGAAAGTGTAGCCTTGCGGATAGCCACCTGAATTTCTTCTACAGTAATAGTAGAAGGATCATCAAAGTATTTTTCCATCAAAACATCATCATATTCAGCAACGATTTCGAGCATTTTATCTCTCCATTCTTCAGCTTCAGCCAACAAATCTGCTGGTATTTCATCAACTTCATATTCTGCGCCCATAGTTTCGTCATGCCACAAAATCGCTTTCATCTTCACTAAATCGATAACGCCTTTGAATTTTTCTTCAGCACCGATTGGAATTTGAATTGGACATGGTTTTGCACCTAAAACGTCTCTAACCTGACGAACAACTTCAAAGAAGTCGGCACCGGAACGGTCCATTTTATTTACGAAACCAATACGAGGCACATGATATTTATCAGCCTGACGCCATACAGTTTCAGATTGAGGCTCAACACCACCAACCGCACAAAAAGTAGCAACAGCACCGTCAAGAATACGAAGTGAACGTTCAACTTCTACTGTAAAGTCAACGTGTCCCGGGGTGTCAATAAGGTTGATTTTATATTTCTCACCTAAATAATCCCACGATGTAGTTGTAGCAGCAGAAGTGATAGTAATACCACGTTCTTGTTCTTGTTCCATCCAGTCCATGGTAGCAGCACCATCATGTACTTCACCAATTTTGTGTGTCAAACCGGTGTAGAACAGAATACGCTCGGAAGTTGTTGTCTTTCCGGCGTCGATATGCGCCATGATACCGATATTTCTATTATAACTTAAATCACCTTTAGCCATTATTAACTAGATTTTCTTTTTATAATTGTTATTGTTCAATTAAAATCTAAAGTGTGCAAATGCGCGGTTAGCTTCAGCCATACGGTGCATATCTTCCTTACGTTTGAAAGCACCACCCTGGTTATTGAATGCATCAACAATCTCGGCAGCCAATTTATCAGCCATCGAGCGTCCTCCGCGTTTGCGAGAGTACAATATAAGATTTTTCATTGAAATTGATTCCTTGCGATCAGCACGGATTTCTGTAGGAACTTGGAATGTAGCACCACCCACACGACGAGATTTTACTTCTACCAGCGGAGTGATATTTTCGAGGGCTTTTTTCCAAACTTCAAGTGGGGATTTTTCTTCGTTCGGAAGCTTAGCTTTCACTGTTTCGAGCGATGAATAGAAAATGTCGAAGGCAGTTGATTTCTTGCCATCATACATCAAGTGGTTAACAAACTTTGTTACCATTGATTCATTGAAAACCGGATCAGGTAATACGACCCTCTTTTTTGGTTTCGATTTTCTCATTTTACTTAAAAATTTCCGTTTTTGTTTTTTTGGTTGCTTTAGTCTTACTTCAACGACTCCACCGAGTCATTTACTCAACCTTTCATCTGCTACCTTAAAACGCAAACAAGTGTTTAAACTTGATTTTGTTAGTTCTTTTTGAAAGGAGATTGAAACTTGTTTTGGGCATTTTCAGCCTAAACGACGTTTCGGTGTTCTACTTATTTCTTTTTTCCGCCTTTTGCTGGTGCACCTTTAGCGGCTGCTGCTCCTGCTTTTGGACGTTTTGCTCCATATTTAGAACGACGTTGCGTACGGCCATTAACGCCGGCTGTATCGAGTGTTCCACGAACCACGTGATAACGTACTCCCGGAAGGTCTTTTACACGACCACCACGTACCATTACGATAGAGTGTTCTTGTAAGTTGTGTCCTTCGCCCGGAATGTAAGCATTCACTTCTTTTTGGTTAGTTAAGCGCACACGAGCTACTTTACGCATAGCTGAGTTCGGTTTTTTTGGAGTTGTAGTGTACACACGAACACAAACACCGCGACGTTGTGGACATGAATCCAGCGCTGGCGACTTGCTTTTGTCGATGAGTTCTGCTCTTCCTTTTCTAACTAATTGCTGAATTGTAGGCATTTTACTTTGTTTTTAATAACTTTAACTGCTTTATTTTATATCCTTTTGGCTTTTATCCAAAATGGGTTGCAAAGATAGGCATAATATTTTAATAGACAATACGTCGGCTGTAAATATTTTTATTTCCCTTGAAAATCAGAATTCAGCATGTTACTCACACTGTGCTTTTACTCATTAATTATCACTCAACAAATAAGTTATGCAATAATTTTCTGTAAATTATTTTTATAGGAACATTTAAAATATCACCCTTATATTTACACGTAAAAAAACAGAAAAGGTTGCAAAAGAAATTGCAACCTTTTCTGTTTAAAAACTTTTATTTTAATTCTGTCCAAACGATCCTCCCACAATATCGAGCAATTCGTTGGTAATGGCCTGTTGACGTGATTTATTATACTGAAGCGATAAGTCTTGCAAAAGATCCGTGGCATTATCCGTGGCAATTTGCATAGCCATAGTGCGAGCCGCGTGTTCAGAAGCATTACTATCAAGCAAAGCGGTGTAAATCTTCAAACGCAGCACCTTAGGTATCAACTCTGCCATAATAGTTTCGCGATCAGGTTCAACGATATAATCAAGCGCAACAACTCCTCTTTGGGTTGGTTTCAATTGAATAGGCAAAAAGGTTTCTTCTGTCAGAACTTGCGAACTCTTACTTTTGAAATGATGATAAATCAGTTCTACCCGATCAATTTCTTTGTTATCGAACAAAGTCATAACGCGGTCAGCCAACTCTAAAGCCGCTGTATAAGTAGGTTTGTCTGCCATAGACTCAAAGTTATCCTGAGGTTCGTAACCTAGTTTATGACAAGCCTTGGCAATCTTCTTTCCTACAGGAAAAATCAGAATATTTTCTTTACCTAAAGCTATGTTATTCCCTATGGCTTGATCTAAATGTTTAATAACATTAGTATTATAGCTACCGCAGAGACTTGAATTAGATGAAAAAACAATAATACCAACTCGTTTTACCTCACGTATGTCGGCAAAAACAGAAGCATTCCCTTCCTCAGCACTTAAAAAGTTATTCAGTAAACCATTTAATCGTTGCTCATACGGGAAAAAATTCTCGATGGTCTTTTGCGCTTTACGCAATTTTGCCGAAGACACCATCTTCATGGCCGATGTAATCTTCTGAGTCGATTTGACTGACTGAATACGTGATTTTATTTCCTTTAATGTTGCCATTCTTTCATTTACGATTTATTCATTTACGATTTACGAGTGAAAACCATAAACTTATTTCATGTAGAATTTTATAATTTACAAATGAAAATTTGTTCCAGTTGTCAACTAACTACCGACTATCAACTCTTATGAAACAAACCACGAATTGCACTAATTTTCACGAATAAATGCTATGCATTTTGTTTCACTGAATTATCAGACTGGCATTTCCAATCTGTAATGCTACCGACTATCGACTTAAAAACTACTTACTAAACTGTCAGCCTTTTTGCTACTTCTCCGGCAACCTGTTCTATAATAGCCGAAACTTCGTCGTTTATAATTCCTTTTTTGAGTACATCGAGCACATCGGCTTGGTGTGACAACTCTAAAACCATCAAGAACTCTTTTTGAAAATCCTGAACCTTGGTCAATGGAACACTTGCCAACAAACCATGAGTTCCACAATAAAGTACAGCGACTTGTTTTTCTACTGATAATGGTTCGTGTAAGGCTTGTACCAATAAACGGGTATTCTTTTGACCTTTATCAATTGTCATTGCTGTTACAGGATCCATGTCGCCACCAAATTTGGTAAACGCTTCCAGTTCGCGGAATTGTGCCTGATCCATTTTCAAGGTACCAGCCACTTTTTTCATGGCTTTGATTTGTGCATTACCACCCACACGAGAAACCGAAATTCCTACGTTGATAGCCGGGCGATTACCCTGGTTGAATAAATCGGTATCCAGGAATATCTGACCGTCTGTAATCGAAATTACGTTAGTAGGGATATAAGCTGACACGTCACCGGCTTGTGTTTCAATAATTGGCAAAGCAGTCAACGAACCGCCACCTTTTACTTTTCCTTTCAAACTTTCGGGTAGATCGTTCATTTGTTCGGCTACTTCCTGTTGTGAAATAACACGGGCAGCACGTTCAAGCAAACGAGAGTGCAAGTAGAAAATATCACCGGGATAAGCTTCACGTCCGGATGGGCGGCGAAGAATCAACGAAACTTCACGATAAGCCACAGCTTGTTTTGACAAATCATCATAAACAACCAATGCATGACGACCGGTATCGCGGAAGAATTCCCCGATGGTTGCACCTGCAAATGGTGCGTAATATTGTAAAGCAGCAGGATCGGAAGCCGTAGCTGTAACAATTACAGTATATTCCATTGCTCCATGTTCCTGTAATGTATTTAGAATAGAAGCCACCGTAGATCCTTTCTGACCGATAGCCACATAAATACAATAAACAGGATCACCTGCATCAAAATTTGATCTTTGATTAATAATGGCATCGATAGCCACACTTGTTTTTCCTGTCTGACGGTCGCCGATAATCAACTCACGTTGTCCTCGCCCGATTGGAATCATCGCATCAACAGCTTTCAAACCTGTTTGAAGCGGTTGGTTAACCGGTTGTCTGTAAATTACACCGGGAGCTTTGCGTTCGAGGGGCATTTCAATCATTTCACCGGTCAGTTTACCTTTTCCGTCAAGAGGCTCGCCCAACGGATTTATAACACGTCCAAGCATTCCTTCACCAACATTGATAGAAGCAACACGTTTAGTCCGTTTCACGGTATAACCTTCCTTAACCTGGCTGGTAGGTCCGAGCAAAACAGCTCCGACGTTATCTTCTTCCAGATTCATAACGATGGCTTTAATACCGTTCTCAAACTCCAACAATTCATTGGCTTCAGCATTGCGTAGCCCATAAATTCGAACCACACCATCGCTAACTTGTAGCACGGTACCTACTTCGTCAAACTGAACACTGGTGTCAATTCCTTCGAGTTGCATCCGAAGAATTTCAGATACTTCGCTCACCTTTATCTTATCAGACATCTTGTATTTAATTAAAGCCCCCTAAATTTCCCTACAAGGAAACCAAAAGAGAATTTTTAGTTATAAATAATATATTATATTTGACTGCCTCTCACATCAAGTCCCCCTTAGAGGGAACCAACGGTCAGCGACCGAAGGGAGATAATTAGAGGGCTTCAGACGATTTTCTTGTTTCTATCGATATAATCTTTCCTAATCCTACGTAGCTGACCGGAAATACTGGCATCCCAACGCACAAAATCCACTTCAAACATAAATCCTCCCAAAATTTCAGGATCAATTATTTTCTCCATTTCAATAGTTCCTCCGGTAGTATTTTCTACCATGCTAATCAACTTGCTTTCAATAGCTGCATCAACTGGCGAAGCTGTAGTCAGCTTACCATAATGAATATTCTTTTGCTTGCGATAGAAGTCAATATATTTAAGAGCAATAGAATGCAAATGGTATTCGCGGTCATTTTCTAACAACAAATCCAAAAAGCGTTCAAAAGACTTACTTACATTTCCTCCTGCGGCTAAAATTACAATCTTACGTTTCTCAGTTTTTGCCAACACGGGATTGTCAAGTACCGTTCGTAATTCGCTAAACTGAAAATAACTCTGAGTAATAGCCCTTGCTTCGGTGTACACACGATCCTGTTCGTTGCTCACATTGGCAAAGTCCAATAGTGCTGTTGCATAACGAGCCGGTATGAGTCCTGTATTCATTATTGATTTACGATTTTAAATTTACAATTGATGATTGACCTACTGATAAACCAATCAACTGATGAACTAATTAACTCTATCAATCAATTTATGATTTAGAAATATTGATTTCGTCGAGCAAGCGGTTAATCATAACCATTTGTTCATCTTTCTTTTCCAATTGTCCGCGAAGTACTTTTTCGGCAATATCAACCGACAGTTCAGCTACCTGACGACGAATGTCTCTGATAGCATCTTCTTTTTCAATCAGAATTTGTTTTCTGGCATCTTCTATCAGCTTAACAGCTTCAAGACCTGCTTTTTCCTTGGCATCTTTGATTAGCAAATCGCGAGTCTGAGCCGCTTCGTTCATAATCTTCACCTGTTCGCGTCGGGCATTATCCACAATGGCTTCGCCTTCAACTCTCACATTGGCCAATTCTTCGTGAGCCTGTTTAGCAATACTTAGCGAATTATCGATGAAAGCTTTACGATCTTCCACCATTTTGATAATAACGGGAAATCCATATTTCACAAGGATAAAAGCGACGATTCCAAATGAAAGAAACATCCAGAATAACAGACCGGAATCAGGTAATAATAATGACATAATACTAATTTTAGCCTCCTAACTACCCCCGAAGGAGGACTTTTGGAGAATTTAGTTTATAAAAAAATGCAGTAATTTTGAAGTCCTTAATAGTCCCCCAAGGGGGACCTCAGGAGGCTTCTTATAAAATAAATCCGCAGACTACGATAGCAAACAAAGCAGCACCTTCAACAAGAGCAGCAGCAATAATCATAGACATACGAATATCAGAACCAGCTTCGGGTTGACGGGCGATACCATCCATAGCAGATCCACCAATACGACCAATACCAAGACCCGCACCAATTGCAGCAAGTCCTGCTCCAAGTCCTGCACCTAATTTAGCTAAACCTGCACCAGCGGCAGCTTGTAATAAAATTGTCAGTAACATAATTTTTAGATTTTTAGCCCCCAAACCCCCGAAGGGAGATTAAAGACAAGTTTATAATTTTTATTTTCTATATTTCTCTTTTAAAACAGCAAGCATCTTTAAATTCCCAGGGGGAATATAGAGGACTTTTATTTATGAACTTCTTTTGCATGATGCGGTTCTACTCGTGCCAGGCCGATAAATACAGCAGATAACATGGTAAATACATAAGCCTGAATATATGCAACCAACAACTCAACCATATTGATAAACACTGTAAACAGCACCGAAACAACCGTCATACTTGTATTCATGGCATGACCTAAGCTAACAGTTACAAAAACCAGACATGTCAACCCCAACACAATAGAGTGTCCAGCCAATATATTGGCAAAAAGACGAATCATCAAGGCAAATGGTTTCGTAAAAACTCCGACCAGCTCGATGGCAGGCATCAATGGAATCGGCACCTTCAACCACAGAGGAACATCAGGCCAGAAAATTTCTCTGAAATACTCTTTGGTTCCAAAAACGTTTACAATAACGAAAGTAAACAATGCCAACACAAAAGTGATTGCAATATTGCCGGTTACATTAGCTCCTCCGGGAAAAATCGGAATTAAACCCATGAGGTTATTGATAAACACAAAAAAGAATACAGTGAGCAGATAGGGCGCAAATTTACGGTAATCTTTTCCAATACAAGGTTTTATAACATCATCGTTTATGTTCATGATAAACATTTCCATAAAGCCGACAAATCCTTTTTTCGATTCGTAAGTATCTTTCTTGTAGGACCGTGCAACCAACATTATAATGAATATAAGCAATATACTATTGAACAGCAGAGAGAATACCACTTTGGTAATAGAAATATCAAAAGGCTTTACTTCGTTACCCTGTGCATCTTTCTCTACAATTTTGCCTTTATACTTTCCTTCGGTAGCTATTTTTAGTCCTTCGTGCTCAGCTCCTTCGTGAAACGCCGAAGATAAAAACACATGCCAACCTGTTGTTTGACTGTAAACAATAATCGGAAGTGGAATAGCAATATCGGTTTCTCCTATTTTTGTGATATGCCACGTATAAGAGTCGGCCAAATGTTCCAGAATTAATTCCTTTACATTTATTTCTTCTTTTGGTTTTTCGGCTGACACAGGTTCATTGGCAAGAACAGCTGCTCCCGACAAAAAAACAAATATTGCTATTAAGCTTAAAATCTTACGTAAGCTATTCATCTACTTTTTTATTTTTAATTACTTCTTCCACTCGGTAGAAAAAATAAGTTTCAAGACCCAAATACAATAAATAGTAACCGATAAACACGATACTAAAGTCGCGTAATTGCTGTTTTACAAACAAAAGGTAAATACCCCCAAACATAATACTGGCAGCAACCTTACAAAACCTCAATAACAAATACAGATTTACCAGTTTGATTTGATTTTCTTTTCTATCGCGAGTTATCACATAGATAAGAATTAATCCCATTACGTAAAAGAAACTCGGAATAATCGGATACCAAGAAAAATAACTTTGTGGCAAAACCGATACTATTAACCACCAAACTCCCCATCCGCTAACCAGCATGATAACAGTCAGCAAAATTTCGAGTTGCTTTCTTAGCGCTTTCATATCCTTAACCTACCAGTTCCAGGCAAACGGTAACGACATTCTTACTTATCTCAGCAAAACCGCCCTCAATATTCAGCTCTGTCTCATCTTTATCAATCGCATAGCTAATCTTGCCTTTTTTTAAGGAAGAAATAAGCGGTGCGTGATTTTCCCACACAGCAAAAAGTCCATTAGTTCCGGGTAAAGTCACCGAAGTTACTTCACCGGAAAAGAATATTTGTTCCGGGGTGATTATTTCAAGCTTCATCTATGCTTATTTTTTCGATTGTTCAATTAATTTCTGACCTTTAGCAATGGCATCGTCAATTGTACCAACACTCAGGAATGCCATTTCAGGTAAATAATCCAATTCACCATCGAGAATCATTTTAAATCCGCGAATAGTTTCTTCGATAGACACCATCACACCGGGTTGTCCTGTAAATTGTGCCGCCATATAAAATGGTTGTGACAAGAAACGTTGGACTTTACGGGCGCGGTTTACGGTCAAACGATCTTCTTCAGACAATTCTTCCATACCCAAAATCGAAATAATATCTTGTAATTCTTTGTTACGTTGTAAAATTTGTTTTACACGTTGAGCAGTATTGTAATGATCTTCACCAACAACTAACGGATCAAGGATACGTGAAGTAGATTCTAACGGGTCAACAGCCGGGAAAATTCCAAGTTCAGAGATTTTACGACTCAATACCGTTGTTGCATCCAAGTGTGAGAAAGTGGTTGCAGGAGCCGGGTCGGTCAAGTCATCAGCAGGCACATATACTGCCTGAACCGAAGTAATAGAACCATTCTTAGTCGAAGTAATACGTTCCTGCATAGTTCCCATTTCGGTAGCCAGAGTTGGTTGATAACCTACAGCTGAAGGCATACGCCCAAGCAACGCGGACACTTCGGAACCAGCCTGTGTGAAACGGAAAATATTATCAATAAAAAATAAAATATCACGTCCTGCACCATCACCATTACCATCACGGAAAGATTCAGCTACTGTCAAACCCGAAAGAGCTACCGAAGAACGTGCTCCGGGAGGTTCATTCATTTGTCCGAACACTAAGGTAACCTGCGATTTTTCTACTTCAGAATAGTCAATTTTGGATAAATCCCAATTGCCTTCCTCCATACTTTTTTTGAATTCATCACCATAACGAATTACGTTCGATTCAATCATTTCACGAAGTAAATCATTACCCTCACGAGTACGTTCACCTACACCGGCAAACACTGAAAAACCATTATGACCTTTAGCAATGTTATTGATGAGTTCTTGAATCAAAACCGTTTTACCTACACCAGCACCTCCAAAGAGACCGATTTTACCTCCTTTTGAATACGGCTCAAGCAAGTCAATCACCTTGATACCGGTAAAAAGGATTTCCTGACTGGTTGTCAGATCTTC
>Ga0224521_1000110_pt1 | contig 27155 bp, 33 predicted proteins | sample CFST0metaG_FD_182731 | JGI IMG/M metagenome (GOLD analysis project Ga0224521, IMG submission 182731) | Peat soil microbial communities from Stordalen Mire, Sweden - C.F.S.T0 | ecosystem: Environmental > Terrestrial > Soil > Wetlands > Peat | place: Sweden: Norrbotten County, Stordalen Mire... | reverse complement strand
GATTACCTGTTCATATTCGACTTTGCTCTTTCCCATATAATTTGTGTTTGATTCGATATCAAACGCAAATTAAAAATTTTCATCGGTGTTTGTGCTTTGCCAAATCATGATTGTTTACTTTTATCTTTTTACTTTTGTCTTTTATCTTTTGTTTAATACTCTTCTCTTGGGAATTTCTTTTCCGCCCATTCAGCTGCCCGGAACATTGCAAGTGCAACCAGTATAAGCAGAAAACCAAATACTCCGTCGGAAAGTCCAAGTGTCTGACTGATTTTTGGGAAACCCAAAAATTTGGCAAGATACATACCATCCCATATTTTATAACCTAAAGCGAAAATCAGGATTCCTATAAATAATCCACCGATAAAGACAAAGGCATCTATTTTACCAATCGAAGCGCCACAGAAACTTGTTCCTGGGCAGTACCCCCCGATAATAAATCCGGCACCCATAATTATGCCGCCGACAATGGCCGATGTAAGATAGGTAGGATTAACATAAATAAGGTTAAGGTCTATCCACCCGAAAAGACTGAAGAAAAGCAATCCTAACATTGCTGTAATAGCTGCAGTAAAAAACACCTTCAGTACTACAGTATCATAACCGTAAAAAACTCCTGCAAGTTTTCTGCTTGATGAAAATCCACTCTGCTCAAGTACAAAGCCAAAGCCTATTCCAATTATAAATGCCAGGAAGAGGTTTGTGTTCGCTGATATTAATTCATTTACTGATAATGGTCCCATGATTTTTTGTTTATTTCTCCAAATGTTAAATTGTCTATATGTTTATTTGTCATGCAGTCTTGCAGTCATGCAGTCTTGCAGTCAGTTTTGCCCTGAGCCCTGCGCCCTGCACCCTGTGCCGTTTATATCCAGTTCTTTCTGAAAAAATAAGCAAGAGCATATGCAGTTCCAAAGATGGCCATCATTGTAATGAATCCTCCCAGTGACAAGACTGCCATTCCACTCAGGGCAGATCCGCTTGTACAGCCTCTTCCCAATTCCGCTCCAAATCCAAAAAGCACTCCTCCTGTCAAAGCAAGAAAAAGTCGCTTCTTTGATGTTATTTTAGGCGAATGCTCCACTTTTAATTTAAGTCGTCCTGCAAACGCTCCTGAAAGAAATCCGCCAACAAGGACCCCTGTCATTTCAAAAACCAGCCAGGTCTTCATTGGGTTACCAGGATGATCCGCCCGGAATTCCTTTACAAATCCCAAACTTCCCGATGATGATGGCGCAACTGCTGTAATTGAAGTAACTACGACACTTTTCATGGCTCCGCTGGCTCCAAGGCCACGCCCGGAAATAAAATTTGCAGCCAGTAAGACTAATCCCAGAAGTACTCCTCCAACATAGGGATTCAGATATTTTGTTTTTTTCGTTTCCATTGATCAAATAATGTTATGTTAGATTCTAATATTTGTTTCTTGCTTTTCGTTTTGCGTTTATCGTTAAAATCGTCTATCGTTTAAAATATACATTTTTGCCCTTTGCCCTTCGCCCTGTGCCCTGCGCCTAATATAGCCACCTGCTTACCTGACCCGCATACACAATTATAAAACGCAGCATCAGACTACCAAAAATTACCAGTACTGCCGGAACAATTGCCGGAATATGAAATTTACCCAACTCCATAAATTCAAGCAAAGCAGGGATCAGCATTCCCATGATTACAACAAAGATCCAGAATGACATGGTATACGGTCCACCAAGAAAAAGTTTTGCAGCTTCAATCTGAACCTGTGTGCTGGCCAGAAAACCCATAAACATATGTATAATAAGAAACAGTTCAATTCCAATTAATACCAGGTCTATCCTGGCAAATTGTTTGCGTTCTTCTTTATTCTTTGATAAAATCAATGTTGCTGCAGCACCTGCAGAGAGTCCGGATGAAAGAAACAACGGTCCCAGTATTGATGTATTCCATAGAGGCCGTGCATTAAAAGCTGATAATAAAATACCTGTATATATTCCAAGAATAATCCCATAAATGAGCATGATCCATGCGAGGACTTTCTTATACTTGTTAAAGAATGATTCAATGTCATATATCCATTTGAATTTCCAGTCCCAATTTGGAAAAATGTCTTTTATATGAAGTGCACACCAGATAAAGGAAACTGGTGTTATTACCATAAGAACCCATGCACCCCACGACATTGGCGACTGAAGCTTAATGTTTACATATAGCTGCCAAAAGAATAGCTTATGCCGGAGATCGACAAAGAGAGCGACCAGTCCAAAGACAAGCAGCATAGGTGCAAGAAATGGTGTAAGTCTGACTGCAGTACTGTAATCTTTCTCTCTTCCCCTTATAAAATACAGAGCGGCAATTGATAGGATACCGGCTGCCATCCCTCCCAGAAACAGATACAGCGGAATCTGCCAATGCCAGATATTAAGTTGCGGATCAATAAGATGATTCATTCTGCCGCTTACTAATAGTTCTTCTTCCATTTAGATAATCATTATTTGATTAAATTAAAAAATAGAGTTGTGGTTTTGTTCCTGCTTCAGGTATAAGTGTTTTTGACTTACGCTTTTTCAAAACAACGGAGACATCACTATTAGGATCATCCAGGTCCCCAAAATAGATGCATTTTGTAGGACAAACAGATGCACATGCTGGTGACAGTCCGATTTTTATCCTGTGAATACAAAAAGTGCATTTATCGACATAACCATCGGGATGGGGATACCGGGCATCGTAAGGACAGGAAGCCATACAAGCGCCACAACCTATGCATTTATTATGTTCAACGAGTACAATGCCCCCTTCAGCAAAATGACTCGCTCCTGTAGGACAGCATCGTACACAAGGTGCATTAATACAATGATTGCATCTTTCTGACCTTATTTCAATTTCAAGCTGAGGATATGTACCATTCATAGTTTCAACAACCCATTCGCGGCAAAAGCCATGAGGAACATTATTTTCTGTCTGACAGGCAACAACACAATCGCTGCACCCAACACATTTTTTGGTATCTACTGCCATTGCATACCTCATGATGCAACCTCCTTTTCTGACTTTTCAGTGACAAATGTTACAAAATTCGATCTCATACCTGTTCCTCCCATCATGGGATCAACAAGCACTTTTGTGATCAACTGAGTATCGCTGGCTCCTTTGCCAAAGCACCTTTTCATCTGTTTTTGTTTATGTCCGAATCCATGCACCATATAGACCGAGTCCCAGCGGATACGTTCAGTAACCCTTACTTTTATCGGGAAGTCTGAGATAATGCCATCCTGGTTTTTGAGCCAGATATACTGACCATTCATCAGGCCCCACTCTTTTGATACTTTTGGATTTATCCATACTGAATTTTCATGCATAAGATCAGTCAGATTAGGATTATTTGAGGTTCTTCCGAAAGTATGCATTGGAGCACGTCCATAGATTAAACGGTAAAATCCTTCAGGTGGTTCTTCATGCACAACATACTTTGGAAGGGGATCAAAACCGGCATCTTCAAAAGCTTTGGAATACAATTCTATCTTGCCTGAATCTGTTGGAAAAGCAACATTTTCATTTTCGGCATAATAAAGATCATCTGCATCCCTTGCCTTAGTCTTTACACCGATCCGCTGCATTTCCTCCAGAGAAGAACCTACCTGTTTGAGTTGCCAGTCGAGTAATTCTTCCTGTTTTTCATAAGGGAAATAACTTTCGAGTCCAAGCTTTAAAGCGAGTCCCCGGGCAATATTGTATCCTGACTTGGTATTGTTCATTGGCTCAGCTGCCGGCATTCTCAATGCTATTGCGGGTTTACGGTGGGGACTTATTCTGAGCAGATCGTATCTTTCAAGATAGGTACACTCAGGTAAGACAACATCGGCCCATCCGGTGATCTCCATCGGCATGGTGTCGACAGATACTAGCAGATCAAGGTTCTGAATAGCTTTTAGCGTATTTGCCTGACCCGGAATTGATGAGACCAGGTTTGTTGCGTTAACTATCCAGCCTTTTATTAGGAAACCTGGTTTATTATCAGGAATTGATGCATCAATAAGCGCATTTGAAACCGGAGAACTTGCTATCGGATATTTTCCGGGAAATGCATCTGTCCAGCTCTTTTTTGATTCAGGGTATTTTGGTATTTTAGCTGATGGTACATCATATTTTGCAGGCCTGTAAAAGCCTCCACGTCTGCCCCATGAGCCAAGAAGGGCATTTAATATGGCAATTGTCCTGACTCTCTGGGTATCATCCCCGTACCATGTAACATGTCTTCCAGGATGGATCAGGACAGCAGGGGAGGCATTAGCCATTTCTTTTGCAGTTTTTCTGATCTGATCCGGTTTAATTGTTGTAATCCCGTAAGCCCATTCCGGAGTAAAATCCCTGACATGTTCTTTCAGTTTATCAAACCCGTTGCAATATTTTTCAACGTATTTTTTATCGTAATAATCGTTATAGATTATTTCATGTATCCATGAAAGAAGCAATGCAATATCGGTAGACGGTTTAATAGGGAGCCAGTATTTGGATTTTCCGGCAGCAGTTGAAAACCTTGGGTCCACCGTAATTATTGTGACGCCTTTATCAATTGCATCCGACATTTCCTGTATCTGACCATTATGCATATTCTCACCAATATGTGCTCCGATCAATACAAGGCATTTTGTGTCACGAATATCCGTTATCTCCGGTGAATAAACTTCTTCTCCGAATGTAGCCAGAAAAGCTTCATCCCTGGGTCCGCGGCATTGTGCGTATGATGGCTCCGCTATATTTGAGGAACCATAGGCTTTTAACAGATTTGTAAAATATGCACTGCCAGAGCCGTGAGTGAAGAGAGCCATACTTTCAGGACCATATTTTGAAGAAATGTCCTTCATTTTACGTGAGATATAGTCAAATGCTTCATCCCAGGACACCTCACGAAAGACCTGCCTGCCGCGTTCTTCAACCCTGATCAACGGTGTTTTCAGCCTGTCTTCATCATAATACATCCCCACGCCACCGGTTCCACGAGGACAGAAACGACCATTGGAATGCTGATCTTCATCATTGCCAACAATTTTCCAGATCTTACCCTCAGAAGTTTTGTAAACCCATCCTGCGCATTTCCAGAAGCACACTTCACAATAAGTTGGTGTTCTCTTAAGATCTACTTTGATTTTTTTTACTTCATCGGGGGAGGAAAGTAATTTAGCCGTACCAAGTGTTCCTCTGGTCATCACCAGAGCACCGGCTCCCATTACTGAAATTCTAATAAAATCTCTCCTGCTAGTCATTTATTAAGTATTATAATATCCCAAAACTAGGGAAAAAAAATCGAGCTTTAATTCATATATATACATAAATAAATGTATTGATTAAAACAAGATCCAGACATCTTCTGTTAATTAATTAACAATCTGATAAATGCCAACTATTTAGAATCTGTACAAATTAACTTATGTACTTTAACTTAATAAAGGGGTTATGAATCTAAGAGAAGTTAAATCAGGATTAACAATGTCAGCTGACTCTTTCCAATTTAACTATATCTATAAAATCACCCGTTTGCACTGATCAGCGATAGGGAATGCTTGTTGATAATTTCAACCTTTTTGCCGGAGAGTTTAATTATACCATCCTTTTCGAATTCAGTTAGTACGCGACTAACACTTTCTCTGCTTGAGTCAACTAGATTTCCTAAATCTTCCTGTGTTAAAGGTATTTTAAAAATATCGGAGTTATATATCCGTTCAGACAACTCAATCAGAACATCTGCTATTTTACCTCTCATCTGTTTTTGTGTCCGGTTGGCACACCTGTGAAAAACTTCCAGTTCATTCCTGCATACCTCTAGAAGAATTTCATATGAAAAATCATGATTCACTTTGAGCAGGTAGCGAAATGTATCTATATCAATAAAACATACTTCAGAAGGCTCAATGGCAGTGGCTGAATATTGAATTATTTTATCGCCAAAAGTAGTTGGCAACCCAAGATAACTGGGGGCCTTTACAATACGGACAATTTGCTCATGATATGGCCCCGCTATATGGATTTTAGCCAATCCGCTTCTCATATAGGCCACATTGGTGGAGAAGGTTCCCTGTCTTATTAAAGAATCTCCATGACGAAATTTTACCAGTGCGCAACTGAATGAAAGTTTTTCAATCTCTTCTGCACTTAGTTTTGATACAGCTTTGGACTTAATAGCACATAAATTACAATCATTCTCCATTTTGTAAAGTTAGTAATAATGTGATGTATATCACAATATAGTTTAAGAAGTTTCACACCAGTTATCACTAATTGGGTCTAACTAATACGTTCCTTTGTGAAATAATTAACAATAAAAACTTTATCGCTATGGAACAGAAAAAAATGTGCCTGGGTCTTTTTTCAGGAAGCATTGATAAACTGACAGCTGCAGGGATTATTCTTAGCGGCGCAGTAGCTGATGATATGAAAGTTGACATCTATGTTTTGTTGCAGGGTGCAAGAGCATTCAGAAAAGATATCGGAGACAATCCGGATAAACTTCAGATGGCTGAGAACCCTGGTATGAAAGCTGAGTTTTTGCAATCATTAAAAAATCTGAAAGTAAAGACGTGGGTCGAATTTTTCAGAGAATGTAAAACTATCTCTGACGTTAAAATTCATATTTGCGGCCTTGCAGGTAAGATATGGGGAGGTGAAAAACTCGATGACTTCATTGACATTGCCGATGATATCTGTGGAATCGGAGCATATATTACAGCAACTCAGGAAGCTGATGTGAATTTGTTCATTTAATAAATATGAAAGACAAATTCTTAAAGAAATCATTAAACAAATTATCTGCATTTTTAAAATTGAACTATGAACTCAGATGAATTAAAAACCCTACAGGTTACAAAAATAGTCGATGCGAGAGGTACAGCATGCCCAGGGCCACTCCTGGAAGCAAAAAAAGCAGTTGGCACTATTAAGCATGGAGATATTATGGAAGTATTATCTGCAGATGAAGGTACCAAGACGGATCTTCCCAAATGGTGTGCAAAACAGGGTCATGAGTATCTTGGTACCATAGAAGAAAATGGCTTTTTCAGAGTTTTTATGAAGAAAAATTGAATAATAGGCATGACATCGGTAAGTACCAAAAGCGCCAGAATCCTGGTATTCTCTACTGAAAAGATATCCGATCCTGCCATCGACATGGCGGGATTACTTAAATTGCATTATCCTCCAACGGTATATACAATTTCCATACCCTGTTCAAGCGGCGTAAAATCAAGATGGATATTACATGCGTTTGAACAGGGTTTTGACGGGGTATTTATTGCCGCTGACGGCAGTGATTGCCCCTATGGTGAATCATGCACTGATAAGACAGGGAAAATAGTTGGCCGTACTCATGAATTAATGAAAGAAAAAAATATAGAACCTGCACGTTTGAGAATGGCTGCAATCTGTTCCGTCTGCAGCGAATCATTCGTGAAACAGATGAAAAGTTTTAATGAATATTTACTTAAAAATTCAAATTCATAATCATGCAGGGAGAAATAATAAATGCCTCGTTTGATGCACTTGTTATTGGAGGTGGAATTGCCGGCGGTGAAGCTGCTTTGAATTTGGCCAACAATGGATTTAAGGTATTATTAGTCGAAAAAGATCTTTCCATCGGAGGTAAAATGATTTTGTTAAGTAAAGTATTCCCGACACTCGATTGTTCTGCCTGCATCACAACCCCAAAAGTATCTGAAATTTCAAGACATCCCGGAATAACTATACTTACGGGAAGCGAAGTAAGAAAAATAGCAAAAAAACCTGATAACCGCTTCGAAGCAGAGATTATCAAAAACCCTCGATATGTAATTGCAGAAGATTGTACAGGCTGCCAGTTGTGCGAACAGGCATGTCCGGTTTTAGTATCGGACCAGTACCAATATAATCTTGTTGGACGCAAAGCCGCATTTATCCCGTTTAGTATTGCAAGTCCAAGGATTGCAGCAATAGATATTGAAAACTGTACACTATGCGGCGCCTGTGAAAAGGTCTGTCCTACAAAATGTATTGACTTTACTCAGGAGACAGAAGTTTATAAGATCAATGTAAAAACGATTGTTATTGCCACAGGATTCAACCTGTTCGACCCTTTAAAAATACCAAGGTACGGATACGGGACCTATAAAAATGTGCTTACATCAATGCAGATGGAGAGGCAATTGGCTCCAACCAGGCCATTCAACACAATTTTACGACCGGGAGACGGTAAGGTTCCGGACAGGATTGCTTATGTGCTATGCACAGGATCGAGAGATGCCACTGTAGGTAATCCTATTTGCTCACAGATTTGTTGTATGTATTCAATAAAACAGGCTCAATTGCTTATGGGAGCTCTTCCTATGGCCGATGTAACAATTTATTATCTTAATATCAGATCGTTTGGTAAAGGATTTGAAGAATTCTACGAACAGGCGAAGGGAATGGGAGTAAATTTTGTCAAAGGTAAAATCGGCAAGATCACAGAAAAAGAGAATGGAAACCTTATTTTGCGATATGAAGATATCAATGAAAATGTTGTAAAAGAGAATGAGCACGATATGGTTTTACTTTCGGTTGGCGTTCTTCCCAATACAGACAGTAACCTGATTTTCGCTGATGGAGAATTGGAACTCGATCAGTTCAACTTTGTTCATCAGGCCGATCCTCTGGCAAGTCCGGCAAAAACAAGTATCGAGGGAGTTTTTGTGGCAGGTACTGCAACGGGACCAATGGATATTCCTGACTCCATTCTATCGGCAGGATCTGCATCTGCTGAAGCAATAAGTTATTTAATCCGGAACTGATGAACAAAAAAATAGGTGTTTATATATGTCATTGTGGTGGAAACATCTCCGATTATGTCGATGTTGAGATAGTGAAGCAGTCAATTGAAAATGATGAAGGTGTTTTCCTGGCAAAAACCACAATGTTTGCCTGCGGCGATGCCAACCAGAAAGAGATGGTTGATGACATTAAAAGAAATCAGCTTGACGGGGTAGTTGTTGCGTCATGTTCACCGAAACTCCACCTTACAACCTTCAGGGCAGTAACGGAAAGAGCCGGTTTGAATAAATACAACTACGTCCATGCAAATATCAGGGAACAGGCTTCATGGGCTCATTCCGACGATAAAACAGGGGCGACTGAAACAGCAATCCGTTTGGTAAAAGCGGCGGTTGCTAAAGCAGCCCTTGCTAAATCTTTGAATCCTTATATAATCACTTCAAAAAAGGCCATTGCTGTAATCGGTGGCGGCATTGCAGGAATGCGGGCAGCTATTGAACTGTCAGACATGGGATGTCCTGTAACCCTCATAGAAAGGGAACATTTTATCGGCGGCCGGGTTGCGCAATGGAATCTGTTGTTTACCACCAGGGAAACAGGAAAAGAGGTTATAACCAAATTATATAATGACCTCATTGGACGAGACAATATAACCTTATTGACAGGATCAGAAGTTATCTCAAGTACCGGATGTATAGGCGATTTCAAGCTGAAAATAAACAAAATACCCCGGTATATCAAAGAAGAATGTCATAAGGGAAAACATCAGGAGGCAATTAATGTCTGTCCTGTAGTAGTTGCTGATAATTTCAACTTTGATATTACTGACAGAAAAGCAATTTATCATAATTTTCCAAGCGAATATCCTCAGGAGCCTGTAATAGATATTAAAAACTGTACCCGTTGCGGTGAGTGTGAAAAGATTTGCCCGAGCGTTGATTTCTCTATGAAAGAAGAGACAATTGAAATAAATGTAGGTTCAGTTCTGATGGCCACCGGATTCGACTCTTATACACCTTCTATAGGAGAGTTCGGTTATAATAATTTTGAAAATGTGGTAACCCTGCCTCAATTTAAGCGGATAATCGAATTGAATGACAGAAAGCTGATTTTCAAAGGGAAAGAGATAAAGAATATAGCATACATATATTGTGTAGGAAGCCGTCAGGTCGAAGGAGAAAATAAATATTGTTCCAGGTATTGCTGTACCTCGGCTATTTTTGCAGCAATACACACAAAAAACAAGTTTAAGAACATAAATAATTATCACTTTACCAGGGGAATAAGAACATACGGAAAACAAGAGGTCTTATACCACGAATCTCTGAAAGGAGGGGATATTTACATGCAGGCGTATGAAGATGACCCTCCCCTGGTTCTGAAAGAGGAAGGTAAGACTATTGTAAGGATCAATGATATCCTTACTTCGAAACGGGAACTCTCAGTCGAAACAGATCTGTTAGTACTCGTAACGGGAATGGTACCCAGAGCAGATAATTCTGTTGCCACGCTCTTTAAACTTCCTAGAGGCAGAGACGGGTTTTTAAATGAGATCCATATGAAACTTCGTCCGGTCGAAACTGTGATTGACGGGGTAACTATTTGCGGAGCATGTCAGGGACCCAAAAACATTATGGAGTCTGTTAATTCTGCACTCTCCGCTGCAACCAAATCTTTTTCCTATGTCAGTAAAGGAGAACTTGAACTCGAACCTATTGTTGCTAAAATAGAAAGGGATCGATGCACCTGGTGCGGAGACTGTGCTGCAGCATGCCCTTTTGATGCTGTCAGGATGATCAAGGATGAGAAGAAGGATGTAGCGGCAATAAATAATTCTGTTTGCAAAGGTTGTGGTATGTGCCTGCCGGTATGCCAGGTAAATGCAATTAATTTAGTTGCCTATTCAGACAAAGAAATAGAAAGTATGATTGATGCCCTGGCGGGTTAAGAACTTTATTACCTCATACCCCTAGCCCTCTTCTCCCAGGAGAGAAGGGGGTAACTAAATAACATGCAGTGTCTTAGCCCCTCCCTCCTGGGGGAGGGGTTGGGGAGAGGCAAATATCAGAGAAAGAGTAACTATGTACAATTATTCAAATACATATTATGGAAATTGAGAAAGGCAAAACATATAAATATCTCAGGGAGAAAAGGGAAGTCACTCAGGCCGCAAAGGATAACCAGAAGCAATTCAGCAAGATCAAAAAATCAATACTGGAATTGCTTCAGGAAAGCGACCTGACAATTGAACAGCTTACACAAAAGCTCAATATGCCAAAACATGAAGTTGTTTTTTACCTCATGTCTCTCGTGAAATATGGTTATGTACAAACGGGCGAGGTTGATGATAAGGATGCGTATTTTTCTTACAAACTAAAAAAATAATGGTTGCGATTAATACGGGATTCGGAAAAGAATTAAAAAAGTATGGGGCATTCGATTTCAACACATGCTATAACTGTGGGAATTGCACTGCTGTGTGCTCTCTATCTACAGAAGAAGATTCATTCCCCAGAGAAATGCTGAGATTCAGCGTTTTAGGATTGGAAGACGATATTAAATCATCACTAAAACCATGGCTATGCTATTATTGCGGCGAGTGTTCAACACATTGCCCCCAGGAAGCTAACCCGGGAGAATTAATGATGTCACTCAGACGATGGCTCACCTCTGAATATGACTGGACAAAACTTTCCGGTCTCTTATACAAATCACTGTCTCTGACAATTATAGCTTTTATTATAAGTGCAATTGGTGTGATAATTTTCAGTGTTTCTAAAAATTTCAACCTGGAAACCATAATGCATTCCGGTCACAATTTTGAGATGATAGCTATTGCTGCTGTTTTTGGAATCATACTGTTTCCTAATATTATCAGAATGTGGTGGTTCATTATTTTTAAACCAAATATCAGGGTTCCGGTATCAAAATACTTTTCCGGACTATGGGAGTTATTGCTTCAGATGTTTACGCAGAAAAGAGCTCTGGATTGTGATGAGAACCGGTTCAGATGGTTCGAACATTTTATTCTTGTAATCGGATATCTGGGACTGCTTTTTACGACAGTTTTTCTTGACTGGTTCTCGAGTAAAAATCTGTCCATTATCGTACTTGGTTATGTAATGAGCATTGCAATTTTTATTGTAACAATAGATTTTGTTTCAAGCCGTATAAAAAAGATGAAAGAAGTTAGTAAATACTCGCAACCATCCGACTGGATGTTTGTTATCTGGTTGCTTCTGATAGGATTAACTGCTTTTGCAGTTCGTCTTTTTATTGATACCGGACTTCTTGAAAGAAACATCTGGCTCTATATTGTACATTTGATTGTGCTTGTGCAATGGGCTTTGATAATTGTACCTTTCGGAAAGTGGCCTCACTTTTTGTATCGTTCGTTTGCAATGTACTTCGCAAAAATAAAACGCTGATGATTTCCGATTACCGCTGTTTCTTTTGTTTCGTCAGGGCATTTGAGAAATTGCTTGAAAAAGAGAATATCTCTAATAAAGCAAAATCTTCTTTCACGCACGATATGCTCAGTTTATATCAGAAAAATCAGGACAAATTAACCTCTCCTGAATTTGCCAGAGAAATTCATATTCTGTTACGAGGTTATACTCATAACAATGATCCTTACAAGGAAGCGAAAAAGAAATATAACGACCTCGCTTTAAAAATGTGGCCCGATCTTAATAAGCTGATTTTGAGATCTAAAGACCCGTTCGATACTGCTTTAAGGCTCGCTATAGCAGGAAACATCATCGATTTTGCAGCAAATGACAAATTCAATTTACAGGAGACCATTGACAGGGTGATGATATCAGAATTTGCAATTGACCATTCGAAAGAACTGAAAAGAAGACTTGAAAAGGCAAGAACCGTTTTATATCTGGGTGATAACGCAGGAGAGATAGTTTTCGACAAACTCTTTATCAAAACCATTAAACATCCTGAGGTGATTTATGTAGTAAGAGGGGCTCCAATAATTAACGATGCCACAATGGAGGATGCAGAATGTGTAGGAATGAATAATGCAGCCAAAGTAATCTCAAACGAATATGATGCACCTTCCACCATTCTTCACAAATCAGGGAAAACGCTGCAAAACTGTTTTAAAGAAGCCGATCTTATAATTTCTAAAGGACAGGGGAACCTTGAAGGTTTGGTTCAATTAAATAATGACCGTGTGTTTTTTCTTTTAATGGTTAAGTGTGACGTAATGGCTGAATTCCTGAAGGTAAAGAAAGAAAGCTTTGTTGTTTACAATACTCATGCATAAATAATTAACTGGCACTTTTTAATCAGATATTAGTATTTCAATACAATTACTTGAGCAATGAAAGACTTATACAACGAACTTGATAAGGACATCCGCTATATTGAAGGTTTAAAATCATGTTTCAATTGTGGTGTTTGTACTGCAATCTGTCCCGCTGCAGAAGTAAGTGACTATGATCCCCGCAGAATAGTGGATACAGTGCAAAAAAGAGATGAAAGTGAACTGGAAAAACTTCTGAAGGGTGATGAAATATGGATGTGCGGGGAATGTTTGTCGTGCAAAACACGGTGTCCGCGGGGCAATACACCTGGTTATGTTATTCAGGCATTACGGGCTCTATCTATCGAAACAGGACAGTTTACTGAAAGTCACCAGGGAAGAAAACAACTGGCCATTAAACGTACCATAGGAGATCATATCCTTAAATATGGATATTGTGTATATATTGATGAAGTTGATAATGAAATGTACCCAGAACAGGGAACTGTATGGAAGTGGATGAGAGAGAACCGGGAATCGATGTTAGAACGCCTGGGCACTAGTTATAATAAGAACCAGTCCGGAACACTTCGACACATATCGCAGGAATCGCTTGATGACCTTCAAAAAATATTTGAGGAAACAGGTGGCTCCAGGCGCCTGGAAAAAATCGAAAAGGATTCCGCTGAAAAAGCAAAAGAACTTAATATTGATTTTAAAGAAGGAAAAGATGATTATTTCAACTATCTCTACAATGAATAATAATTGTAACTAATTAATAATTAAATATATTGCTTCGTGAATACAAAGAAAAACGAAATATGGTCAGCCTATCAGAAAGAGATAGCAGATGATCATTATTACTTTGCCAGAAGTTGTATAAGGCAGAACTTTTTCCCGGCTGCAGAAAATTTATATATTGATATTCTCCGGAATGTTCTGGGGAAAGACATCTATGATGACTCGCGGCAAACTACCTGTACAGGAATTGCCTATCATTCGGGGTTGATTCCTCTTGAAACTACTATGACTGTAATTGCCCGTCAGTTTGCCCTGATGAATGAAGCCGGATATGAAAATTTTGTTGTCTCTTGTGTTACCTCCTTTGGGCTCTATATTGAAACGCTGGATACATGGAAGCATTTTCCGGAAACAGAAAAAGAAACGCGTGAAGCATTAAAACGTGCTACAGGGATGACTTTTTCGATACCAAAAAATATTGTTCATGCCAGCGATGTTATCTATAAGTTTCGCAAAGAGATAGCTGAAAAAATAACCTTGCAATTGAAAAATAAAAGTACCGGAGAACCTCTTAAAATTGTCGATCATATAGGCTGTCATTATGCCAAGATATTTCCACAGGAAGGTATTGGAGGTGCTGAATATCCGTATGTACTCGCAGGATTAATAGATGAATGGGGAGGTCACCAGGTTGACTATCCCGAACGGCGTCACTGTTGCGGTTTCGGCTTCAGACAATATCTGCTTAAATCGAACAGATCTTATTCTATAACTAATTCAAAAAAGAAACTCGATTCAATGCTCCCTTATAAACCGGATCTTATCATAGCCAACTGCCCGGGTTGTACTTATTTCCTCGACCGCTGGCAATATGTAATTGCCGAAATGGAAGGCAAAACTTATGGCGAAAATGGATATGGTATTCCGGTATTGACTTATGAAGAACTTGCGGGACTTCTTTTAGGGTACGATCCATGGGATATAGGTCTGCAAACTCATCAGGTAAGTGTTGAGCCTTTACTTGATAAGCTTGGAATAATTTACGATCCCGGCAAAAAATATAAGGGGCAGAACGGAGAGGATATTGGAATGCCGGAGAAACCACAGGTACTCAGATGCTGTTGATAAAAATATTATTATTATTTTAAATTTATTTGATACTTGAATTATATGTCTAACCGGATATAAGAAACGATAAATGCTGCTGCAGAATATGATACAGATCTTAATATCAGCAAAAACAGATAAAATCTTAAATAGAGATTAATTATGAGTCAATTATTCGAAAAAATCCCCATGGAAGGGGTTAAAAACATTATTGTTGTAGCATCAGGAAAAGGTGGAGTAGGCAAATCAACTGTAGCTGCAAACCTGGCGATCGCTTTTGCACGTGACGGCTATAAAACAGCACTTGTGGATGCAGATATTTATGGTCCTTCAATACCCAGGATGTTCGGTATTGAAGATGCAAAACCGGAAGTAACAGCTTTTGGGGATAAGCAGATGATGTTTCCCATTGAGAAGTTTGGAGTAAAGATAATGTCAATCGGCTTTTTTGTTGAACGTAGCCAGTCGTTGATATGGAGGGGCCCGATGGCGGCAAATGCTGTCACTCAACTTTTCGAAAATACAGAGTGGGGCGATATAGATTATATGTTCATAGACTTCCCTCCGGGAACAGGTGATATCCAATTGACAACCCTTCAGAAACTGAATCTGACAGGAGCAATTATTGTTACAACTCCTCAAGAGATAGCGCTTAATGATGCTCGAAAAGCTACTTCAATGTTTACCAATCCCGATCTGAAAGTTCCTGTTCTGGGAATCATTGAAAACATGTCGTGGTTTACCCCGGAGCAGCATCCCAATGAAAAATATTACCTCTTTGGTAAAGGAGGTGGTCATAAATTAGCGTTGGAGTTTGATACATGACTCCTGGGACAGATACCTTTGGTGCAGGAGGTGGGTGACGCTGCTGAAAAGGGACTAAGCATCTTCAGTCAAACTGACAAACAAGTCGTAGAAGCATTTGAAAAGATTGCGGAACTTATAACCTCAAAATCCGAAGCTAAATCCTGAATAATGTAAATCTTACTTAATCATAAAAACTTAATGAACGAATTTGATTTAAAAGCAGCCGGATGGGACCAGAATCCCATAGTTTGGGATAGGGCAGAAGCCATTGCAAATGAAATTAAAAGGCTTATTCCTTTAAATAAGCAAATGACTGCACTGGAATTTGGTGCAGGTACCGGAGTTACCAGTTTTATCCTGAAAGATTCTTTAAAAGAGATCATTTTAATGGATAACTCATCGGAAATGGTGAAAATTATGAAGAATAAGATAAAAACTTCAGGGGTCAAAAACCTTACAGCATTAAATTTCAATCTGGAACAATCCGACTTTAAGAACGCAAAGTTTGATCTTATTTTTAACCAGATGGTTCTCCACCATATTACTGATATTAAGGATATTATTACAAAATTTTATAATCTCCTCAATCCGGGAGGTTATCTTGCAATTGCTGATCTGTATTCTGAGGATGGTTCATTTCATGGTGAAGGATTTACTGGTCATAAAGGCTTTGATATCGAAGAATTATCAGCCAGCATTAAAAAACAAGGATTTACAGATATCAGTCATCGGAAATGCTATACTATTAACAAGAAAGTCTCTGATACAGTTACAAAACCATTTGATGTTTTCCTTATAATTGCAAAACGGCCTTAATATCATTATTCCAGACTCAGTGAGCATTCAGAAGGTAAATTAAGCTATTCTTAAATATGTTGGTTTTTATTAGGATTATGAACGCTGGTTCATTATCTTTACAAAAATTGACAATCATGAAAGCCTCTATTCTCATTAAAGTATTTTTTGTCCTTCCGTTATTGCTTTTTGCTGATTATATATTAATGGCAATATTAGGATGTACTACCTGCCTTTTTGGTCTTGGGGAAGAATTTTACTGCGGCTCTTTTTGTCTGGCCGGGAAAATAATTCTAGCTTTGTCAGCGATCTTCTTCGGGTATCTCATCTTCCCTGATATCAAAGCGATCTTCAAACTAAAAAAACATGGCGCGTCCGCATAAAAGCAGGAAGATTTCCAACCCACCGAAAATGAAGGGATTTAAGCCCTATGGAATGCCAATGTGCAAAATCGATCCTGTTATTTTGAAATTAGAGGAGTACGAAAGTATAAGATTAGTGAATTACGACAGACTTCCTCAGGAACAGGCAGCTGTTCAGATGAATGTATCCCGTCCCACTTTTACGCGTATTTATAATAGCGCACTGGAACTAATTGCAAAAGCATTTGTTGAAGGCAAAGCAATTGAGATTGAGGGCGGGAATTATGAAATAGATAAAGAATGGTACCGGTGCAGAAAATGTTACAAGCTGATAGAGGGGTTGGAAAATCACACCAAATGTAAAAACTGCACACTTTATGGAGAAAATGAACTAATAAAATTAAATTAAATAATTAAAATAATGGAAGTAACATTCGACGGTGGAAAAGTAATTACAGCCCACTTGAATGGTCAAATAATAAAAACAGACCAGCCTTTGGAAAACGGAGGCGCAATTCAGCTCCTGCACCGTTTGATTTGTTTCTTGCATCAATCGGAACATGTGCGGGGATTTATGTAAAATCATTTTGTGACAGACGCCAGATATCAACCGAGGGGATTAAAATTATTCAGACGATGGAATTTGATAATGAGAAAAAAACACCAACATTGTTCAAACTTGATATCCAGTTACCGTCAGGATTCCCTGAAAAATATAAGGAAGCAGTTATAAATGCGGCAGAATTATGCCTGGTGAAGAAAACAATCAATAATCAACCTGAATTTCAAGTAATTACAACTCAAAATAACTAAAAAACTTTAAAAATGAAAATTGCAGTACCAGTAACGTCGGATAATCAGATAGACAGCCATTTTGGACATTGTGAATCATATGGTGTATTTACTATATCCGATAAAAATGAAATAGTTGAAATAAAGAGTGTGGGGTCACCGGAAGGGTGCGGATGTAAGTCAGATATTGCATCTGTACTTGCCTCAGATGGTGTTACAATAATGCTTGCAGGTGGTATTGGAGGAGGTGCGATAAACGTGCTCAATCATAGCGGCATAGAAGTCATTCGAGGTTGCTCCGGAGATGCCACAGAAGTTGTAAAGCTTTATCTTTCGGGGTTAGTAGAAGACAGCGGCAGCAGCTGCCATCAACATGAGGCTCATCAGGAGCATGGCCATTCCTGCAGTCGTAATTAGCAATTAGTACATCTTAGTTGGAAACAAGCCAAATGACTTAAAATTTCAAAAACAATTAAAAATTAAAATCCATCATAAGGTCGGAACAAACGGGTTTTTGATGGATTTAGTCTTTTACTGGAGGATGATTTTTATCATATTCAAAGTAATATGATTGTTGATTTTAATAATCAATTGCCTGATTTAGAATTCATGTTCTTTATGATGTATAAGCCAGCATTCTGGTAATCAATCTCATTAATATTAAGGATAATTGCATCTTTAAGATTCCATTTGTTTGTCACCTCAAGTATAGATGTATCCCGGACAATTAATATAATATTATTCCGGGCGTTTTCTAACAGGTCATTAAGACAATCAGACCAACCCTTATTCCTTACCTCTAATAAGCCAATTTCATCTATAATGACAAAGGTGTTTATAGATAAAACCAATGACTTTAAGATAGCGTTTCCAAACACGAGACCTTTTGGACAGATTGTAAATCTTCCGATTCTTTCAGATCCACATTCTTCATATTGTCTGAGAAAAATCTCTTTTTCTCCTGTTTCAATATTTACAAGATCATAACCGGTTGTTTGGGAATTGTTTATCACTCGTTCCGATAAGATCCCTCCGGCTTTGATATTATATTTCCTGAAAATTTCAATTAGCTTTTTAACGTAAGTTGTTTTTCCTTCGCCAATTGATCCCGTTATTATAAATGTTTTGTGAGCTGAAGCAGCATTTCCTTTTATTTCCGACAATCGCCCTTCAGCATGTGAAATTACCCGGTAAAATACTGAGACTGGATTTCTAAAAAGAGTTTTAATATCTGGGATATTAGCTATAAACAAAGGCAAACTTTCTGCCGAAAGCTCAAGTGCCAGGGGAAGATTTTTAAACGAGGTCTTAAGAAAAAAGATTCTAACAACCGGATTGTATAATTCGGTCCCCAGTACCGAAAAACCGACTATAATCATAACAGCCCGAAAATTCATCTGTATCCCTATCAGCAGACCTTTCAACAGCGAATTCCCACCGGGCTGAGCCTTTTTTGTAATGACAAAGGCGGTAACCAGTGTGATGAATACAAACAGAATCCAGAACTTAGGCTTCGAGAGCTGGCGCAAAGCCCTTTTGTACCTTATAGACCATACGATTACAATTCCGGTTATAGCCAGACTCCATACAACCCATGTTGTCATGTTTAATAAAATGAAAGAACAGATAATCAGACCAACATTAATTAAAAGCCATGTGATTGAGTAATTAAATTCCTGACCGGTCTTGCCAGGGACATTCCCTGATGGCTGGTTATTTGTTATGGGCAAATCCTGAACCGGCTGTCTTAACATTTTTCTCCCGACTCTGATTCCTGTAACTGCAGCCAGCAGGCCGAACAAAGCATATGCAACCAACAGTACAATAATCGGCGACCAGACTATATCTGCTTTTATATTAAGCTGCTTCTGGGCAAACTTTAAAAGATCGCTGTAAACCTCAATGATATTCGATCCGTAAAATATTATATAATTCAGGACCTTTTGAATCAGGTTCCACGACATGGCCAGCATGGAACCAATCAAATAACCTGCAATAGTTCTACCCAGAAGCCTCACAAACAATTCTAGGAGAAGAGATTCGGTAATGATAGCTATCATTGGTCCGAAAATCACTGCACTTGGTGACATAGTTTTCATCAGCGCACAGATCAGTCCGGCACGCCAGAAAAGTCCCTTATCTGTCCAGATGTAGCTAATCGATATCAAAATAACAATCCCGATACCTGTCAGTATATTCCCACTAAACGGTACTTTCAGATTATGCAGAAAACTGCCAAGAACAATCTCCGATGCGGCCCAGATTGTACCTGCAATTGAAGCCTTAATCCACTTCTCACTTAATCTGTGTTCCATCTCATTTTAAAATACAGATTTTTTGTGCACAATACTCAAACAAGTGATAACCTGCACCTGCTTCACTTACAACTTTTAACATCAATTCAGGATTTGTAATTTTTACTGCTCCGATTATTTTTACGTTGTTTGCAAATAAGACATCAGGTATAAGACTGCTCGACGGACCAGTTACAATTGTTTGCGCTTCAGGTTTTATGGCTTTCAACAAATCGTCTAATGTATCATTTACAAGAGTGAGTCCTGTTATTATTACAATATCGGAAATCGGTAAAATTTTAGAATAATCGCTTGCAGGAACAAAATATTTTTTATCTTCTTCATTAAAAGCATCTTCGTTTAGTTCCAGAACAAATAAGCGACTGTTAGTTTTAGAAATTTTTTGGATATACGATTGGAACGCTCCTACAATTGTAATTGTTTTATCTGAATTTAAATCAATTAAATCAATTGGGTCAGTATTTCTTAAAATTTTGTAATCCGAATTTTCTAAATATTTTGATGAAATAGCATTTAAAACTGCAACTTTTAGTGTTTCAGTAATTCCGTTTTGCTTTGAACATTCCAATAAGTCAATCACTTTAAGACCTGTTATTTTATTTGGTGTAAAATCTCCAAAATCTCTGCTTTTTTTATAGCAATTCATTTGAATATTCGGAAATGTGCTTGAAATTCCGTAACTATTATCGGAAAGTTTTACTGCAGTCATAAATACACCCATTCTGACTTCCGAAATGTATAAACTTTCGACATAGTCATTGTGTTTTGTTCTAAGTAAATCAATTGTGTCTTGTAAAATCATGATTTTATTTTTTATTTTCAGGCAAATTACATATTAAATATTATATGTCTGTTCAATAATCACTATGGATTCTTTTGCAGATTAAAATATCCTGGGGAAACCCTGCTGCCAGCCTTTGCACTGTATTTTTGCATAACCGCAGCATCGATGGTTGTCCTGTCAACTGGTGAACTTACAGTCACTTCACCCAGGGTGTATATTTTCTGTAAAATAGCTGAGGTGTCTGCTTCAGTTTGTGCAAAACTTTCTAATCCAGTTAGTATAAGAAATGCCATCGTCAAGATCTTATTTATAATGTCAGCTTTTAGTAAGTCAGGAACCTAGGGTTATCGTTATTCTTATCAGGAATAACGATAGTAACGATAAAAAAATAATTATTTCGAAAAAACTCTTTAGACTGGATGTTCAGGAGTGAGTGTTCAGGATAATTGTTTGGTTATTTAAGAAATTCACGAATTCGTTTTGTGATTTTTCAAAAATATTGAGAATTTCTTTTCCGAAATCGGTGATCTGAGCTACTCCCCCATTTTCTCCTCCACGCTGGAGTAAAATAAGAGGTTTACCTGCCGATTTATTCATCTGATTGATGCTATACCAGGCTTGTCGGTACGACAACTCCAATGCTCCTGCTGCTTTACGAAGGGATCCACGTTCGGCAGTCTTTTTAATTAAACTTGCTTTGCCTTCACCAATAACAGTTTTATTACTAATTTCTATCCAGATACGACCCTTTAAATTGTACTGAGTATTCATTTTTTTACTTGATTTTTTAGTTATAAAGTTAACACTCTGATTAAATAATTTGTACCATCATTTATAGCTACTGTTTTTTATGTGCAACTTTACATGCTTTAACCTTTATAACATAGAAAAAGCACAACAGGTTGAATCCCCGCGAGCGCATTGGCTTCGCCGAGCTCTCCGCCAAGTGGCGGATCGGTTCTCCGTTGCTTGCTGCGTAGTCAGCGCACATTAAAAATTTACTTTAGGGGATCGAAGATTAGCTGCGCTGAGCTCCACTTCGTTCCGGTTCTTCGTAGCTTGCTACGAAGAGCTTCAATCAGGTAGAAAATACCATAATGATAACTGACTTAAAACAGTCATTACTATTTTAATCCGGCTGGATTTTCAAAAGGGAATGATATATCGACCATGCCAGATTATCGGATAAACATGATATAGGTATTGAGGAAAAGGGTCCAAATTAAAAAATCAGATTGGAGTGATGTTATTGAAAATAGATGTTGTAACGGTATTATCCCTCAGATGCGGATTGTAAGAAAAAAGCAGGTTCCAATGGTTAGCAAAAAAAGGAATGTTGGGAATATTTATCTATTTAAAATAAGCGAAGACAGTATCTTCGTGGTTTAAAAATTGCTGATCGGGATTATAAATTCGAAAACTGTGAACTAATCCAAGTCCTTCGCAATAGACATGGCTGCAATTGTCCCATCAGCTACTGCCGTTGTTATTTGTCTGTACTTTTTACTGGTAACATCCCCGACAGCGTAGATATCCGATATACTTGTCTGCATATGCTCATTGGATTTTATATAACCCCATTGATCAAGTTGTAACTCGTCTCGGAACAGTTCTATATTCGGTTTCATACCAATAAAGACAAAAACGCCGTCGCTGACTAATTTCATATGTTCTCCGGTGATTAAATTTTCAATTTCGGTAACCATTTTATCACCGTCTTTATCAAAAGCTCTTGGTTCACTGTTAAATATGAAATTCATTTTGGGGTTGGCAAATAACTTCTCCTGTGCTTTTTTATTAGCCGTAAACTTCTCGAACTGATGTACAATTGTTACTTTACTTGCAAAACGGCTGATGAAATCTGATTCTTCCACTGCTGAATTTCCTCCACCTATGACAACAACTTCTTTATTTTCGAAATATTTGGCATCGCATGTTGCACAATATGAAATCCCTTTCCCTTTGAGAGCTTTTTCGCCCGATGCTCCGGTTGTATTTGGCGTTGTTCCTGTAGCAATAACTATTTTTTTTGCTCTTATAGTTTCGAATTCATCTATTACAACCTCTTTCTTCCTGAGATCAACTTTTGTAATGTCAACTGCAACCTTATAAACAGTACCGCAAATTTTAGTCTGTTCGCTCATATTATGTGAAAGCAGATACCCTGCTTGTGGTTCAATAAATCCAGGGTAATTTGATACTTCATGAGTTGTTGACACCTGTCCCCCGGGTAATGCAATATCAACGAGTACAGTGTTGATTTTCGACTGACAAAGGTATAACCCTGCTGTCAGTCCACCGGGACCTGCGCCAAGTATAATGACATCATATTCCGAAACTGAAGGCTTAATCTTCGATTTAATTTCATTCAACCTGTTATCAGGCAGCATAAGATCCAGATTGTGGATAATATCACTTCTTTTTATACCTCCGGTTAATCTTTGTCCGATTTCTTTACTTTCATTATAGAATAATAAAGTCGGAGATGATTTGACGCCGAGTTTTTCCGCCAGATCCCTGTTTTGCTGACGATAGATTTTGAGGAACTTTATATCGCTTCCATATAGTTTTGAAAGATCCTCAAATTTAGAAGCCAACGCTTCACATGGAGGACATTCCGTTGAATAAAAGTCAAGTATTACCTTACCGCCCTGTAAAACTTCCAGTTCAAATTCTGCTGAGTTAATTTCTTTCATCGAAGTGTTTTTCTTTTATACTTATTATTTATAATCATTGAAATAGGCAGAGAATCCAATTTCCAGAAGTTCTTTCACCGGACGACAATCTGAAGAACAGATGTTACCAGTTCTGTTTTTTGCCACAGATCCACATCCTCCACCACAGGCTAACCGGACATTGCATTGCTTACATTCTTCAATTGAAGTAATGTCGCGTCTTTCCCAATCATCAATAAGTTCCGCATTGCTGGCGACAGTGGGGTAGAAGGTACCAATTGATTCTTCGGCTTTTCCTACAGTAGCAGTGCAGGGATATATTTTACCGGTATAATCAAATGCCCATTCGGTTTTACAGGCCGGGCATGAATCAAAAAGAGGGTCGGGGAGATTTCCGTTTTCAAAGAGAAATTTAGCTACTGAATAAGCAGGTTTATAAAATTGAAGAATATGAGGATGCTGCCTGACCAGGTCAAAAATTCTTTCAAACAGGGTGATCCTGCTGAAAAGCCTTTCGTTTGCTGACTGACAATGGTGTAATTCGTAATTCCGTCCAATCTGAGTCTTGAACCATGGACTTTTTGTCCAGCCTTTGTCAATTGCAAGTTGAGCCAGTTCAGGAAGATTGTCGATATTTTCCTTATCAATGACCATCCGGAGATTTATCGGAATCTGATTTTCCAGACAGGCATCAATTCCCCTCACAATCCTATCGAAAGTTCCTTCTCCGCCTTTAAGAAAACGGCGATTGTTATGTACGGTTTCGGTACCGTCAAGGGTCACCTGTATTTCACGGATTTTACTGCTTTTCAGAATGGGCAGATATTCTTCCAGTGTATAGCCATTGGTCACAAAACAGATCTCAAGATTAGATCCGTTAGCAATTTCAATAAGGTACTTAAGGAGTGTTTTTTGTTTCGGACTGTTAAGGAGTGGTTCTCCTCCAAACACAGTAATGTACTTTTTTCTGCCTGCGAATTCCGATTGAATGTATTTGAAAAAGGAATCAATCAATTCAATGCTGAGTTCTTGTTTAGGATTATTGTACTGATCCTGATAACAATAACTGCATGCAAAATTGCAGCTATAGTTTGTTATAAAGAAAAGTTGAATCTCATCTTTGTCACGGGAGTCAATAAAATCGAGATATTTATTCCGATAAAGTGTTGCCTCTTCATCTGAATCCATCAGGTATCCTTTGCCTGCCAATTCTCGTACAAAATCATTATAAGGAAAATTATTGTCATTCTGAATTGCTTTTACCTTTTCTGCATCTTCTGCACTAAGAATATCGACACTTCCGGAAAGGAGATTCATTATGAAATAATTATCAGACTCCCTGATTTTTGAAAATATATTATATCTGGAATAAATCATTTTTATAGATCTGATTAGACTTGTTATAGATGGAGAATTTTCCAGGCAAAGGATTACATAAATAAGATGGAGTTAAGTTAATCGTGGCAACCTACAACAGTTTTTGATGTTTTAGCACAACACTGGGCCACTTTTGCGTTTGTTCTGGTTTCTTTCTTTTTAATTAAACTTTTCATAATTCAAAATTTGGATTTGAGTTAATAATCTGATATGACTCTATTTAATAAATAAAATAGTGTTGATTGTTTTAACTATTGTTTCTTTTGGAATAAACCCCATTGATGCCTGCGGTTTCCCTTTAGCCGGAATAAATAGCAAAGTTGGCAATCCTGAAATTCCAAGATGCTGTGCAAGAATTTTTTCTTTGTCAGTATCTACCTTGTATACAACTATTTTGCCAGTATATTCCTGTGCAATTTCTTCAACTAATGGTGATAACTGCCGACACGGAGGACACCAGGATGCATAAAAATCGATTATGGCAGGTTTTGTACCTTCGTATTTCCATTCTTTGTTTTTATCGTAGTTATAGACCAATTGTTTGAACGTCTCATTAGTCAGATAAACAACGGTTATTTTATTCTCACCTTCTTTGATTGTGTTGACAGGATTACCTGCGGTAATGCCGGTTATTAAAAACAGCTTCAATAATGTTGTAACAGAGAAGAACCTTTTTGTATTTTTTTTCATTTTAATTATTATTAATATGTTTTTATACGGTGAGTTATTTTATCTTGATTATAATATTGGTTTTGTGCCTGCTAAGGTCCAACTGGAAATGAGAACTTTGCCTTTTTCATAGGGTTCTGATTCTTCAATAATTTTTATTGAAGAGAATCCTGCGTTGTGAAGATGTTCCAGATATTCATTTCTTGTAACAGATCCTGCCCAGCATTCCGCAATGGCAACAGGGTCGTTTTTATATTCATCAGGGATCTGTTTAACAGAATAAATGTCACTGATTGCGAACCTGCCTCCTGGTTTAAGAATGCGGAATATTTCATTCCAGACAGCTTGTTTATCGGATGAATGGTTAATGGTACAATTTGAAATGACCAGATCAGCTCTGTTACTCTTTAAATTTATCTTTTCAAGTGTACTATGAATGAACTCAACATTGGCGATTCCTACTCGTTTCGAGGTGTCAACTGATTTTTTTATCATTCCTTCCGAAATGTCAATTCCATAAACATAACCTTCCGATCCAACGATCTCAGCAAGTCTTATAGCATCCGTTCCACGACCGCTTCCCAGGTCCACGCAAACTTCATTTGATTTAGCTTCAGAATGATTCACAGCTCCCCCGCATGAAAGACAACACGTCGTTTCTGCCAGGTCACTATACCTTCTATTTATTTCTGTATAATTCATGTTAAATTTTTATTCAATATCACTTTTGCTTGGAGGTGCAGTGGATCTGAGACAGGGAGAGCTGGTTATAAAAAATCCTAAGAAACTTCCCATTAATATACTGCTCACAGGGTTACTTGTAATTGCGCAGGAACCTGATTTACATCCTACAAAATAGAAAAACAGGAATCCGCCTAACCCTCCAATTATAACTCCGAGGAACGGCTTCCAGAAATACCACGATTTAAAGAATTCTTTTACTGATTTTGGCTTTGGTGTATTGCTGCAATTTGGGTCCATAAAAATGTAATTATATATATATGTCGATGCAAAGATAAATAAAAAAATATAAATCGCAATAGTATCACCTAAATCTTTTTGATATCACTACAATTATTTTTATCTTTGCCCTTAAATACATTGATAATGAGTGCGATTTTTAAAAAAGAATTATCTGTTGACCAGCTGAATGAACTGTTTCAAAGTGACGAGAAGTGCTTTGAATTTCTTGCTGACTTAAAATGGAGCAGGGGATTTGAATGCCGGAAGTGTGGAAATACTAACTTTTGTCCTGGTAAAACAGCACACTCCCGACGATGTACAAAATGCAAGACAGAAGAGTCAGCCGCAGCTGGCACCATCTTTCATAATTGCAAGTTTCCCGTCCACAAGGCTTTTTATATTGCTTATAATGTTTGCAAGGGGAAAGAGGATCTTTCTACATATGAGTTCGCACGACGTTTAGCTCTCCGGCAGATGACATGTTGGAATTTTAAAACTAAAATTCAACATGCCATTGATGAAATGAATTCCTTAAGTGAAAATGAAAAATTGTCAATTCAAAAGATTCTAACCAGCTGAAACTAAATCACTTGATAATATATATGTTTCAGATTATCACGAACCAAATGAATTAGTTGATCCTTATTAATACATGTTTTTCATTACTTCATTAGAGTTGGATATTTACCGGAGGCAAAATTTGTCTCTGGAAAAACCAGCGAAAAATTAAGTTGAGTATTTCTTCCTTCTTTAGCC
>Ga0224521_1000107_pt1 | contig 27363 bp, 12 predicted proteins | sample CFST0metaG_FD_182731 | JGI IMG/M metagenome (GOLD analysis project Ga0224521, IMG submission 182731) | Peat soil microbial communities from Stordalen Mire, Sweden - C.F.S.T0 | ecosystem: Environmental > Terrestrial > Soil > Wetlands > Peat | place: Sweden: Norrbotten County, Stordalen Mire... | reverse complement strand
GTGGTGGTTTTACTCGTTACATATGTCTCTACCGCTTTTACCGACGGGTATTTGGTGTCCGAACCCGTATCGGCGGTGATATTTGTACTCTTGTTTGCCAAATCTTCTTTGGTGGTACTCAACACTTTCCCCTGATTGGCGCTCAAGGCGCTAGTGGTTGATGTCGATGTCAATGCATCTACTACTGGGGTAGCTGCTGTCTGATTAGCCCATACAAGGTTTCCTGATCCGTCGGTGGCCAACACCTGACCGACACTACCATCTGCACTGATTCCTTTCAGTTTACTGTAATCAACTGCGTTGGCTGCAATTTTGGCTGTGGTAACAGCACCCGCTGCAATAGCAGGAGAAATTGCTGTGCCCGTCAAGTCTCCTGATAACTGAATAATACCTTTATTGCTCGTTGTGGCATCAACTGCTCCCGCTGTTACAGCAGCATCAACGTATGCTTTAGTAGCTGCATCACTACCGGATATTGGAGTTGCCAGATTTGTGATTTGCTGTGACCCAAGATTTACAGCGGCGGTTGGCAATCCAAATCCACTTAACGGGATATTAGCTTTATCCAACTTGGCATTTGTCACATTGCTATCTTTTATTTTTGAAGTAGTTACAGCATTATTGGCTATGGTTAGCTTACCTGTGTTATCCACAGTGGCATCGCCACTTAAAGCTACACCAGTTGCAACATTCGAACCATTACCGACATAAATAGTCGCGGAATTTAAAGTCGTTGACAATTTTTTCGTATCCAACTCATTCAAAGCTCCCTGAACATCTGAGGAAGTAATAGTACCTACAGCTGTGTTGGTAATCATAGTAGCGCTGTAGTCATTATTTGACGGTATTACAGCTCCGTTTCTTGTGTTAAAACTGGTAACACCTACAGTGCTGGAGTTAATCAGTTTTTCCCATTTTGTTCCATTATAGATTACCCAGTCACCTATGCTAAACGTAATGGAATTTCCACTTAATGTTTGTGTTCCGGAAGTATTTGCAACATAATAATATCCCTTGGTGGCAATACCTGTAATATCAGGAGTGTTTGCATTGGCATCCCATACCCCCTGATAGATCAATGCTCCGGTTATTCCTGATAAAAGATTATCACGTGTAATGTTTTGCGTACCGTTTGTCGCATCGTATATCGCCACTAAATCTGTACCTGATACGGAACTCTTGGTCGACAGTTTGCTTACATCCATTGACAAAGCCCGGTCGGCTGTCAAATCCCCACCGCCTGCCAGACCGCTCGTATTGGAGGTGGTAATGGCACGGGTAGTATTAACCTTATTATTGAATGTATTCCAGTCTCCCTGTGTAAGGTAACCATCAGCACTACCGCTTGCTGCCGGTAAGGTAAAAGTCCCGGTTGCATTGTTATAACTTAATGCTCCTCCGGTTGGCGCGGCACTTAAGCTCGCTAAGCCAATCTTGTTATTATCCAACCAATTTACTGCTCCCTGTACTGTTGTTGCGGTAATATTACCAGCCGGCGCATTTGTAACCTGAGTCGCTGTATAGTCACCATTTGCGGCAGTTATTGAACCTGTTCGTCCGAATACGGAACTAACGTCCTGAAAATTGTCAACTTTTTGCCAAACCAGTCCGTTACTGACAACCCAATCGCCCGCATTGAAAGTAATCGAAGTACTGTTAAATGTTTGAATACCACCTGCGGATACTACATAATACTTGCCTTTGTCAGTGGACACACCATCACTAAGTACCGGAGAATTTGCACCTGCATCCCAGGTTCCCTGATACACCACAGCACCCGTCAAACCCGAAAGCAGGTTGGCACGTGTTATATTTTTAGTAGTACTGGTGGAATTATCGTAAATAGGCACTAAATCATTGTCGGCTATTGCACTTTTGGTGGTCAAATTATTAACATCCAAAGAAATAATACGATTTGCCGCAAGGCTTCCTCCTCCTGACAAACCGGCACCAGCACTGATTGTAGTTGAAACATCGGCTTTTGTGGTGTTCAACGTTTTGCCCATTTCGCCACTCAAAGCGCTGGCTGTTCCGCCTGTAGTAAGATCGTTCACCACAATGGTGGTAGCCGCAGCGGCGGGTTCCCACATAGAAGTTGTACTATTATAGGTCAACACTTGGCCGGTGGTTGTAGGCGCTGTGTTAGACACGGCTGTACTCTGAAGTTTGCTTACAACGGTAGCATTGTAAGTTCCTGTTACATCACCTGTAAAGGCATCGGTTTTTGCGATCTTGGTAGCTTCTGCCGTGGTGGCACGACTGGTCTCTGCAGTCAGGGCGTCATTCAATACCTTCCCTTGATTGGCACTTAATGCATTGGTAGCCGAAGTGGAGGTCAACACGTCGACTACAGTGGTGGCTTTACTCGTTACATACGTCTCTACCGCTTTTACTGACGGGTATTTGGTGTCTGAGCCCGTATCGGTAGTGACATTCGTACTCTTGTTTATCAGATCTTCTTTAGTAGTTTCTGCTGCTGTTGCACGTGTCGTCTCTGCGGTCAAAGCATCATTCAATAACTTCCCTTGATTGGCACTTAATGCACTTGTTGTAGAGGTAGAAGTCAAATTATCGACTACGGTAGTGGCTCCCTGATTGGTCCAGGTTAGGTTACCCGATCCGTCGGTAGCCAACACCTGTCCAGTACTACCATCAGTTGTGATTCCTTTCAGTTTGCTGTAATCAACGGCATTGGCAGCTATCTTTATTGAAGTTACTGCATTCGGAGCTATCGTGGTGGCGCTTAACGTTCCTGTCACATCGCCAGATATGGGTTTATTGGCATCACTAGTATTATCAACATTACTCAAACCAACTGCTAACTTATCCAATGTCTGCCATGTTTTGTCTCCCCTGTAATATTGACTTGTAGTTCCAGCTGTAACAGTCGGTTCTTTCGTGATATTCAGGGTTTTTCCCATTTCGGCACTCAAAGCACTGGTGGTACTGCTTGTTGTCAGGTCGTTCACTACAGTGGTGGCTGCTGCCGCTGCTGCTGGTTCCCATGCCGAAGTTGTACTATTGTAGGTCAACACTTGGCCGGTGGTTGTAGGCGAAGTATTAGACACAACTGTACCCTGAAGTTTGCTTACAACGGTAGCATTGTAAGTTCCTGTTACATCGCCCGTAAAGGCATCGGTTTTTGCAACTTTTGCAGCTTCTGTCGTGGTGGCGCGACTGGTCTCTGCAGTCAAGGCGTCATTTAATAATTTTCCCTGATTAGCACTCAATGCATTGGTTGCCGAAGTGGATGTCAAGTTATCTTCTACCGCGGTGGTGGTTGCCGTGGCAGGTGTCCACTTAGAACCATCATAGGTCAAAACCTGTCCGGTAGTTGTAGGAGCAGTAGGGCTTACTGCAGTACCCTGAATTCGGGCTACAACATTTGCCGAAGTAGTACCGGTTACATCACCCGCAAGAGCAGTCATCGATACCCAGGAATTGGTAACAGCGTCATAATAGGACAAATCGCCGGTGGTGGTATTGAAATAGGTTGTGCCTCCGGCGGCTGTGCCTGTAGGTGTAGTAGCTCCGCTCAAAGCACCTTCTATTGCTATCCAGGCAGTACTGCTATAATAATAAAATTTACTATCGACGGTATTGTAATAAGTCTGTCCAACGGTAGGATTCGAGGGAGGTGTGGTTCCACTCGTGGCAGTTGCAACGGTATTCCATGTTGTACCGTCGTAATAATACAATTTATTGTTTGTTGTGCTGTAATACGTTTCACCGGTAGTTGGGTTCGTAGGAGCCGTGGCGCTGGATATAATACCTGTAGCAGCAGCGGCAGGTTCCCATTTGAAAGTGGTTGAGTTGTAGGTCAACACCTGATTCGAGGTAGGAGCGGTAGCGCTTACCAACGTACCCTGAATACGGGCTACCACACTGGCCGAGGTAGTACCAGTAACATCACCTGCAAGAGTGGTCAGAGATACCCAGGAATTAGTAACCGTATTATAATAGGACAGATTGCCGGTAGTTGTATTGTAATAGATTGTTCCGCCGGCGGCTGTGCCTGTAGGTGGAGTAGTTCCAGCAGAATAACTCAACACCTGAACCCACATAGCCTGATCAGTATTCCAATAATACAACCCTTTGGACGCTGATCCCGTCTCATTAAAAATTAACATTCCACTAACAGGAGTCCCATCCAGGATCCATACATGCACATCATTCAATGGAATACGAGGCAATCGTAAGCCCTTGCTCAAACTTTCCAATTCAAGTAAAGATCCTGACTGGATAACAGCTGGGTTATCTCCGATTTTGTTTTGTGCAATTACTGATACACTAAACATAAGGAGAAAAATAACGAGTAACGAATGAAGATTTTTCATACTTTTATAAATAATTATTTTGACTACCAAAATTTTCTATTTTACATATTTATTTAAATCGGCTGCGATGCCTATTGTTTCATTTGGATTCAGGTAAGCACACACCGTCCAAACTATAATCCTTGTTTCATACTTAGATAATCGTCCAATTCTTTCGGTCTTTTTAATTTTGCCACTATTTTCAAGTCTCGGTCTAACAGAAAATAAGTTGGTGTGGCACACACATAATACTCCTTTACCGAGCTACCTTCCCATCCTTTAGTATCGCAACAGGTAATAAAGGGTGCTTCTTTGAAAAAGTCATCGAACGCTTTTTTTCTGGTATCCAACGACACAAATATAAATTCCACATTATATTCAGCTTTTACTTTTTTATAAGTGTCTACCAACGCTGGATAATCCTTCTGACAGTCGGGACACCAACTGGCACCGAAAACCACCAATTTGTAGTTGCCGTTGAGTGCACTTAGCTTAGAGCCGTTTTGCAGCAATATATCTGGAGCGATGGCACCAATAGCCATTTTGCGATATTGCTCAAACAGATTGGTTCGTTTTTCGTCTAACTGACAGCTTGATTTATTAAACATAGACTTTGCAATATACTCTGAACTGCTGGCCATGTTCTGCTGTTCCAGCATTTTGAAACAGTATTCAGCAACTTCCTGCTGCTTCATTGAATTTGAAATCAAACCCTCTATCCATATATCTGCAAGGTTATTGATGCGGCTCTTTACCCCGGTTGTGTCTTTATTGGCAGCTATCAGCTGATAAATACCTGCATAGATATCGGTCATTAGTCCCGAATGCCATAGCCTGTTATCGTTAAGGTCAATGGTTTTAAAGTATGCTTGGTGCTGCGGTGTGAGTCCGTTGTCTTTTTGTGCAGTCAGCGACATATCGGTTAGAAACTTTCGTATTTTCAAATAATACGACGTAAAACTTTCTGTAGGCAATCCGCTAACAAACTTTTCAAACTGTTTTTCCTGAAAAACCATTTCGTCTTTGAGCCACCGGTATTTCTCGGGGATTTTTTCGTATTGCGGCAGCAGGTATTTCAGCCCGGCCAGTTTCTGTTCTGCTTCCTTATTCACTGCAATTCCTTTGGCAAAAGCATCGTTTTCTGACGAATGGCTAAAAGTAAGGGTATTTACATCTTTTGTATCGATCCATTGCATTTCAAAGTTTTCGCGATTAAGCAATACAATGACATTACGACCTTCTTTCAGTTGCAGCACGGCAGCTCCGGTATAACTTGACGGGTAAGTGAGCATGATACGCCCGGCATTATCACACCGGTTATTTGATAGCTCTATTTCTCTAAAACCATCGAACCCCTTCAGAGTCATTTCTCCGTTTTTTTGCTGTGGAAAAATACATTTGATAGTTTGCATTTGAGCTTGCGCCATGCCTGACACTAACAATAATACAATAACTAAATTTAGTTGCATTATTTTATTTTTATTTCTTTATACCTGCTCTAAACAAGAGCCATTTTTCAATAATTTCCTCCATACGGAGGAGGGTTCTACTTCCTAGTTTTTGATACAGCGGACAGAGAAACCATACGAATTAGCGGAGGTGCCAGGGAATGACGCACCACCTGTGTTTATGTACATCTTATTATTAGAAGTCGCACTATTCCAATACTGTCCAACCAAACTTGTGTTACCTAACGCAGCACTACTATTAATGCGAACACCCACTGCAGGAATTTTTAGGTTGTTATTGACTCCAGTATAAATAGTAAAACCACCTATTGCTGTTACCAAAGCCGCTTGTTCTGTCTGTGTAGGTACGCGGAATCCTGACGGACAAGGGTTGTTAGTACTGGATTCGGTGGCCCACAAAGCAGAGTTAGCCGGACTTCTCCAATCAGAACCATTTGTAATAAAGTTCGCAGTAGCAAGAGGTTCTGCCAGAGGACCAGCTATAGATCCGTATACAGGTGTACCAGTCGCGCTACCGGTCCAGTTTATCAGTTCATGCCCGTCGGGTTTGCGTCCCCACTGGAAGAGGCTGCCATAAGCGTGGTAATCGTTGTAAACAGAGGCCTGAGTTGGAATGTTAAAACTGCTACTGTTCACATTGGCATAGTCTGCACCTAAATTATTATTTAACCATGTATTACCATCAGCTCCTACAACCGATGTATATATAAACAAATGGTTGGTGGTACTACCAGCATTATCTGCAAGATTATACATCTTATCCAATATTCCACCTCTAGCTGTTAAAGTAATGTTCCCTTTATTGACTCCATTTACATAAAATGGTAGAGTAGCAACAAGAGACGTAAGATCTGCATTTTGTCTTAAAATATTATACGTTCCGTCTCCGTCAACGGTAATGGTCACAGGAATAGTCCCCGTAGCGTTGAATGTGCCGGCAGGATAGCTTATGCTTAAACCATTCACATCACCGCTTTGCCCTGTGGGAGTGGTCACTGCGGTTCCCGAATATGCGCTATAACTACCCGAACCGGAAGTATATGGAATACTCAGCACAATTTTATTAGATGAATTATCAATGACACCTAATGTTTTTGTAGAATTTAACGGCTCTGCAGTGGAATAAATAAGCTTATCATATGGCAAAGTGAATGTAGCAGAACCAAAAGCAAGACTATGACCTGCCTTTATCATTCCTCCAAACATTTGTGCACTCGCCGTAGTCGGGATAAAAAGTAATGGTAAGAATAACGCTAACAGCGTATTTCGTACTGTCAAATAGGGTTGGGTGGTACTCATATTATCGTTTTAATTTCTATTTATTTTCGTTCTTCATGTCTCTGTAATTACTGAGCTTGTCGAAGTATCATCACAGACATCATTTTCATACTTTTATTAATTTTCGGTAGCCATAGTTACAAACACGGAATTGCCCGCCACTATAAACGAATAGATATGCGTTTTTCCGCTGGTCATGGTAGTAGTACCCATGTATTTCACCGTAAAACCCGAGGCAGTAAACAAGGCAGTCCCCGAATTGGTAGTTCCGGTTAGCAGCAGGGTATATGCGCCACCGTTCAACATATTATTTAATGTAAAAGCCGGACTTGCAGCCGCATACGATGTATAGGCCAGATTGTTGACTCCAAAATCGATAGTTGCGGTGGTTCCTGCAGCAGGTGCACTGTTGGTGGCTGCGCCATTAACTTCGAGTTTCGAGCCGGGTGCTGTGGTACCAATGCCAATATTCCCAGCCGGAGCTGTACGGCTTCCGGTTAACCCTAGACCAAAAATTGCCCCGCCAATATTTAATTGGTTACTCCCTGATGTGTTAGCCACATCCTGCCCGGGTCCTATCATAATATTGTTATTACCAGATGTTTGATTCTGTCCTGCTCTTTGACCTAATGCGGTATTACCATCACCGGTTGCAAGTATTTGAAGAGATAAAAACCCAATTGCTACATTTTCTTTTCCAGACGTGAAGTTGTCAAGAGATTGAGCACCGACTGCAATATTTCTATATCCGTCAATGTTGCTTTCCAAAGACCATAAACCAATGCCAATATTACTGTAACCGGTCGTATTACTTGTAAGCGAAGCATAACCAATAGCAGTATTGGCAGCACCTGTAGTGTTATTCGATAAAGCATTTACCCCCCAAGATGTATTTTGGGAAGCATCAGTTAGTAACCCTGCCTTCACGTTGTTACGTTTAAACACTACATCCACATCGTCCGTAGTACCCATAAAGTTGGTACCGGCAGTGGTACCGGCATTACCGGTTAAACCCCAGCCGCTGCCTGCGGTGGCCGATGTCCAGCTCAGCTTTCCCGAACCATCGTTAGAAAGAGTTGTGCCGGCTGCACCCTGTGCTGCCGGTAAGGTAAGTGAGTAGGTTGTTGTTACCGATGCAGGAGCCTGAAGTGTAACTGTATTGCTGGTTCCTGCGGTTCCATCGTTCAGCACTACTGTACCTGCTGTTGTGCCTGTACCTGTGCCTGCTACAAAACCTGTTGTACCTGTTACTGTTGATGCTGAAGCTGTTCCTGTGGTTGTAATGTTCTGCGTCCCAAAGTTCGGAGAAACTTTTGTTCCTGCTATCGCCGCAGTTGCGCTTACATCGGCATCAACTATTGTTGATGAAGATAGTGTACCAGAGGCATTGTTATGTACTACCCCTGCTGTACTGAATGGTGTTACAACCGGTGCAGCACTAAAAGTTTTAATACCGGCAAAGGTTTGTGTACCCGTGGTTACCAAACCCGGATTGGTGCCATCGGCAGGTGAAAGTTGAAGTACTCCTGCAGCACTTAATGTACCCCCATTAGCGGTAGAAGCAGCATTGGGTGCGCCCATAGTGATAACTGTTCCCGGTGTAACATTCACCCACGCTGAACCATTGTATTGCAACAGATTACCCGAGGTCGGGGTGGTAATGGTCAATGTTCCGCCCTGCAACTTGCTTACTGTACTCGCACCAAGTGTACCCGCTACATCACCCGCTACATTGGCTGTTAACGCTGTGGAAGCTATGCCGTTTACAGTGCTTACCAACTGGTTCGCGCCGTTTTGGCTTAATACATTACTATTAATGATGGTGGCTGTTTGGGCTGTACCCCCGGCGATTGCTGAACTTAAGGTATTTGTTGCTGAACTTAAGGTATGTGTTATCGCTACTGCTGTACCCGTTGTTCCGTTTACTGTTGTTGATACATTGCCTGATGCTACTGTATTACTTACTGTGGCGGGGGCTACTGCTGCCGGAGCCCATGCAGTTCCGTTCCATGCCAGTACATTCCCGTTTGCTGCTCCCGTAGTTGTGCCAAGTGGCGAACCATTGATTTTTGAAACTACACTGGCTGAAGTAGTACCCGTTACATCACCCGCAAGGGTGGTAAGCGATACCCACGAATTGGTAACTGCATCGTAATAAGACAAATCGCCGGTGGTGCTATTGTAATAAGTTGTTCCTCCGGAGGCTGTACCTGAAGGTGAAGTTGTGCCGCTCAAGGTGCTGTCGATTGCTACCCATGCAGTACCGTTATAATAATAGAATTTACTGTCAGTGGTATTGTAATAGGTCTGTCCGACGGTTGGGCTCGTTGGAGGCGTGGTACTGCTCGTGGCCGTTGCCACGGTATTCCAGCTTGTACCGTCATAATAATACAATTTATTGTCAGTGGTATTATAATAAGTTTGTCCGGCAGTTGGGCTCGTAGGTGCTGTGGCGCTGGAGGTAATACCTGTAGATGCTGCCGGAGCCCATGCAGTTCCATTCCATGCCAGTACATTCCCGCTTGCGGCTCCCGTAGTTGTGCCTAGCGGCGAACCATTGATTTTTGAGACAACACTGGCCGAGGTAGTACCCGTAACATCACCAGCAAGAGTAGTCAGTGATACCCACGAATTGGTAACTGCATCATAATAGGACAAATCGCCGGTGGTGGTATTGTAATAGATGGTACCTCCGGCAGCTGTGCCTGTAGGCGTGCTGCTACCGCTTGTTGTACTGTCAATAGCTACCCACGCAGTACCGTTGTAATAGTAAAATTTACTGTCGGCGGTATTGTAATAGGTTTGTCCAACAACAGGGCTCGAAGGAGACGTAGTTCCACTCGTTGCTGTTGCAACAGTATTCCAACTTGTACCATCGTAATAATACAACTTATTGTCGGTGGTATTGTAATAAGTTTGTCCAGCGGTTGGGCTCGTAGGAGCTGTAGTGCTGGAGGTAATACCTGTAGATGCTGCCGGAGCCCATGCAGTTCCGTTCCATGCCAGTACATTCCCACTTGTGGCTCTCGTAGTTGTGCCAAGCGGCGAACCATTGATTTTTGAGACAACACTTGCCGAAGTAGTACCCATTACATCACCAGCGAGAGTAGTCAGCGATACCCACGAATTGGTAACTGCGTCGTAATAGGATAAATCGCCAGTGGTGGTATTGTAATAAGTCGTTCCTCCGGCTGCTGTACCTGTAGGTGGAGTAGTTCCAATTAAATTACCTATCACTTTAATCCACTTAGCAGCATCAGTACTCCAATAGTAAAGGCCTTTGGGAACTGTACCATTTTCATTAAAAATAACCATGCCTGAAACCGGCGATCCATCAAGTGTCCAAGCAGCTATATCGTTAAGCACAACTCGAGGTAAACGAAAACCCTTTGTAAGGCTTTCCAATTCAAGCAATGAACCCGAAGATGTCACGGTAGGATTATCTCCAATTTTATTTTGTGCTATTAGAGATGCACTAAATAAAATAAAAAAAACAGCTGGTAAAATGTGTTTATTTTTCATATGTAATTTTTGTATTTAAAAACATGTCTAGTAGATGTAATAATTTTATGTTGCATTTTGGATTCTGACCTCTCGCTAAATCCTTAACCCACAAAGGATGGATTTATGTGATTAACAATAAAATTATACGACATTGTTTACTTCTACTAGACATGTCTATTGCACTATAAAATTAAAGTTGATCTAACTCAATGTAATATTCCCGTGGCATCAATAATAGCCGACATCCTTTCAGCTTCAAATTGCGTATCAAAATATCCCACTCTAACTTGATGAAAGTTGTTATCGCTAGCTGAATAGATATTATCTGGGAAAAGAAACTTCATCTTTTCTGCTAAAGCGTCTGCTTTTTCTTGAGTTTTAAAGGCTCCCACTTGTACCATAAATTTACCGTTTACATTCTTTACAAATATCTTTTTCGTGTCAATCTTAGTGTGATTGGCTAATTCTGAAGACAATAGACTGTCAACATCCAGCTTACAACCGGTTAGATCTGAGTTGAATGATACCCTTCTATTCATCGCTCTTTCAATGGCATCATTGTTTTGATTTAACTGTTGAGTCTTCCCAAAACACAAAGTATCCATTCTCGAAGCACTGACGCCTTTGGAAATCAAATAATTTTGCACTGAAAGTGCTCTATCCTTACTTAATTTTTGATTTAACATGTATCCACCAACAATATCGGTATACGACTTTATTTGTAATTTCAAGCAAGGATATTTTTCCATTATTCTTACTAATGCTGTCATCAAATAATAATTTGATGAGTCAATATTGGATTTGTTATTTTTAAATAAAACTGTAAATAAACACATGTCAGCAAACTTTTTGATTCGTTCTGCATTATTATCATTTGCTAAATCAGTATTATTCACATGGCTTACTTCCAGCGGTTTCTGGCCGTTGTTACTTAACATGCCTAATTCGACTGCTTTGTTCTGAATCTTATCATCCACACTTGTGCTGTTCGTTGTAACATCCACCTTAGTATTAGCATGATAACAGAAACTAAATATATCATTGTTACCCAACCTATCTGAAGAGAAATAACCTTTGGTATTTGTTGTATCCTGTGTCCAACCAAAATCATCAGATGAAGTATTTATAGGATAGCTTAGATGTTCAGGGCTGTTTGTTCCAGCTATGGCATCTTTTAAGGGAATTTTAAAAATATCTAAGCCACCTAAACCTGACTGGGCATCAGAGCTATAGTAAAGGTAACCATCGGAAGTTATGGTTGGAAAAACTTCATCTCCCTTTGTATTGACATTAGAATCTAATGGTTTTAATTCGCCCCATGGATGATGAGAGTCTTTCCGTTGTGCATAGTAAAGGTCGTAATTTCCTACCCCCCCCGGCTTGTCACTACTTGCCACAATCAAAGTTCCATCGCGATTAACTGCAGGATGCATTACCGTAAATTCTTCGGGGTCACCAAAGGGTATGACGCTAGCTTTAAAATGTCTATCGTCTGTATAAAAAGCCTCCATCAGACAAAGACGTTTGAGTTTTGACTTATCGGCGATACGATAATTCATCGAAAAATAAAAATGCTTATTTTTATCTACCGAAACAGGGGCAGTATTATATTCAATATCATCAAATCCTCCAACCAAAGAAGCTTTGTTATTCTTATTCTCATACTTATTCTCCGTATTCTTATTCACATCCTTTAGCGAGATTTTCCATAACCGAGCATAACCCCCATTGTTTTCTTTCTCATTCAATTCTTTTTCTGTAGCATTATTTTCAGCACTAAAATAGAGGAAGCTGTCAACCAAACAGGGAGAATATTTATTTTGGAACGTATTTATATCTATCAAAGCAATACTCCATCTCAAGGAATCCTTTTTCATAGACTCCAGTTTGGAAAGACTACTGTACATATCGACTTTAGCTTTATATCCATCTACTCCAAGTAACCATTGTGTAGCATGTTTATAATCATTAAACCGTGCATATAACTCAGCAATGCGCAGTTGAACTTGTTTTGCACCAATATCAGAAGGTGAAGAGAACAACAATTTATATACTCGAAGAGCTTCATTTTTTTTGCCATCGTGCCAATAACAATCTGCCAATTTGCTCAACACAGCTTTATCCATAACTTGTTCCATTTTCAAATACGATTCATAACAATTGGCTGCCGTAAAATAGTTAAGATTTTGATAGGCCGAATCTGCTTTTTTCAATATCGTTTTTTGTTTATACTCCATTGATTTCTTGCTTTGGGCACATATCTCAACACTGCCTATTGCGATGAAATAAACAAATAGCATTGAGCTTATTATTTTAAATACGTGTTTCATATTAATACTCAAATAAATGATTATTCAATAAATGTTTAATGTTTTATTGGCTTCATGCTAGACTGAATTGGAGAAAGACAATCCTCATAAAGTTGACAAAAGCTTTTTAGTAATATCGAGGAGACTGTACTCGTCTATGTAGCCCATCTGTTCTAGTCCAGGAATCAAATTCAAACCGAAGCATTAACTCGTGCGTTCCGCTGCTATATGTTTTCAGGTTTGAAGTCAGGTAATCATATGAATACCCAAGAGTAAATCCTGGTATAATTTGGAACTCTACCATCCCTACTACCGCATCGTTACTTCGGTAGCTAATGCCTAATCCGACTCCATTACTAAACCAACCATTAAGATTAATATCATAATGTAAAGAGGTGCCATTGTTAGCCTTGAGCATTACAGAAGGTTTAAACTTTAGGATGGGCGATATATCAAAAATATAACCTCCCGTTAAGAAATAACGGTTATTCGCAGAACTTACAACCTGAAAATTATTGTTATAAATCTTTGTTTTCAATAATGCCGGTGATGAAAGTCCCAGATACCACTTATCAGTTGTATAAATAGCTCCAATTCCTGCAGTAGGAAGAATTGAATTTAGGTCTTCTTGAAACGAAGGATCAACACCTCCACCTGTAGTAGGATTCGTTCCAGTTAAATATGCAGCCCGATAGTTCATCACACCGGCACTTAGTCCAAAAATTAAAGAAGACTTTTCGAATGGAATATGATAAGAATAAAATGCGTTAAAACCGGTACTGGTTTCAATACCCAGTTTATCATTATAAATTTGAACTCCATAACCAACATTACTATCTTCTTTGCGGTAATCCCACGAAATGCTTCCTGTAGTAGGAGCTCCATCTACATTTACCCATTGCTTTCGATACAAAGCTGTGATATTATTCTCTGTTTTATTTCCTGCATAAGCAGGATTTGTATTTAACATATTATTCATGTATTGTGAGTACATAACATCTTGCTGCGCATGAATGAATGTACATCCAAACACAAGACAAAAACAAAGCAGCAATTGAATTCTGAAACGATTCAAGATAATCGAAAAAATATAAATAATTGTATTTGTAATTTTCATATGCTTCAAATTTGGATGAATTCTAAATATGCATAACACAGACTAAATTGTGAGATATATTCAATCTTGCAAACGCAATTACATTTACAAGATTGAACGATTCTCGAGGTTACCGACGTAAGGTTACGTACCGTACACCCTTAGTTACAACTTCACCACTAGATTTATTAATCAATTTGAATGAAATGAAATAAGTTCCATCTTCAAGCTTATGTCCAAGCCAGCCATTTGTTCCATATCCAGCCCAATCATTTTGATAATCAGAGCTTTTGTAAACTAAAATGCCGTCTCGATTAAATACCTCTATATCAATTTTAGAATTCCAGTCATGAACAATTTCCAATTTATCATTAATACCATCACCATTTGGTGAGAATGCATCCGGAATAAATAAAGTTAATGATTGAATAGTGGTTTTAGTTGGATCTTGCGTTCCGCTCACAGTTTTATCATCTGACAACAAAGACACCTTAGTAGAGCCCATAGTACCACTCAACGTAGCCTGATTAGATACTTCGATCGAATCTGTTTGACTGTGGGTATCTACTTTCACCTCAATCTTGATAGAATCCAAACGACCAGTAGCCATGCTTGAACCGCTTAACAAGGTATTCACATCACTTGATCCGTTATACAAACCATTAGATTTCAAATTTCCCGTAGCAATAATGCTTGTGATAGTATATGTACAATTCTTATTCTTAAATACATCATCTAAATTATCCTTCACTTGGATAGAATCAATAGCATAAGGCGTATTGTTGAATAATGAAAGCGTGTAAGACCAACTAAAGGTTCCGTCATTATTCTTTATTGGCTTCGTACTTGATTTTGTAAACTCTGGAAGAACAAAGTTAGTTTGGGCTAGTGTAAACACACCATAGCCTGTAACATTTGCCGTTATTGTGCCGGTTGTTTCATCTCCTGTAGTCAGGAGATTACCCTCGTCTATCCATGTTGTACCATCCCAACGCGCTATGGACAAGCCTTTCAACATCGAAGGTACAGTTGCACTTGTTTTAGTTACGTCCCAACTCAGTGTAACCTGACCCAAAGAAGAACCGCTAGTTTGATTTATTACCCAATACTCCTTATTACTAATCTGAGTTATAGTGGATGTCTTTTGACTACGACTATAACCAGCATTGTCGGGATTAGAGTAAATGTAGCGTGCCACAAAAGCATCAGTGGCATTGGCAGGAGCAGAAATGCCGGCAGGACGGTAAAAACCGCCGTTACCAATAGGAAAAGTAAATGTATTATTACCCAGCTTACTCACAAAACCATCCACAAAACTGTTATCCGAAGCATTTATGCTTGTAGCACCGATTTCAAACTGCACCATATTCATAGCTGTTTCGGGTGTAGTTTGCAAAGCGGTTACAATCCCTTTCGTAAAGTCAGCCTCATGAGCTACTAGAATATTTTGCTCCAAACTATAAGCTCCTGCTATCAGTTGGTTGATAAACTGCAGGCTATAAAAACGTGTGGAACCACTACCCGAAATGCGTTGTTGGGCTGTACCTGTAAATTGGGTTAGTGCTGGGTTCGTAACCAGCGTATTTACAAAGCCAACATTACCGTTGTTTGTGAAGTTTTTTCCATAGGAAGTTGTGCCATTATTTACCACCGATCCTGCAGGAGCGTTGATAAAATCCAATCCTACATACTTTTGAGCCGTAGGGTACACCCAGTTGCTACCCATGTTATATTCCGCCTGCTGAGCTATAGCTACAACATGGAAAAAGATTAGCAACCAGAATACTAAAATGTTTTCTCTTTTTCTCACAACGTTTTATATTTTAAATTGGTAATTATATTCATGTCTTTGTACCTATATCTCAATACACATAATCAGTTCAATTCTTTATTTGATTATTCATCGTGGCTTAGCCCATATCAATTCTAAGTTCTGAACTTAGTGTAAGCTTAAATCAATGTTAATAACCATGAAAAAATAAAGTTGTTTTCTCGATAATTTTATTCAGTTATATGGCATAAGACAACTCTATTTGATTGATATGTAGTAATTGCTATTTCTGTATGTAGTATTTACTTTGTCATGCACTAATGAAATAAGATCATTTAATACTTAATCAACATTTAACGAATCTATGCATTTTAGATGTTAAACAGTATTTTTATTTACATACATAATTGAAATACGAAATGAAACATTATTGAAACATTACACCCATATTATGTAAAAAAATAAATATATTTGGAGAACAAATACAAAAAGAAATCCTAAACAAACAAATGTTTAGGATTTCTTTCAAAGCAACCTTGTCGTAATTTATACTACAACTACATGCTGTAAATGTTTAAAAATTCATAAAAGACTCAACATACTATTAGATATGTATTCAAATTAATACTTGTTAAAGTTTAATTCTATTAGATGTATAAATGTTGCTTTCTTATCATTTTTCCATTGGTTTTAACCACAGGATAATTTTGCGGTCAGTTAGATAAGAGTTCCGCTCACTTTTGCCAGTAAGGAGTTTGTTTTCTGAAGTAATATTGAGTTTTCATCTCATAAAATGGCGAGTAGAAATACTATTGGACACAAATACTTCAAAAGTATAAATCATTTATTAATCTATCGAGTGCAGATCTTGATGGTAGCCAAGCTACAGTTCTTTACAGTAACTAACAGACTGATTATAATTGTAGTGTTGAAAGGAAGACACGTTGTAGCTATCTGACAAGGATTACCTTCAGCTTTGTCTTGGTCCAATGGCTGGGAACCATAATGACTCATATAAATTAGAAAAAGTCTAATTGGCAATAGTTATGAAAAGGAGTTTTTTAGTAGTTTTGTTTTTGTGACAGATTCCGGTATACCCTACGAATCACACTTGTCTCCGATATTATTTGCTCTAATTCAAGACTTCTATTCATTCGTTTTGCTGAGATTATTAGATCAGAAATTAAACTTATACATGCTAATTGTTTCAATTTTATTTCAATAATTACATTTTTATGCAACATTTCAAAGATATTGAATAGTCTTATTTCATTAATCTTGTTGGCTGATATTAAACACCGTAAAGAATAACAACATTCCGAACAGGCCCATAATAGCCTCAATATTGAGCATACCAAAAGCACCCCATTTTTTATGTGCCCATTCATCAATGTAAAGCACAAAATAAATAGGTATGTAGGAAAACGAAGCGAACACATTGTATTTGGTTGCCACTGCACCCTTTCCAATCGCTTCAAGGGTAAATGAAGTGAATCCGGCATAAATAAGTCCGGAACTAACTGCGTAAAACGATGTCCCCAGAATAAACATCAATTCGGTACGGGGGGCATAAGCCATCATAACAGCGAAAGTTGCCTGCAGCATTCCAAAAAGAATATATGCCTTTTTCCTGTCTATTTTGTCGCAAATCCAGCCACCTATTAAACTGCCAACTGTAGAAAGTAAACCTCCTGCCAGACCAACTACCAGTGCAACCACCTTCGCTGATGCCCCCCAGTCATTTGAAATAGCTGACCATAGATTGGAGGCAGCTCCCGAACCAATTGGTAAAAAACATAAAAGCAATGCAAAAAATCCCATTCTCGATTTTACAACTTTCCAAATATCTTTGGAAAGATTTCCAAGGGTCTTTACATATTCTTTGTCGCGAATACCATAGTTAGGTTCATGCAATTGGATTAAACCAAAACTACACAGCATACATACAATTGCAATTATAACACCTACCATCAAGGGATCAGTTATTTTTTCAGCAAGCCATAATCCACCGCCGCCGCCAACTCCTACACCCCCAAGATATCCTGCATTCATCCAGCCTCCGGCACGTCCTATTAATTCATTCGGAGTATCGTATACCATAAGGCTGGAAGCGGCCATGACTGTAAAAGTAGATGCAAAACTTATTAAAAAGATAAGCATTCCCATGAGCGTCAGACTTTCTTCTTTCAGGGCTAATATACTTATAAACAAGATACCCGTTGCAGTAATGGCGTTTGAAAGAGTATACCATTTTTTATTCGTCAGCGTTGTATCAATAACTGGTGCCCATAAAAACTTAAGAACATTGGGAAGCAGGCTCATACCAATAAGTGGTGTTATCTTTTCCAGTGGTACGCCTGCTCTTGTCATTAGAAATGCCAAAGTGACTGTTACATAACCTCCGACAATTCCAAACGGAACAATCAATGCCATAAAAACACTAGGATGGACAGGGACAGCAGATGAACGGTTTTTTAAAATATTTTTAAAATTCATATATGATATATTCTGGAGCATCAACTACACTCATCATTCTTTCAGAGGCATAACCTTTTCAAATTTCACTTTATTTTCTCTGTCAAGAGGGTTAACAACAGACAGAATACGTAAGAAAAGAAATAATAAGAAAAGCAAAAAGTAAACCATAGCCACAAATAAGAGAAAAACTTAGTCCTCTATTTTGACTGTTTGGCTTTCTTGAAATAAAGATCTGTATAAGAATTTAAATCCATGTTTGTTCGGATTATTATGATTATTTCAAGTTCCCTTCTTTTATTTTTCTGTTCAAAAACAAAATTATGAAAAAGATTTTACTTGGCATAGATGTAGGCAAAAAGAAATTAGATGTTTGTTTATTGGAAACCTTATAGGTAAAATAGGAACAGATAATTGAAAATTAATATTAATTGATTAATACATAGTGATTCTGCCGTTAAATCGACTAAAATTAGTTCAATGCACTTAAACGTGGACAACGCTTTTGATTCAAAAAAAATACTTTTTATCTCAAATTGCTTTAATATTTCAAGAATTTTCTCGTACTTTGTTATGAAATTGTTCATTATTATTTAATTGCTTAAAAATATTTTTAATATACGGATTTTATCCAAAATAATAGATTGTATACTTCGTATTATAAATCTCAATATATAAAAAGGAAATCCTAAAAGAATTCATTATTCTACCTGTAATACTATGTATTTGTTGGCGTAATGTGTTTTTCTATCCTCTAATTCCATTGGGCTGGCAAAATGAGTTTTAAAGAGTTTGGAAAGACTATATCGATGAGGTAAAACAAGTGCTTTGACGATTATTCAAATGATAAAAAACTAAAAATAATCTTTAGTGTAAGGAATAATCAATAAACCTTAATAAGGTCTTGCAGTTATGAAAAAACGAATAAACACAACGGGAGCATGGGAAGAGTTTGAAAACATTTTAAAATATTTTGACTACGCCCAAACTAATCATAGTGCTAGTGGAAAGCTTATGGAGAAAATAAAATTGTTCGCCCATGAAACAGACAGCCTATTAGCTATTTATGATAATATTACGAGCGAAATGGTATACGCTTCTGATAGCTATTGTAATTTTTTAGGGGATGACGGTTGGAGCTTCGTCCATCCCGATGATTTAGATGCAGTAATGAGATGTTCTGTTATTTCTTTAAATTATTTAAAAGAAAGAGGTTTGAATGGTGCTGATTATAAACTGATCCGAAGATACAGAGCCAAAGTAAAAGACAAGTATCTGGTTGTGAATGAAAACCTACGTGCTTTTGAGTTCGATAGCGTTGGGAATCCCTGGTTCTCATTGGTGATGATTGATATAGCATTCAATCAGTCTTTACCCCATACAGTTGAATTTAAATTACTTAATTGCAAAACCGGAGAAATAATTATTCCTTCGCAAAAAGCTAATGTTGTTGATAAACCGATTCTTTCGAAACGAGAGTTGGAAGTATTGAGTCTCATTGGAAATGGTCTATTAAGCAAAGAGATTGCCAATCAGTTGAATATAAGTGTACACACGGTAAATACACATCGACAGAATATTCTTGAGAAACTGAAAGTACGTACAATCTTCGAGGCTGTTAAAAGTGTTACAACGATGGGGATGTTGCAAGAGATATAAATCAAAATTGATTTATATCTCTTGCGATTTTTTCTTTTGTGTTTAGTTAAGTCACCAAAAACAGATTAACTTTTGTACTGTTATTGATTTGATAAAAAAATAGTTCTATCAAATCAATAGTTTTCCACCCCTCCCCAAAAAAGTAATTTCCATTTAATCATTATTTTTTTGAGGTTTTGAAATTTCTATCATTATATCGTCCAACTGACTTTACTTCTGTAATCTCTGTCTCCCTTGTTCATGTCTTTTCTTTATTTTTTTCCACTCTTTCTACTTGTTCAAATACAGGTTGAAGTCGTCTTGACTTTTAAGTAAGTAAACATCTATTTTTATGTCAATTTTACGTAAGTTCGATATAAAAACCAAATCCTCGTTAGCTATTTTCTATCCCATACAATACTGACAAATCAGTATTGTATGACTATTTCAAAGCACCTAACTTTACACCAAATTAATAAATTATTAGCTGTATGAAAAGAATAATATTTCTGATATTTTTTCAACAACTACTAATACGATGGATAAAAGCTGCATACCGTGGCGGTTGCTGATATTATTTAGTGAGTAAACAATCAAATTAACGCAAATTAAACTTATATCTTTTATGAAATTGCATAAAATTTTAATTGTTGACAACGATATAGACACCTTAAACATCATTGAAAGCTGTTTTGAGGAAATCGAACATAAATATTTGTTTTACAGAGCGAATAACGGACTGGAAGCTCTTCAAATTGCTATTGAAGTCAATCCGGATCTTATTATTACGGACTGGGAGATGCCTGTTATGAACGGAATGGGATTAATAAGAAAAATTAGAATCAACGAAAACACAGCACAAACTCCAATAATTGTATTGACTAGTAGAGTGATAACTTCTGAGCATTCACAAACAGTATTTAATACTGGCGATGCAGATTATATCCGAAAACCAATAGATAAGATTGAGTTAATCTCTAGAGTTCGCTTCATACTTATGCTTTCCGACTCTTTCAAGAAAATAGTTGAGCTAAAAAACAGGGAATTAACAAATATGGCTATTCAACTATTATGCAATAAAGAATTTAATACTAAATTACAACAGAAAGTTATTTCTATTAATAATTCGTTTGGAGCATTGGACTCCCAATTGAGACTACAACTTTTCGAAATTAAAGACGAAATCTCAGAAAAACTTAAAGGCGAAGCATGGAGTCAATTTGATATGTATTTAAAAATGATTCATCCTAATTTCTTTGGTCGCTTAGCCTTGATTTGCCCTACAATATCTTCTGCAGAACTTAGACTAGCGGCTTTTTTAAGATTAAATATCGCCACAAAGGATATAGCTTCTATTTTGTTTATAACAGTAGATAGTGCACGAACGGCTCGTACAAGATTACGTAAAAAACTAAATATAACTAGAGATGACAAGTTAGCAACGTATTTACTGTCAATATAAAGCCGTATGTAATGGATTTGCATATACAAATGTCCAATGAGTCTATAATATAAATTCAACTAAAAAAAAATCTTAAGATATTCTTAATGCATCAAATGATTTGGGTTGTTATCATTAGATTTGAACACGAACCGTTTGACTAATTTTCGAAATGTCAATAATTTTCCCCAGTTTCACTTCCGTTACAGACAACTTTTGACTCATCCCACTTTCATTTATCTGTATTCCTTGTTTAGGAATTAATGTCAGTTGTATCTTTCGTTCCAATGCTGATAATTCGCTTTTCAGTTTTTTCAAATCTTCTTCTTTTCTCCAAGTGCCGTTTACCACCTCCTGTAAAGTAGGTATATCTCTTTCCATTGTTACATTTTGTGTCTTATACTGATCGATAAGTTTTGGAATTCGTTCCAAAGCATTCATAAAGTTCAGTGCAGCTGCTTTATGATCGCTCATGGCAATCAGCCCGTTGTTATAAGTATATTTAAATGCACCCTCTATAAAGAAACGATTTTGCTTTTGCTCTTGTGTATCTTTCTCAGTCGCTTCCGTTTTGACAAGAATGGGAAATCCATATAATTCACCAATAGGCATATATTCACCACCGGTAGTGACATTTTTTGCAATTTCTTGCAACTTTGTCCCTACGCTCTTCAGATCCATTGTTTGCAAACCCACCAGCTTTAGTGGATTGAGTATATATCCGTCCTTATCTGTCTTCGCACGAGATTGGAACGCCTCGTAATCGGAAGTCATGTGAGCAATGCACTCGTTGTTGTGGTCGAGTGTTCGGGTATATTCTTGTAGTTTCCAAGCCGACCCACTCTTATCCTTATTGAACGACTTACGTTCACTTTCCAATGCTGCCACCTTCTTTTCCAATCGGGATTTATCCAACAAGTCAGTATTCCCTGAGAGAATAGCCATATATTCCGAGAAATTCATGCCACTTTTCTCATCCATGGATCCTTCATCAATAGTACGTGCACCCATTGCACCGCTTTTAAGCTGCGAAATGAAAGTTTGTTTGCAATGCAGCAGATTAAACTTATAGCTGTCAAGCGATTTTTCAACTGCATAAATAATCACATCCACCTGATTGTTGGCGTATAATTTAGCTACCTCATTCCCTTTTCTCACTGCACGACCATCTCGTTGTTGCAGGTCAGATGGTCTCCATGGGGTATCAAGGTGATGCACCGTAACTGCCCGTTTTTGAGCATTTACTCCTGTTCCGAGCATAGACGTAGAACCAAAGATGACCCGTACCTTCCCGTCGTTCATAGCATCTATAACCGACTTACGGGCTTTATCTGTTTTGCATTCCTGTATAAACCGTATTTCAGATGAGGGAATACTATAGTCCTCAACAAGCTTGCGTTTAATCTCCGAATACACACTCCATGATCCGGGTTGATAGGTGCCCAAATCGGAAAAGACAAACTGTGTTCCTTTTTGCGCTTCATACTTGTGGTAATACGCTGCAATCGTTTTGGCACAGTGACTCGCCTTGTTATCAGGGTGGTCGCTGTACTTATCAAGGCTAATCATACGCAAATCAAGAGCCATCTTGCGGGCATAATCGGTGGCAATAAGCATTTTCGCTTTCTCCTCAGATTCCGATAACGGCGCACGTCCTAAAATCTCTGCATTACCTGTTTGGGCAAACTCCATTAATTTCTTTATAAACTCTTCCTGCTGGGGTGTAGGAGGTATATTGTGGAGAATTTCGTTTTTGTTAGGACGATCAACTCCTACGTCCTCAGCCGTCCGGTAATCAGTTATTTCATTATAAAAAGCTGCCAGTTCCGGGACTTTGATAAAATAGCGGAAGCGTTCTTTCTGGATAACCTGATTGGTAACGGAGAACTCAAAGTCTGTAGTTTTCTTTGCAAAAATTGCTGCCCACGCATCGAAACAATTGATATTCTGCCGTTCCAGTTCCTTGGGTCGAAGGTACTTGAATAGCAAATATAGCTCGGTCAGTGAATTGGAAATGGTTGTGCCTGAAAGGTAGGTTGCCCCCAAATCCTTTCCCGTTTGCTCCTGTATGGTACGAAGGGCGTAAAGCATATTAAGTGCTTTCTGGCTACCGTCTTGATTGCCCAACCCTGCTACACGGTCGTGACGGGTATTGAACATCAAATTTTTAAATTGATGGCTTTCGTCCACAAACAGATGATCTATCCCCATTTGTTTGAAATCTACCACGTCATCCGTGCGTGAGGCAATAGAGTGTGCGATAGTTTCCAGCTTGACGGAAAGATTTATTTTACGTTTTTCCAATCCTTTAAGCATAGCACGAGATACATCTTTTCCACCATGGCGCATCACTTCCAAATTTTCTTCCACTGTATCCAGTTCCGCTTGTAAGATGCGTTGTTGAAGTTCGGGTGACTGAGGTATTTTACCGAACTGGTCGTGCGACATAATCACGCAGTCCCAATCGTTGTTCTTGATATTGTTGAAGAATTTGACACGATTTTGCACAGAAAAATCTTTCTCAGTGGCATAGAGAATCCTTGCATTTGGATAAGCAGTACGGTAACATTCCGCAATCTCTCCGACATTGGCTTTCAACCCTATAATCATTGGCTTGTGCGCCAATTTCAAACGATGCATCTCGTATGCTGCTATACACATGATCAAGGTTTTGCCCGTTCCGACCTCATGATCGCAAATGCCTCCTCCATTCTGTTTTAGCATCCATACGCAATCCTTCTGGCTCTTGTACACTTCATTGATATTGTACTTTTTTTCCAGAGCCTTTAAATCAATATCAGGAAATGTCTGGTGCGAACCGTCGTAGGAAGGTCGCACAAAGCAGTTGAACTTACGGTTGTACATATCTGCCAACCTATTTTGAAACTCCGGCGATTGTTCCTGTAGCCAATCGGTAAAACCGTTTCGTATTTCGTCAATCTTACTATTGGCTAACTGTATGGCTTCACTGTCCCTTACCTTAATATCATTACCATGCTCGTCTTTTCCTATACTTTTAGAAATGTCAGGAACCGTGTTGAGTAATGCATTTTTCAAAAGGTTGATACCATCATAAGTGCGGTAATATCCCTTTATAGCATATTGGTCTAAGATTTTGGCATTCTTCATCCCACACTTGATCGAATATTCGTCCATGCTCTCCGAATAACTAATGCTAATATCCGCATCAAGCAAGTGGCTGGCATAAGCCGTATAAATCCCTGTCGGTATCCACCGTTCCCCGAAATTGAAGTCCAGTTCATCAAAACTGATCGGGCGAGGAATAGCTTCCTTAAGTATGTTGAGCGCTTCCTCCTCCCGCTGACCATGCGGATGCTCCTTCAACCATTCTTCAATACGTTCAGTCTTTTCGACCACATTCCCGGCAATAAATCGGTCTTGTATTTCATAGTTAGCAATCAGTGGATTAAAGAACATACGTCCTTTCAGTCCGTTTATCAATTCTTCCTGACTATAATCGCATAGTGTTACCATATAGTCAAGGTTGACTTCCCCGTATTTGTTGAGTGAGGCGGACAACGCCTCTTCCGGCATGTCGACGTGTGTAATCTCATTCAGAGAGAAACTAACGGGATGATCGAAAATATCCGCCTTGACAAACTGCCCAGCCTCGACACGTTCCACCGAAAGTACATCTCGTCCCGAAGCATCCATCATAATCAGTTGTATGTTTGCTTTGGTGTTGAGGAATCCGTAACGTTTTATAAACTCATCATAGTAGGTGTTTAGTGAAGACCGTTGCAGTTTGTTCTCTTTGTGCATCTCCGCCTCATAGGCATACAGATCTTGGTAGCTATCTCGGATAGAAATGTAAAGCTGTACCTTTTCTTTTTGTCCGTTTTTTAAATCCAACGGATGGAAAGTTGCGCCGTAAGGGGTTATACTTTTTAAATACCCTACCTGAAAATTACTTTCCAGGACAAGCGAACCTTCCTTGTGATGCGGTTCTAACTTTTGAGAGTACTCCCGGGGCTGCATGTCTTCCTCTCTTTTTTGTTGTACAATTTTTGTCGATAGCTGTTCTTTAGCGATAGCTGACTCATCGGACTTAACTTCAGGAAGATTATCAAATAAGGAACGCTGCACCTGAACGTTCGATGCTGAAGAGCGTTTGCCACGAGGTGGTTTCCCTATTGTTTGCGCTATTCGTTTTTCTTCTTCTGAAAAGCCGAACAGGTCATACAGACTAATTACAGGTGGCTCTATCTCCGGCCTTTCATCAATCACCGGCTTTTCGCTAACCTTTTGCCTAACATCGATGACCTTCGTGCTGATGTCTACGGTTGGGCTTTTTAGGGCTTCGTCTTTTATTACGATAGAATTTTCCTTATTCGCAGATTGCTGATCAAAACCCTGATAACGTGTTCGATTCAACCGTTGATCAAAATCTTCGGTAAGCATGCGTCTCAAATCAACTGCTATACCCGGTACACCTCCCTCATGGTGGTAAATCATAGCAGGTTTACCATAAGGGTCAGTGCCTAATGTACGTTTGGTATAAATAATATGTTTTCCGTCCTGAAAATACTGATTGGTGGTAGTGCCGGATTCAGAGACATACCCTTTCAAAAAAGCTTGTTCTATCGCATTGATTTGTTTTTTCTCCAAATGTTTCTGCAAAATGATCAAATCACTGCCCACTTCCGTGTTAGCAATTTCCGTAAACAGGTTGTTCGGTAGCCGGATGGCTGACACAAGATCTGAATTTTCCATCAGGAGTTGTCGCTGTCCTTCATATTGAGGGGTATTCATCACGCCTTGCGAGGTAATGAAAGCAACAATGCCTCCATCTCGCACGGCATCCAATCCTTTTACAAAGAAATAATTATGGATAGCTTTGGTAGACTGGCGACGTGCATTGTTTTTGCTTCCACTGAATACAGGATCAAATACTGCCACGTCTCCGAATGGGATATTGGAAGAAACTACATCGAAATAGCCATTAAAAGGTAGTTCAATTTTTTCAAACCCTTCCACACGTATTTTGTGTTCGGGGTAAAGATGAGAAAGCAGTTTACCTGTGAGTAAATCTTTCTCAAATGCCATCATCTCTGCATGGGGAGCGTGCTGACCGAAAGAAGCGATAAACGCACCTTGCCCGGCAGATGGATCAAGCAATCTTTTTGGAACGATTCCGTTATCATATAGCGTATCGGCAATTGCTGACACAATCTCAGGTGGAGTATAGAACGCTGTGAGGATAGAGCTTTTAAGACTGTCTACATAACGTTTATACTCAGCTTCAGTAGCAGTATTGTCGCGAATGATGCGGTGTAATTCTGCTGTCAACGGAAACAATTCAAGGTCTGATTTCGTCCATCGAGCAGTATCGGAAAGATTGGTCGCAGGGTTGAGAATACATTTCAATCCTCCGAACCCACAATAACGGCTCAGTATTTCCTTTTCTTCGGGAGTAGCTTGACGCTTTGCGTTGTCCAATTCAAATACTGTCCGTATCGCCTCGATATTATCCCGTAGCTTTGCTTTACGATTAAAGGCCATACGCTTCGATATGAATCAAGATGGCGCCGGTCAGCTCCGTATAAAGTGCATCGTATTCGGGTGTGTAGGCGAAATCATCCGAGAGAGGATATTTTGAAAAGATTTCTTCTAATGAAGGCAGTAGTTTAAACGCAAATTCGCCTGCATCTCCCTGTGGGAGCTCATCTGCAAACTCGTTCCAAAGTTCTTCTAGTAGCGTGTTGTACTTTGAGAAATGGAGACCCTCCATTAGAGTGATCATAGCCAATTCTTGCGCACCTTCGGGTGTGTATTCCTCCAACCTGGCTTGTTCATAAGTTGCTGCAGCAAGGTCAGCACGGTTTTCTATGAGATCTGTATCGGAGAGTAGATTGGGGTGGTTTTCGTTGATATAGGATAGTAGGTACAGTCCATAGTAGGACAGTTCTTTGGAACTATTTTTCTTTTTCATATTTCTGTGGATTTTAGTGATGTAATGAATGTTGGAAGGGCGAAATGCGAAATGCACTCCGGGATCCCTCCCGAAGTGCCACCACTAAAATCCACAGTAAATCAAATATCAAC
>Ga0224521_1000103_pt1 | contig 28513 bp, 25 predicted proteins | sample CFST0metaG_FD_182731 | JGI IMG/M metagenome (GOLD analysis project Ga0224521, IMG submission 182731) | Peat soil microbial communities from Stordalen Mire, Sweden - C.F.S.T0 | ecosystem: Environmental > Terrestrial > Soil > Wetlands > Peat | place: Sweden: Norrbotten County, Stordalen Mire... | reverse complement strand
GACATCAACAGATAAGCACAAACACTTGTTGCCTTGAGCACGCGGAAGAAAATTTAACTTCTTATCTGTTTTCAATATGCTGATTTTTTTTGAATTATTAATTATTTACGGAAGAAAAAGATAAAAGTAAAAAGGTAAAATTACAATACTAAAATTTTAAGCCACGGAGTATCACGGAGTTTTCATGGGGTTATACGGATTTATTCTCCCAATCACCCCTTCTCCCCATCTCCCTTTCTCCTCTTCTCACCTTCGTTCATCTTCATATTCCATGGTAATCTTCGATCCAAATTTCTTATCAGCCAGTTTGAATGCCTCAGTAATTACACTCTTTTTGCCGCCATTTTTAATAAAATTCAGGCATGCCTCTATCTTTGGAGACATGCTTCCCTTCGCAAACTGCCCTTCGTTCAGATATTTCACGGTATCAGCATAGTCAAGAAACTCCCTGATCTCCTGGTCCGGCTTTTTATAATTGATATAAATATATGGAACATCAGTAAGAATATAAAACTCATCGGCACCTATCTGTGTAGCTAACAGAGAAGAGGCCAGATCTTTATCAATAACTGCTTCTGCGGGTCTGACATCGTTCTTTTCATCTATATAAACAGGCACTCCTCCTCCTCCGGTAGCAATAACGATATTTCCTTTTCTGGCAAGATCACATATAATTGATTCATTCATCACGCTTATAGGCACAGGGGATGGAACAACTCTCCTATAACCTCCCTGCGATTTGACCTCCTCTTTGAATATCCAGCCTTTTCGTGACGAAAGGTCGTCAGCCTGTTCTTTTGAGTATATCTTTCCCACTCTCTTCTGAGGGTCGGTGAATGCGGGATCGTTGATATCAACTCTGACCTGAGTGACAATGCATATTACATTTTTTTCTATCCCATGTTTATTCAGCACATTCCTAAACATCCGTTCTATCATATAACCTATTCCTCCCTGAGAGTCTGCCACACAAATATCGACAGGCATCTGGGCTATGCCGTACATCTGTTCACCAGCATCATTTCTCATCAGAATGTTTCCTACCTGAGGCCCATTTCCATGAGTGATAACAAGGTCATATCCTTCATTTATAAGAAAAACAAGGTTTTCAAGAGTTTCAGTGGTATTTTGTTCCTGTTCATCAATTGTACCTGCCTGATCTCCTCTTAAAAGTGCATTACCTCCCAGAGCAACAACTGCTAGTTTTTTTTCCATAGAACTTATTTCTAAAAGATCACAAAAATACCAAAATTCGAAGAATTCCTTGCCAAAAGTCCAGGAATAGAAATCTGTATGATTATAAGAAGATAACTCCCGGTTAATCTTATAAATTTCAACCGGTAGAATTGAAGTTAAAAAAAAATACTACATTTACGAAATTCAAAATACAACCAGATAAGTGAGATTCAGCTATATATTGTTCATTGCAGTAATCTTTGCAATAACAGGCTTCTCCTGTAAAAATAAAGGGGGGAAATACATAAATCAGGGAGAGATCCATTATAACATTGATTATATCGGTAATTTCGGGCTTATGCCTAAGGAAGTCCTTCCCAGGAATCTTATTGTATCCTTCAAAAACAACAAAATTCTTTTCGAGATGATCTCTTCCTTTGGAAACTCAGGCATACTAAACCTGGCCAATCCGGATAAAGGAATATTCGATACTTATTGTAGTCTATTCACTTTAAAATATTTCTACGCTGTACAGCCTGGTGAACAATTTCCGGGTTTGGAAGCTATGAAAGACATCGTTATAAAGAAAACAGAAAAAACATCAATAATCTGCGGCTTCACCTGCAAAAATGCGGAAGTTATCGTTCCCTCTCAAAATAATAAAGTATATGAGATCTGGTACACCAACGAAATTAATATTAAGAACCCGAATACAGCCACTCCATTTAGTCAGATCGACGGTGTGCTGATGAGTTTTTTCTTTTTACTCGGTCCGGCTGAAGTTCATTTTGAAGCAGAGACAGTTTATAAAAAGGAAATCCCTGATGAGACCTTTGAAAGAAGACAGAAGTTTATCAGGGTTTCGAGGGAAGATATCGATAAGTTCATTAATAAAATGATCAGTCTGTAGTATAAATGGCTCATGGCTTAGAACTCGGGGCGCAGATAAAGGGAAAAAGATAAAAAATTAAAGACCATTTTGCCATTTCATTATTCCATCAACCTATTATTCCCACGTATCCTGTAAAAAACAAAATCATTTATCAGCATTTTGAGTGAGGCTCAAAATTATTACCTTTGGATTGCGTTTGAAAAACGATAACTGTTTTGAAAAATACTTTACTCCGAGATGAATAAAGAGAAGGAAGATACCGGTAAAAAGAATGCAAAAACCGCAAAAAGTTCAGTAAAATCCAAATCCGTTGTGACAGATGAAAGGATCAAATTTGTCATAGGAATTCTTATTACCGGTTTTGCTTTATATCTTCTGCTGGCTTGCGTAGCATACCTCTTCTGGTGGAAAACTGATCTCAGCATTGCTGATTCCGATATAGTTTCAGGACCGGATATAGCCGTTAAAAACTGGGCAGGAAAAAGCGGACATTTTCTTGCTAAAATGATTATCACCAACGGTTTTGGTTTTGGAGCATTTTTTATACCTCTGATTTTCGGCTGCATCGGATTATATCTTCTCAGGTTTCCTAACATCAAGCCATTCAGGTTGATTGCCAAGTTTACTTTTGCCACCATCATCCTTTCACTTATTCTTGGTTTTATCTTCAGCAAATCAAATGTTTACCTTGGCAGCGGACCGGGAGGTGCGCAGGGTTATCATGTTGTGAGGTGGCTGAACGCTTTCATGGGAATGATAGGAACCGGAGTTATTCTGACATTCATTACAATCTCGTACATGGTTTTTGCGTTGAAAGTCAAACCTGAGTCATTCGGTATTAAATTACCTGCTTTTCTGAGGTTTAAAAAGCGTGCCGATGAGAAAATAATTGTTAATGAAGACGATATTCTGACAGATGTGGAGGCAGATTCAGAAATTACCGATACGCTACCAGCTGACAATAAAACACATTTAAACGAAAAAGTCGAGTTCGTTGTAAGAACAACCAAACAATATGCTGATGAAGATGATTCTGATGAAGAAATTCCCGAAACAGCCTTAACAGGTTCTATAATCAGGGATTTTGACAATGATGGAGGAGCTATTTCTCATAGTGAAGATGTTCCGATAAATATTAATCGCCCTGAAACCACTGATACACTACCTGAACATGAGGTTGACAGAATAATGGGCGACTATGATCCGCGTCTTGATCTTTCAAAATATAAGTTTCCTCCTGTTTCAATCCTGAAAGAACACAAATCAGAAAGTGCCTTTGATAACTCCGAAGTTTTTGAAAACAAAGAAAATATTATCAAAACACTCGGAGATCATAAGATAAGCATTAAAAGTATTTCAGCTACTGTGGGTCCTACGGTGACATTGTACGAAATAGTGCCCGAACGGGGTGTCAGGCTTGCCCGGATAAAATCTCTTGAAGATGATATTGCCCTAAACTTGTCCGCACTGGGCATCAGAATTATAGCCCCTATTCCCGGAAGGGGAACTGTAGGCATCGAAGTGCCTAATAAAAAACCTGAAATAGTCTCCATGCGATCCCTTATCACTTCAAAAGCTTTTCAGGAGACAAAATTTGATATAGCACTGGCCCTCGGAAGAACCATCACCAATGAGCCATACATCGTCGATCTCACTAAAATGCCGCACCTGCTGGTGGCAGGCGCCACAGGACAGGGAAAATCTGTCGGTATTAATGCAATAATAACATCAATTCTGTACAAAAAACATCCTGCGGAGGTAAAATTTGTCCTTATCGATCCGAAAAGAGTGGAATTGCCTCTGTATATGAAAATTGAAAGACATTTTCTGGCAAAGCTCCCGGATGAGGAAGATGCGATCATCACTGATACACAAAAGGTTATTAAGACTCTCAACTCTTTGTGTATTGAGATGGATAACAGGCTGGAACTTCTTAAAGCGGCGCAATCACGCAATATTAAGGAGTATAACGAAAAATTTATAACAAGGAAATTGAACCCTGAAAAAGGACATAAATATCTTCCGTATATAGTCCTGATCATTGACGAGTTTGCCGACCTTATTATGACTGCGGGAAGAGAGATAGAAGGACCGATCGGAAGGTTGGCTCAGCTGGCCAGGGCCATCGGCATTCACCTGATTATATCCACACAGCGACCTTCGGCAAATATTATCACAGGTTTTATAAAAGCAAATTTTCCAACAAGGATTGCGTTCCGCGTCTTTTCATCAATAGATTCACGTACAATACTTGACGCTACCGGAGCTGACAGACTTGTTGGAAGGGGTGATATGCTCGTGTCATCAGGAAATGAACCGGTAAGGGTCCAATGTGCTTTTATTGACACTCCTGAAATAGAGGAACTTACAGAATTCATAGGATCTCAAAAAGGCTATGCCGACGCAATGCATCTGCCAGAATATGTTGATGACAGTGAGTCCGGAATACTTGAGGTCGATCTGCGAAAAAGAGATCCTATGTTCGATGAAGCAGCCAGGCTGGTAGTTCAACATCAGCAGGGTTCCACATCACTTATTCAGAGGAAACTGTCGATTGGATACAACAGAGCCGGAAGAATTATTGACCAACTGGAAGCAGCAGGAGTAGTGGGTCCATTTGAAGGAAGCAAAGCCAGGGATGTTCTCTGTACCGACTTTATAGCTTTGGAACAGATTTTGAAGCGCCTTGAATAACAATATTAAGATGAGAACATTTTCAATTATACTTTTTTCTCTGTTACTTACTCCCAATGCTGTCGGGCAAAATGATCAGGAAGCTTTAAAAATCCTTGACAAATTTTCTGAAAGTGCATTGAAAGCTCCTTCAGTATCAATGAAATTCATATTAATAACTACAAACCTGACTGATAATAAAAATGATACTTTGAAAGGATCTGTTATTATTAGCAAGGATAAATATAAACTCGACCTTCCTGACAATATCGTCTGGTTTAATGGTGAAACATCATGGAGTTATCTTCCGGCTGAAAAAGAAGTAACAATAACAAAAGCCGACAAAAAAGATAACACTTTTCAAAGTCGCCCTTCACTGATATTCTCGATGTACAAAAAAGGATACAAGAGCCGGTTAATCGAAGAGAAATCGGATTCTTATGTAATAGACCTTTATCCTGAGGATATAAAAGGAGAACTCCTGAGGGTAAGATTAACCATAGGAAAATCTCTTTCCAATCTTGTCAGCCTGGAGTATAAAAGAAAGGATGGCGTTGTTAACACTCTGTATGTCAATGAATATGACCTGAAATTAAAGCCAGGCGCCGATACATTTGTCTATCAGCCCGGAAACTTTAAAGATGTTGAAGTCATTGATATGAGATAAACTTTCGGCTCGTAAATATCTAAAATCCGCTAATTTTTTTACCCCCTTACAGCCTTCCCCCACGGGGGAAAATGAAAGGGGGTATAATTTAATGGCAGACAATGAAATAATAAATTGTCAAACCTCCCTTTCCGGATAAGCTACTCTGACATGATAAATACTGGAAAGCCTTTTCTTAAAGGCTCTTTTAATATCAGAAATATCTTTGAAAGTAAGCGGGATATCCGTAAACTGACCATCCTGCTCCTGCAGGTAAACAATTCTCTCAACAAGTTCACTTATAGATTCTTCTGTATATTTCACAAGGCTCCGGGAAGAAGCTTCCACTGCATCAGCCATCATAACCAGGGCAGTCTCTTTTGAAAATGGCCTGGGACCCGGATATGTGAATTCATTCTCTTTGCCAGTATCCGAGGGGTGCAACTCTGTATATTTTTTGAAAAAGAAATAGGCAACAGTAGTTCCATGGTGTGTCCTGATAAAATCTATGATCTGAACCGGCAGTTTAAAATTTTTTGCCAGTACTACACCGTTTCTGACATGGTTTATGATCAATTTTGCGCTCTCCGCCGGATCGAGATTATCGTGCGGACTAATTCCGTCAATTTGATTCTCAATAAAGTATTTTGGATTTGCAATTTTACCAATATCGTGATAGAGGGCTCCTGTTCTGACAAGCAGTAGATTAGCTCCTGTTGTCCTGGCAGCCTCCTCGGCTAGGTTAGAAACCTGGAGTGAATGCTGGAACGAGCCTGGGGCCTCTTCAGCAAGCTTTCTCAACAAGGGCTGATTAGTATCTGCAAGCTCAAGCAATGTGACATCTGATAAAAACAGGAATCTTTTTTCAAAAACGAATATAATAGGGTAACTGATCAGGACAAGTAGTCCATTGCCTGCAAACAGGTAAAATTCAGATAATTTAACTTTGTCAACATTTCCGTTGATCATTAAGCTTAATCCCAAATAGAGAACTGAATAACTTAATATTACCCCTCCGGCAGTGAGAAATAATTTGAATCTTCTATATATATTTGTCAATGTGAATATTGCAACCATCCCTGAAATAAAACTCATAAATATGAATTCAAACGAATCGGATACCATAAATCCGGAGAGCATGATAGTTATCAGAAGGATAAATAACGCGAGCCTTGCATCATAAAATGTTCTTATTACAACAGGAATAATAACAAACGGAATGAGAAACAAAAAACTCCGGTCGGCAAAGGATATAACAAACCTTGTCAGTGAAACAAAAGAGAGAATTATAATAATAATAAATAGAGTCTTACGTGTTACGTCAAGTACTTCGGATCGAAAATGAGCAAGGAAAAGCCAAAGTACCAGGTAACAAGAAGCCACAAGAATAAAAATGCCGAAAATTCTCATCCAGCTCTCTTTCGAATCGTGAGGCCAGATAGCAACTATAATTATAATACTAAGTATAAAATAAATCAGATTTAAAACATATTTTCTGGTCGGCTTCCAAAGAATCTGAGATTCAGACATAGATGAAATATTGAGAATCAGTTTAGATGGGTAAAATTAGATTAATTTTCATAAATCACTACTTAATATTATACTACAATCGATAACTGGGAAGTCTCTATCTCACTCCGCGGACCCTCTATGCCTTTCTGTGCAATAAAAAAATAAGCACTAATACAGAGTTGCACAGAGAAAGCACAGAGGGCACAGAGAATATAAAGAGAGAATTCAGGATAATTGCTAATTTTGAATCAAATAATTGACAATGGAAAATTATATCTGTGAGAATGTCTTCGTTCCATTAAGATCAGGTCCATCGCATAGATCGGAGATGTTGAGCCAGATCTTATTCGGCGAGAAATACACAGTTGTAGATAAGGCTGGCAGCTGGTTGAAAATTGCAACCCTTTTTGACAAGTATCACGGATGGATTGATATAGATCATCTTCAAAACTCTCCCGTTGAAGATACCACTTGCGGACATGTACTGAACAGGTCACTTGTTTGCTATAAAAATGATAAAACAAAAATTGTACTTGAAGCAGGTTGTGAAGTGTTCAGTCCCGATTTCGAGGATAAAGTGTTTTACGCGGGAAATAATCAATACACAACAGGCCGGGAATTCAACAACAGCTATATATCGACTAATGACTCCTTAGCTGACACAGCAATGAGATACATCAACAGCCCATATATCTGGGGTGGACGCATACCTTCAGGAATTGACTGTTCAGGACTTACCCAACTGGTTTATAAAGTACAGGGAATTCCCATACCACGCGATAGCGGGCAACAGGCAGAGATTGGTAAAAACATAGATTTCATTGATCAGGCTGAACCCGGCGACCTTGTATTTTTCGATAATGACAGAGGAAAAATTTCACATGTCGGTATTATTTTATCCAAAGGGCTTGTCATCCATGCATCGGGCAGGGTCAGAATTGATACTATTGATCACCAGGGAATCTTTAAACCTGAAATCAATGGATATTCTCACAAGTTAAGGACAATAAGAAGAATTCTCTAATTAAAAAATGGTGCTGGGTGCTGGGTACTCGGTAAAAAGTGGATGGACTGAGAACCGAGAACCCAGTAACAAGAGAAAGCAGTTCTTTATGACTCCTTAATTTTTATTTTTGAGTTAATTGTTTTAAGGATTGCCTCTTCTGCAGCCTCAGATTTTGATTCCAGATCTTCTCCCTTCGCAATTGCCTCTGCTACAAAGCTTTTGTCAGAAAGTCCTGATGCATTGATCCTGACATTCAGGAATGCTCCTTTGATGCACGACCTCAGAGCTAATGCCCCTACCCCGGCATCACTGAGAGAGTTAGGATTACCTTTCTCTACCATCTCTCTGATCAATTCGAATCCGGGATAGGCAATTTCCATAACTCTTAATGGTACAGTTATTGCATTTTTAGTTGCATCCCGGATTGCAATCTCACGTATATTTTTTTCTTCTTCAGATTTTTTCGGAAGAGAATATGCTTCCATTAACCTGTTGAACGCAATGGTATCCTCATCAACCATTTGCAAGAGACTATTCTGTATCGTTTTACCCTTCTCAGCAAGGTCAGAAAACTCTTTCCACCGGTCATCCCATCCTCGTTTGTGACTGGACAGATTTGCAACCATTGTTCCAAGAGCTGCACCGAGTGCCCCGATATAGGCCGAAACCGAACCACCTCCGGGAGCGGGTGAATCAGAAGCAGTCTCATTCATAAACGCTTTCAGATTCAGTTTAATAAGTTTATGTTCACTTTTATCAGTCATGACATATTCAATTATTTTTTCTTCCGGTTTGAATTGATGAATATCGTTTAGCCCCATAGATCTCACCGCTATTTTTATTAGTTCATCATCAGATACCCCTGTCGATTGTTGCTGCCTGTTCAGAAAATAGCGTCCGGCATCGAGCAAAGACTTCAGTGGTATTAATCCCACCAGTTCAGATCCCGTAACTCTTACGCCCCTTGCATCAGCCTTCCGGCATACTTCATCGAATGCAATATGAACCGGAGTCACAGAAATATTTGTAAGATTCATCGAAATCTGGGCTATTCCATATTCTTCAATAAACCATCCTATTGCCTTTACACTTTTCAGTGAGCCAGGTATCATAACTTTTTCACCATTTGAATCTTTAATAATCTTTCCTGTAATCTTATCTCCTTCTCTTGCCGGACGGCCCTTTTCTCTGACATCATAGGCTATTGCATTTGCACGTCTGGAGGAAGTGGTATTTAGATTAACATTGAATGCAACAAGAAAGTCTCGGGCGCCAACAGCTGTCGCACCGGCACGTTCGTTAAACACAGACGACCCGAAATCGGGCTTCCATTCCGGATCTGAGAGCTTTTTTCTTAATCCTTCATATTCACCTGACCTGCAATTCGCCAGGTTTCTTCTTTCAGGTTTGGTTGCAGCATTCTCATAACAATAAACCGGAATTCCCAATTCATTTCCAATGCGTTCAGCAACTTTACGAGCAATTGAAACTGTTTCCTCCATTGAGATTCCTGAAACAGGGACAAACGGGCAGACATCAGTTGCGCCCATCCGGGGATGTGCTCCATGATGTTTCGACATATCAATAATCTCGGAAGCCTTTTTAACCGATAGAAATGCGGCTTCAGAAACCGCATCAGGCGATCCGACAAAAGTCACCACAGTCCGGTTGGTATCTTTCCCGGGGTCCACATCAAGCAATTTGACACCTTCAACAGATTCAATTACCTCGGTTATCTGCTTAATAATTCCCATATCACGTCCTTCACTGAAATTCGGAACACACTCGATTATCTTCTTCTCCATAATAAATTGAGTATTTTGTATTGGCTTATCTCAGTGGTTCTCTGTGATACCTCTGTGAATCTCTGTGTAACAAATGAAATAAGAACTAACACAGAGCGACAATGAGGATTAACAGAGTTACACGGAGGCTATAATTTTCCCTTTAAGTATTATTGTCTCAATAAGATTACTTCCAAATGCATAGGGCATAAATTCATATGAAGGTATCTCTTTTGTAATAAACACATTAGCCACTTTACCTTTAGCTATTGAGCCATGCGTCATGGATAAACCCATAGCATAGGCTGAATTTATAGTAATAGCATTAATTACCTCTTCCGGGAGCATCTTTAATTTAATGCATCCCAGCGACATAATAAATTTCATGTTGCCTGAAGGGCAAGAGCCGGGATTATAATCTGATGCGAGGGCAACAGGCAAACCAGCCGTTATCATTTTTCTGACCGGAGGATCTTTCATTCCAAGGAAAAATGATGCTCCGGGAAGAAGTGTCGGCATAGTTTCCGAACCCAAAAGTGAACTTATTTCTTCATCGCCGGTAAATTCAAGATGATCAACAGACAGGGCCCCATACTTCACGCCTGTCTGAACGCCCCCCGAATAATCAAGCTCATTTGCATGAATTTTGGCACGGAAGCCATATTTCATTCCTGCCATTAATATCCTTTCCGTATCCTCATGTGTAAAGAAACCCTTGTCACAAAAAACATCTATAAAATCCGCAAGCTCTTCTGATGCAACCACGGGTATCATTTCGTTAATAACCAGATCTACATACTTTTCCCTCCTGTTTCTATATTCTGCAGGAATTGCATGCGCTCCAAGAAATGTGGCTCTTACTTCGATCTGACAGGTATCTTTAATCCGTCTGATAACCCTTAGCATTTTTAGTTCATCAGCCAGGTTCAGTCCGTAACCACTCTTTATTTCAACCGCACCTGTTCCAAGTGAAATAATTTCATTTATCCTGCTGGCAGATTGGTTGAAGAGATCATCTTCTGATGTTTCATGCAGTATTTTCGCTGAATTAAGTATTCCGCCGCCCCTTTTTGCTATTTCAGCATATGACAATCCCCTGATTTTGTCTGTGTATTCAATTTCCCTGCTTCCTGAATAAACAAGATGTGTATGAGAATCGCAAAATGACGGAAAAACAAATTTTCCAGTTGCATCAATTGTTTCTACATCCTGATTTTGAACAGGTAGTTTGCGTACTTTAAAATCGTCCATTCTGCCAAAATCGTCTATAATGCCATCCCGAATGTACAGATAAGCATTAAAGACATAAGAAAGCTCAGCCATTTCAGCGCCACAAACTTTTAATTTTGGGGCATCTTCGGTTTGAACAAGGCATCTGATATTCTTTATAAGTAAGCCTGTAGGCATTTAATCGTATTATTAAGGTCGAAGGTAGCAAATATTAAAAAAAATGATCGTTATTTCCATTTTTCTTTATCTTTAACCTTATAAACCAAACCTATAACCTATAACCTATGAAAAAATCCTTTTTAGTTTTTCTCCTGTCATTACTTATATTATCTATATCGGCACAGGAGAAAAAGGTAAAAACCGGATGGAATTTCGGAGGTGCGTTGCCAGCTGTTACATATGACTCTGATCTTGGTTTTCAGTATGGAGCCCTGGCAGAGTTTTTCAACTATGGCGATGGCAGCAAGTATCCTGATTTTATGGATCATACTTATACTGAAATATCACGATATACTAAAGGAAGTGGCATCTACAGGTTTATGTTCGAATCAAATCACATAATTCCGGGTGTGCAATGGATAAGTGACCTTAGTTATCTTCCTGACCAGGCAGAAACATTTTACGGATATAACGGGTATGAATCTGTATATAACAAAGACTGGATGGATGATAAGTCTTCTTCTTACAGGTCAAGAATGTTTTATCGTTTTCAGAAAAATCAGTTCAGGTTCAAAAATGATTTCCAGGGAAACCTTTCAGGTGATCATTTAAAATGGAGCGCAGGATTCGCTTTTCAGGATTTCACCATAAGTTCCGTTAATATTGATAAACTGAATAAGGGCAAAAAGGATAAACTTCCTTCAATTGACTCTGTCCCCGGTCTTTTTGAACGATATCAGGCTCTCGGCATAATTCCGGCCAATGAAGCCAAAGGCGGATGGATAAATACTTTAAAAGTTGGGATTACCTGGGATAGCCGTGATAACAAGCCCAATCCGATGAAGGGCATCTGGACCGAGATTGGAATTGAAGCTGCTCCAAAATTCATGGGAAATAACTGGGGTTTTTCAAAATTGTATATTATACACCGTCAGTATTTTACCTTAATTGAAAAAGATTTATCCTTTGTTTACAGGCTTGGATACCAGGCTACAATCTCGGGTCATACTCCATTTTTTGATCAGACAGAGGTAATAACATCAAGGTTAACCGGAGCAACATCGGAAGGTCTCGGAGGGTCAAAAACACTAAGAGGAATTCTCCTTGACAGAGTTGTGGGCGATGCCTTTTTTATGGGCAACGTCGAACTTCGCTGGAAACCGGTATATTTTAAGCTTTTCAAGCAGGATTGTTACCTTGGGCTTAACGGATTTTATGATTTTGGAATGGTAACCAAGGATATAAAATTACCGGATAATCTTCAGAATACATTCAATACTTTATATCCGTCGGAGAAATACTCAGATTATTTTAAATCCGGAAAAGATAAGCTCCATCAGAGTGCAGGTATAAGTGTTATGCTGGCAATGAATCAGAACTTTGTAATTGCTATCGATTGTGGAAAAGCCCTTAATGTGCAGGATGGCAATATCGGATTCTCCATCGATTTGAATTACCTGTTTTAGAATCCCTTCAAAAAATATGCCAGAGCAACTCCAAGATAGTTTCCAACGATATAACCAATTATTCCACCTGTAATGCCAGTTACTATAACATCTTTGTTTTTAAGCGCATTGGCGACAAGAGGTACAAAAGGAGGAGAAAAAATGAAAGCGGCCGATGTAATAAGAAAGTTATCGGCATCGATTCTGAAAATTTTTGCAAGAATAATATGCAGAACAAGAGATCCGAAATAACACCATGTAATAAACAGAATAAGATTGACCATACCGATTCCAAACATAGACCTGATGTTGGCCATTGAAGCCACTGTAAGCGAAAAAACAAGAATAAGATACATTCCAAGCTGAAAAGTCTTTTCAATACGGTTTATATATTTGGAGAGTGATAAAATCAATCCGATAGTTGTTATGGACAAAATTACCACAACCATCATCGGAAGTTTAGGTAAAAGCAAAGCCAGACCAACGGAAATTGCAAAAATAAGGACAGAAATACCAAATGCTCCTAGCAAAGGAAGGAATACACCCTTTTTAAACATACCGGAATAATCTTCAAGGTTTTCTGTCTGGCTTAAAATTTCTGCTTCATCTCCGCTGATCCCTTTTGATTCCACGAAGGGTGGAAGTATCAACCTGAATAAACGCGGGGCAACAGTTATGAAGAAGAGAACAAGAAAGGCTCCCACTATCATATCATATGTACTTACAATAACAAAAAGATTTGCATCCACATTCAAAGCCATTTTTATTGCAACAAAATTTGGTGTTCCACCGGCATATATTCCTTCAAACATACCTGCAAGTTTCCAGCTTTCAGGAATTGAATCTTTCCAGATAAAAAAACCTGCGGTAACCATCACGATACCAGCTATAAGGGCCAGTAAAACTGAAATAAAGCCTTTTTTAGCGTAACGTAGCCATCTTTTGAGGTTAAGGGAAAAAAGCAACAGAGGAAAAGCGAGTGGAACAACAACTGATGGTATTATATCCTGAACCTGAGCAATCTGGTTAGCAAATAAATCATTATTCGTTGCTTTGCCCTGAGTAATTAAGGACTCAACCTCGGTTCTTGGAAGTGATCCCTTACCCTGCAGTGCTAATTTGTAACCATCACTGCTGTGCGGTAAAATTCCGGTACTTCCTATTAAAAGACCAAAGCCGTATGCAAGTACAATTGCCCCTATTTTATGCAGAAAAGACCATTTTTTGCATAAATAAATAATAGCCAATGGGAAAACAAAATAGAAGATAACCAATAGTAGAACCTTTATCATAAGAATTGGTTTTAGGTATTTCCAAATATAAAAAAAGCGACTCACTGAATAGCAAGTCGCCTGAAAAATAGGTGTTTATACTTATTTAACAGTTCTACTACTTACAGTCTTCAAAACTTTTCTGATACTGTTCAATAGCTTTAAGGCTCATCCCCATACTTGAGAACCCACCATCGTGAAAAAGGTTTTGCATAGTTACCTTACGTGTAAGGTCGGAGAAGAGTGCAACACAATATTCGGCACATTCTTCAGCAGTGGCATTACCCAGTGGCGACATTCTTTCCGAGAAATCGATCAGAGAATCAAAGCCATGGATACCGCTTCCCGCAGTGGTTGCTGTTGGCGATTGTGAAACAGTATTGACCCTTACTTTTCTGTCGCGACCATAAATATATCCAAAACTTCGTGCAATAGACTCCAGAAGGGCTTTTGCATCACCCATATCATTGTAACCCGACAATGTTCTTTGAGCGGCTACATAAGATAAAGCGACAACCGAGCCCCATTCCTTTATTGCGTCAAGTTTATATGCTGTTTGAAGCACCCTGTGGAAACTAAGGGCTGAGATATCGAAAGTCTTCAGCATGTTTTCATAACTGGTTTGCTCATAAGGTATATCCTTCCTGACGTTGGGTGACATTCCAATAGAATGTAGAATAAAGTCGAATTTTCCACTGAAGATTTTTAATGCCTCGGCAAGCAGCTTCTCGATGTCATCCATTTTTGTTGCATCAGCAGGAATTACCTGACTGCCAGTTATTTTTGCCAGGTCATGTATATTTCCCAGCCTCAAGGCCACCGGAGAGTTGGTCAGCACCAGCCCTGCTCCCTGTTCCCATGATTTCAGGGCAACTTGCCAGGCAATGGATTTTTCATTGAGAGCACCGAATATGATTCCCTTTTTCCCTTTTAAAAGACCTTCTTTCATTGTAACGCTTACTAATTTGTGATCCTAAAAATATCTGTTACAAATTTACTAAAATATTGTATATCAATTTTTGAAATACCATTCAGGCTGATTAGACCATTTAAAGTCCTTTGGGAAACATTGTGCCATTTTTTGTGATTGTAGTAGTGAAAAAATTCAGTGAACCACAATGGAACACAGAATAATACACTAAGTGACACAAAGTGAAAAACGATTAGTATAAGTGCCAAAAAATGGGAAAAAAGAATGAATGGGATTGTTTAATCTATTCCGGCCTTCAGAAGTTCCCTGGCATTTTTCATTGCGGTCTCTGTAACTTCACTGCCGCTCAGTAACCTGGCAACCTCGAGTATTCTTTCTTCAGGTGATAACAACTTAACTCGCGTAAATGTTGAATTATCCGTATCATCCTTATAAACATGATAGTGGCGGGTTCCTCGTGAAGCAACCTGCGGAAGATGCGTAATGTTAATCACCTGCATATATTTCCCCATTCCGGACAATATCTGCCCTACTTTGTCAGCCACTTCACCTGAAACGCCGGCATCTATCTCATCAAAAATAATGGTGGGAAGGTTATTGTTTTTAGAAAGCAGAGATTTAAGGCTGAGCATAACCCTTGATAATTCTCCGCCTGAAGCGATCCTTGCAAGGTTTTCCGGAGCAATCTGTTTGTTTGCCGAGAAAAGAAAATCAGCCTGGTCTATGCCTGTGGCAGTGAATTCAGACAATTGAGTGAGCAATATTCTGAATTTTGCATTGGGAATTCCAAGTTGTCTGAGCAATTCTGTAATTCGTAATTCAATATTTGGCAATACCTTTTTTCTCATTTCAGATATCTTGTCTGAAATGGTCTTCAATGAATTAACATCCTTTTCAAGGCGTTTTGCCAGTTCAATTAGTCGCTCATCGCTCGTAACAATGGAATTTATCATGTTTTCTATCTCACCTTTTTTCATGATAAGTTCATTCAGGTCATTAACCCTGTGTTTCTGAATAAGCGAGTAGATTAAATCAAGCCGGTTGTTTACCATAACAAGTCGCTGGGGATCAGATTCAATGGAGATTGCCAGCTTTTCTATTTCAGTGGCAATATCGTCAAGCTCGATCAGCGCTGAATCGGTCCTTGACAAAAGACTCTCACTTTCGGGTAAAAATGTTTTAATTCTTCCCAGGTTAGATTTAACCTCCCTGAGCATAGACAATATTGAAACGCTTTCAGCAAAAAAGAGATTCGATGATTGACTGAGTGCAAGTTTTATCTCCTCCGAATGACCCAGTAATTCCTGTTCAGCTTCAAGCCCCTTCTGCTCTCCTGCTTCCAGTTTCGCTTCATCGAGCTGATTATACTGAAACTTGTAATATTCCAGATCTGACTTGTTTTTGTCTGCCTTTTCTTTTATTACCGAATACTCCTTTTTAAGTTTTCTGTAATTTAAATAAATTTCTCTGTATTCATTCTTCAGCTTTGCAGTATCAGAAAAAGAATCAATCAAATTCAGCTGAAATGAGTTATCGTTCAGCATGAGTGTCTGATGCTGGGAATGAATATCTATAAGTCTGTCGCCCAGCTCCTTAAGCATATTAACCGTGACCGGAGTATCATTGATGAATGCGCGTGATTTGCCTGCCGGATTAATCTCTCTTCTCAGAGAGGCGACAGACTCATAATCAAGATTATTCATTAGAAAGAATTCATTAAGGTCATAACCTTCGATCCGGAATGTCCCTTCCACGATACATTTTTCATTTTTATCAAGAAGGACTGAGGAATCTGCTCTTGTACCAAGAATAAGGGAAAGAGCGCCCAGAAGAATTGACTTGCCTGCACCTGTTTCACCGGTAATAATTGTCAGTCCGTTTTCAAATTCAACGTCCAGTTCTTTGATAAGAGCATAATTCTGAACGAACAGTTTTATTAGCATAACCTGTTTTTATGGATTGGCTGAATTGATCTTTTCATATTTAGCCTTATTAGCCGGGTCGATTTCGGTCAGGATCTCAACTACTCGGCTTTTCTCTTCAGGAAATGCGGCTGAAAAGATATTTATGAGTTCATCTGACTTTGCATCCATCACTACCTGCAGTAGGTACATGAAAGGATCAGGTTTTTTTCTGTAAACATCCTGGATAAGTTTCAGACTCTCCACCATACTGGTCCTTGCCTCAGGTGTTTTAGATTCCATTCTATCAAGGCCGTTTATATTATATTCATAAATAAACTGCCTCACTCCTTCGTACTCTTTATCCAGAACATTTTTTACAAGCCAGTACCGGTTACGGTTCCGCGAGCCGTCGTAAGGTTTCCATCCGGGTTCAGGAGCATTCTGAGCATTTGTCACTATTTTTTCAGCCATCTGATAAAATTCTGTTCCACCCATCGGGGCAAAGGAATCGTAATCAAAACCGAGAATCATATAAGTATAGTAGCCTAAGACCGAAATAAGGCTTGATGTATAAGTGCTGGGGTCAAATACCAATGGTTGAAATTCCACATACTTGAACTGAAAGTTGTTATCAATAAAATTCAGCATAGTGGAGTTATATGTTGTATTGTAAACCGGCCTGCTAAGCTGAATCTGAATAGTTCCTTTAAATTCATCAGCCGACAATTGATCTGTAAGGTTAATTAAGATATTACAGTCAATTCGTTCAGCATAGTTATAAACATGATTTGACCAGACCGTATTATTCATGAACTCAAAAAGGTCTTTCTGCATACTTTCAAAAACCTGCCGGTTTGATCCCTGTATTCTCTGGGCAGATATCTGTATATTGCAGTTCAGCTCCTGTGCGTTTATTATATCCGGCACCAGAACCAGAAAAAAAATGAGATAGTATTTAATACGATGCACCATTTTAAAATCGTCAGTTACCGGATCATTGAAATTATTTTGTCAAGAATGTCTTTTGCAGCTTTCTCTTTAGATTTCAATTCAAATTTATCAATATTATTGTTACGGTCAATAATAGTTATCTTGTTTGTATCATATCCAAAACCTGCTCCGGTTTCCTTCAGTGAATTTAGTATAATTAAGTCCAATTTTTTCCGTTTTAATTTTGATTTTGCATTATCGAGTTCATTATCAGTTTCTAGTGCAAATCCGGCAAGTATCTGGGATGATAATTTGGTTTTTCCCAGAGTTTCAGCAATGTCTATGGTTGGTCTGAGTCTCAGGAGCAATTCCGTTTCATCCTTCTTAATCTTTTTCCTTTGCACTTTCACAGGAGTGAAATCAGCAACGGCTGCGGCAAGTATTGCAATATCACATGAGGGAAAAAGCGAAATACATTCTGCCGCCATGGATTCTGCAGTAGTTACATTAATAATTCTGACTGAGCTATTTTTTGGACCAATATTCACAGGACCCAGCACAAGATGTACATCTGCTCCATATTCTGCGGCGGCGTCAGCCAAAGCAATACCCATTTTGCCCGAAGAATAATTGCTTAGAAAACGAACGGGGTCAAGAGGTTCACGGGTAGGTCCGGCATTAATCAGAAGATGCCTGCCCTTCAGGGGCTTTTTTTTTTCGTAAAGAAGTCACCGATTTCTTTCAAAATTTCTTCCGGTTCTGCCATCCTTCCCTTGCCTGTAAGGCCACTGGCAAGTTCACCACTTGCCGGTTCGAGAATAGTATTTCCAAAAGCCTTCAGTGTCTCAATATTAATGATTGTCGCCGGATGATTCAGCATATCCATATCCATTGATGGGGCAATGAAAACAGGGCAACGGGCTGAAAGATAGGTGGTGAGCAGTAGATTGTCAGCAGTTCCATTCGCCATCTTAGCTATAGAATTAGCAGTGGCCGGTGCAATAAGGAAAAGGTGTGCCCACAATCCAAGATCCACATGACTGTTCCAGTCACCGTTCTCAGGGCTGAAAAACTCAGTTAATACAGGATTTTTTGATAAAGTTGCAAGAGTCAGAGGTGTTATAAACTCTTTTGCATTGTGAGTCATTATGACTTGTACATTGGCTCCATCCTTAACCAGCATCCGGATGATAGTTGCAGTTTTATAAGCCGCAATACCCCCGGTAACGCCGACAAGTATGTTTTTGCCTTTCAGCATAACAATGCTAATAATTACTTCTGTTTATCAGGATTTTCAGGATTTCTATAGAAGATCTTCTTTTCCTCGAGTTCCTGCAATGCAATGAGGGTTGGTTTTGGAAGCCTTTCGTAAAATTTCGAAATTTCAATCTGCTCACGGTTCTCAAATACTTCCTCAAGATTATCACTATAAGATGCGAACTCTTCAAGTTTCTTGTTCAGTTCCTGTTTCATCTCAACCGAGATCTGGTTTGCTCTTCTGGAAACAACTATAACCGTTTCATAAATGTTTCCTGTCCCCTGAGTCATCAGGTCGAGATTGCGTGTAACAGTTGTTACGGGTGCTGCTGATTTTCTGTAATCCATATATATATTGATTATTTTACTAAGCTTTCAGTTTTTCCTGTTTTTAAAAACTTGTTCGTAGCCTGGAAGATGTCGTCCACGTCTCTTGAATATGAGCTCTTTGGGAATTCTTCCATAAATGAGAAGTAATCATCAAGTGTTGCCTGGTATCTTTCTTTTTGCTTAATCGCTAAACTATGTACGCCATAAAGGTAAAGGGAATTCAGTTTAAGAAACATCATTTTTTCCCTGTATTTGGTGCTTGCGTATTCTTTTAGACTATTTGAAAGAGCCACAACGGCAGCCTTATACTGTTTCATATCGTAATAAAGTTTTGCGTTCAGATATGATTTTTCCACCAGCTTGTCTTCAAGGTCACTGATACGTTTTTTACAATCTTCAATTTTTGTACTGTTAGGAAATTTGTTCATGAAAATATTAAAACCTTCAATTGCGTTTTTGGTATTCTCCTGATCGAGCTCCGGCCTGGCAGAGATATTGTAATCGCTTAATGCGGCCATATAATTAGCCTCCTCAGCATGTTTTCCAAACGGGAACTGATCAATAAATGATTTAAAGTAGCTGCCGGCCATAATGTAATCCTTCATGCCATAATAAGCCTGAGCATTCATCCAGTTAAGGTCCTCAGCTTCGTCTGTTGCCCTGAATCGTGGAAGTATCTGTGTCAGGAGTTCAGTAGTTTTGACATACTCACCTGCTTCAAAAAACTCTTTTGCTTTTGATTTTTTCAGATCATAATCCTTGCTCTTTAAGAGTTTTTCATAACCAGTGCAAGAACTTACCAAAACCAAAATAATCAGAACAATATGTAATCTGAATCTCATAAAAAAAATTGTTGCGCAAAATTAGGGAAAAAATTTCATTTCAGGCATAAAAACGTAATAATTAAACATTTATTATGCTTTCTACTCTCCTGAACAGAAATTAGGTATAAATAGGTATAATGGGAAATCTGTTTATCTGTAATTTTGAGCAATTTTTAGAAAAACTCATTATCATGGATATATTTGAAAAAATAAAGAATAACAGAGGGTCAATTGGTGCATATCAGGAATTCGGACACGGCTATTTTGCCTTTCCAAAACTGGAAGGTGAAATTACTGCCCATATGAAATTCAGGGGTAAAGAGGTACTGACCTGGAGTCTGAATAATTATCTTGGACTCGCCAATCAACCAGAGATCAGGAAAGCAGACACTGAAGCAACAGCACAATACGGACTGGCATATCCTATGGGTGCCAGGATGATGTCGGGACATACTTCAACTCATGAAAAATTTGAAGAGATGGCTGCCCGTTTTGTTCATAAGGAAGATGCATATCTTCTTAACTTCGGTTACCAGGGAATGGTTTCTATCATAGACGCACTGGTTGACAGACATGATGTAATTGTTTATGATTCCGAATCTCATGCTTGCATTATGGATGGCTTGCGGCTTCACATGGGAAAGAGATTTGTCTTTCCTCATAATGACATTGAAAGTTGTGAAAAACAGCTTCAGAGAGCTCAAAAGCTGACGGAAGAATCAGGTGGCGGGATTCTTGTAATAACTGAAGGAGTATTTGGCATGGCCGGAGATCTGGGCAAGCTCGATAAAATTACCGCTTTGAAAAAGAAGTATCAGTTTCGTTTTCTAGTTGATGATGCGCACGGGTTTGGAACCATGGGCGCAAAAGGCAGTGGTACAGGCGAACATTACGGGGTCCAGGACCAGGTTGATGTCTACTTTGCAACCTTTGCAAAATCTATGGCCGGAATCGGAGGCTTCGTCGCCAGTACAAAAGATGTTATAAACTACCTTCGCTATAATTTACGTTCTCAGATATATGCCAAATCGCTGCCAATGGCCATGACACTGGGAGCAATAAAAAGACTTGAATTCATACAGGCCCATCCTGAGCAGAGAGAGAAACTCTGGACAATTGTTCGGGCCTTGCAGAAAGGGTTAAGAGATGCAGGTTTGAATATCGGAAAAACAGAATCACCTGTGACACCAATATATATGAAAAGCGGCGTTCCGCAGGCAACACAGATGATTTACGATCTCCGTGAAAACTTTGGAATATTCTGTTCCGTTGTTATTTATCCCGTAGTTCCCAGGGATGTTGTAATGTTGCGTCTTATACCGACTGCTGAACACACACTTGAAGATGTTGAATATACAGTAAATGCTTTCAGAAAAATTAAAGCAAAGGTTGATAACAATGAATACTCCGATGAACTTGTTGATTTTAATTTTTAGGGAAAATAATTAACAATCATGAAAAGCTGTTTCCAAGTGATACAGCTTTTTTTATTGCCGCCGGTCAGGCCCTTTGCACTGGAAGGAAATGTTCTTACGACATATCACAGGGGACAATGACCAGGACCTGATTACGGTACCAATTGATATCTGTATTTAGCCTTTCCTGGTTTTTAGGATTCAGAAGCGTAAGGAAAAGGTGTAAGATATTCTTTTCAGGTTTCGAACAAATTCTTGTTATTATGGTTATATTATTCAGGAATAAGACATATTTGAGATTTTCATGGTGATGAAATATTTACCAACAAAAGATACAGATAAGTTAATGGACAATAAGAGCCATAATCACAATATTTTAATAGGTTACAACATGCTTTTCTACTTTGCTGGAAGCATGATTATGCATGAACCTTCGGAAGAATGCATTGCAGATTTCTGGGAAAAAGGCATTTTGAAAAATCTTCCGATCTCAAGTTCAAATCCTAATTTTGTAAAAGCGGCCTCCCAGCTCAGGGAATCGATATATGATAAAACAATTTTTGCCAAGGAGATTCATGAAGATTACTTAAGACTATTTAACGACCGTAAAACTGGTATGGCGCCTCCATTTGAATCACTGTATCAAAAGGATATTGCCGACAGGTCAGGCTACGATTCTTACAATGTCACTGAGTTTTATAATTCATATGGCTGGCAATCTAAATTCCAGGGGAGAATTGATGATGATCATCTTGGCATTGAGCTGCTCTTCCTGACTTTGCTGATAGATAAATACCTTATTCTCGATGATGAAGCCTGCAAGGGAGAAATGAGAATAGAGATCCGCCGGTTTATTAATTATCATATTTTATCGTGGGTTCGGGAATGGAACAACAAAGTTCAATCATACGCAAACACGTTGTCCTTCAAGGGTATAGGCAATCTTATTCTTTCCTGTTCAGAAGATATTTTTGTGATTCTGGAAAAGAAGTCCGCAAATTCTGTTGCGTCCGATCTGCTTAAAAATTAGGATTAAAGAAACTTGAAATCGCTTCAAAATAATTTTCTCTCCATCCTTCTGATATACTACTAAAATCTTCATCCGGAATATTAGTTTGTTCCACTGTAACCAGCGAATTTTCCCTGTCGGCTGAAATTGTGATTGTAACAATTGACCTTTCAATCTGATCCCCAAAATACCATTCCTGCACAAGTTTTTTATCCTGAATAAACTCCAGATTTCGTCCGGTTATGTCTCCTTCCCACAGAGAAAATTCGCTGCCGGGTTCTGAACTCATCTGTGCCGGGTAACCTGACCATAGTTCTATTGTATAGGGATTGGTAAGCGAGGCATAAACATCAGAAGGTTCGGCCTTTATTTTAAATGATTTTTTAAATGATTTCATCAGATCAAGATTTGTAAGTAAAGATAAAAACTTTAAGCTATCCTCTCTGAAACTCAGTGATTCTCTGTGATCCTCTGTGACAGTTCCTGTTTTTTGTTTCACAGAGTCACACAGAGAAGCAACTAAGAGCCACTGAGATAAAATTTTATTTTAAATCTGACAAATAGCGCTCTGCATCTATGGCAGCCATACAACCTGACCCTGCAGCAGTAACTGCCTGACGGTAATGTGGATCCTGAACATCGCCTGCAGCAAATACTCCTACGACATTGGTTTTTGACGAACCCGCGACAGTTTTTATATACCCGACCTGGTCAGTTTCAATATATTGTTTAAACACGTCTGAATTAGGAGTATGTCCAATAGCGAGAAAAAAACCGTCTATTTTTATTTTAACTTTTTCTTCCTGATGAGTACCTTTTTTCTTTATAAGAATTGCTCCTTCCACACCATTTTCACCAAACAGATCCAAAGGCTGATGCTCCCATAATATTTCAATGTTCCATGTTCTGAAAACCCGATCCTGCATAGCCTTGGAAGCTCTGAGGACATCTCTCCTTACTATAAGATAAACCTTTCTGCATAACCCCGCCAGATAAGTTGCTTCCTCAGCTGCAGTATCTCCGCCCCCCACAACTGCAACATCTTTACCTTTATAAAAGAATCCATCGCATGTGGCACATGCAGAAACACCCATTCCTGCGTACTTTTTCTCCGACTCCAGGCCAAGATATTTTGCAGTGGCCCCTGTGGCAATTATAACAGCATCAGCTTCAATAACTTTATTATCGTCGAATATTACTTTACGCTTCTTTCCTGAAAAATCAGCAGCTGTGGCAATTCCAAATCTGATATCAGCACCAAAGCGTTCAGCCTGTCTTTTAAAATCTTCCATCATTCGCGGACCTGTTATACCTTCAGGATAACCAGGGTAATTTTCAACATCAGTAGTGGTTGTCAACTGTCCACCCATTTCAAGTCCGGTGTATAGAACTGGATTAAGATTAGCCCTCGATGCATAGATCGCTGCTGTGTATCCTGCAGGTCCAGAGCCGATTATAAGACATCTGACTATTTCGTTTTTTTCAGTATCTGCCACTATGGGAACATTTTTCTGAAGGTCAAGAGGTTTAAAAATTTCCATTTCAGTTTATCTCATTTTTGAGATGCAAATATAATCATCTTTGATCTTTTTGTCTTCTTGTATAATCCGAATAGTTGATTATTTTTGCAGTAGTTTTAACCGCCGTTGCCTGGGCTTAGGTGGGTTGAGCGGGGTGTGGCGCAGTTGGCTAGCGCACTTGCATGGGGTGCAAGGGGTCGTCTGTTCGAGTCAGATCACCCCGACAGGGTTTCAGAAGATCTGAAATTATCAAGTACATAGTTTAGTATATAGCTCCAATACTGACTATGTACTTTTTTTTGTCCGGATTCAAACTTTATATTTACTTTTAACATTGCAAAAGTGGAAGTGTTTAATACGCGTCCGAACCACTATTGAAAAGCGTATTTCATGTATAGGCTGAGAAATCCTGACGAATTGGCCACATTGTCCGGGCAGAATACAATTTAGATACATAAATTAACTACAAACACTTAAATCAGGATTTTGGTGGTTAACGTTTGCTCCGGCGAGGGGGTGGTCTTTTTACTCCGGTCTTAGGTGGTCATTTTGACCGTTTTTTCCACCTCTCGTACTAAAACGAATTTTTCACGTACTATTTATTTATTTTTCAATTTTTTAATAAATATTATAGAACTAAGAGATAATATCGTTAAATTTGTATAAAAATTAATTATGTTAATAAGATTTGTTGTTTCAAACTTCCTTTCTTTTAATGAAGAAAGTGAATTCAACATGATTGCAGGGTCATTTAAAACTCACAAACATCATGTATATAAATCAGGGAAAGTTGATGTTTTAAAAGCAGCTGTTTTCTATGGGGCAAATGGTTCTGGCAAATCTAACCTTATGAAAGCCATACGTTTTGTACAAGAAACTGTACGTGACGGAGGTATAACTCAGTCAGTTGATGGAAAAAAATTTAAGCTTAATAAAAGTAACTCAAAAAAACCTATGTCGTTTGAGATTGAATTCTCAATTGGAAGTAAAGTCTATTCTTACGGAATTAGTTTAAATCACTTTGAGATAACAGAGGAATGGTTATATGAATCAGGAATAACGGTAGATGATAAGCTTATTTTTGAACGTAAATTAATTGAAACTGGGAAGACTACTATAAAAATGGCTGATAAATATGTTAAGACACAAAAAGAAAAAACTCTTATCGAACTTTTAAAAGAAAATTTATTACAGAAGGAGAAACTATTTTTAGGGTTATTTAATTACTTAAAAATTGATGAAATTACTTCCGTTCGCACTTGGTTCCTCACAAAACTAATATTGATATTCCCAGGCACAGAATTCAAAGGCATTTTGCCTTTGCTACTTGACTCTGAAAGCTTAAAACAACATTTTGATCAATTATTAAAATCCTTTGATACAGGAATAAGTCAATTAACTTCGGCTGAAGTAGATTTTGACAAGTATGAGATCGATCCAAAGGATAAAATGACAAGAAAAGAAATCGAAACTCAAATGGAAATCGCACCCTTTATAATTAATAATGAAACAAATTCGGTAATTATAAAGGAGAAAGGTAAATTAATAGTGAAAACAGCAATATCATATCATAAGGATAATATAGGAAATAATATACCATTTATGATTTCAGAAGAATCTGATGGGACAAAAAGATTATTAGATTTCATTCCTGCTCTTTATAATTTGTTGCGACAGGATTTTACATATCTGATTGATGAAATCGACAGGAGTTTGCATCCATCCTTATTGTGTGCTTTGATATGTAAAATAATGACCGATCAAGATACTAAGGGACAGCTTATATTTACTTCACATGAATCTAACTTATTAGATCTTAATATATTTCGACAAGATGAAATTTGGTTCGTGGAGAAAGATAATAAATTAGGTGAATCTAAAATGTATTCATTAAGTGAATTCAAACCTCGTTACGATCTAAATGTGCGAAAGGGTTACTTAACAGGTCGTTTTGGAGCCATTCCTTTTTTAGCTAACCTACAAGATTTAAATTGGGACAATAATGGGTCATAAAAAACGTGGATATATCCGTGACACACCTGAAGAACTCGTTCGGGATTATAAACTTTTTGCTATTACTTGTGAGGGAGGTAAAAGAGAACCTGAATACTTTAAAGTATTCGAATTTTTATCAAGAAAAATCAAAGTTGATGTCATAGAAAATTGGATGACTGACAATGAAAAGCAGTTGAGGCTTGAAGATAAATCAGCTCCCAAATGGGTCTTAGATCGAGCTATGAAATACATTGAAAAAATCGGCTTAATAGAAGAAGATGATTTATGGTTTGTAATTGATAAGGATAACTGGTCAGACGCTCAGATAAGGCAATTAGCTGCTTATTGCGATGATTATCCAAATTGGCATTTAGTCATTAGCAATCCATGTTTTGAGGTATGGCTGTTTTTTCATATGAAGGCTGATATAGCTTCTTCTGATTCTAAGTGCTGTGCTGATTTTAAAACGGAGATTACCAGCTTTGACCGAGCAGGGTATAATCGGTTTATGTTCATTGAGAGATTTCAGGATGCTATTGCTAACGCAAAAGCGAATGATTCTGATACAAATCATTATTTACCAAAATGGAAAGAGACAAAAGTGTATCAACTTTTTGATGCTATTGTAGCAAAAGTTAGCAATGTTGAAATAAAAGAGTTTATAAGTGTCAAAGTTCCTGAATTAAGAAGGTTTTATACTGAGGAATTAAGAACACCAAAGAGAAAATAATGAAAGTATACTTTTTAAAATGAAATTGTGCTTCCACTTGGTTATTTACTTTGTCGACATAGATGGGAGTAGTTTTATTTTTCGATAATGGATTCTAAATCACTTATCGAGAGAATATTGTCAGGGCTAATTTTACGCATTAATTTTGTCAACATTGAGTCATTACTCACAATAATATCAGATTTATTTCTCAAAAACATTAGATGACTAAGATCAAAGTAATCATTTCTGCTTGGAGTATTTCTAAATATTATTTTTTCACCAGTGAAGGCCCCAATACATAAGAAATATAAATCCAAAGAATGGTCGTATTCTCGTATTAGATCTTTCAAACTTTTATCAATTACTTTTATAATCGAGTCTGGTTTTAGCTTTTCTTCAGCAAAATAAACAATAAGATCATATAAGATCCTTTCCTTTAATTCGTTATTAATGCTCAAATTATTCCATTTCTGGTTAAAATCAGGAATCAGATTGGGATCTGAATAATCAAAATCTTTCTGACGGTTCTTAAGTGACTCTTTGAATTTAATATCAGCACTTTTATCATATTTCTTTAAAAATTCCCAGTAATCGATTAGATTAGATTGTTTGATTATCGTTAAAAATTCAGTATAGAATTTTGAAGTAACACATAAGAACCCAAGTAATATTATTTTATCAGAAATCGTATTATCTATGTGTATATCGTATGCTTTGAACATTTTAGTTTCTGGCATATCCAGATCTGCTGGAATTTTTGATAAATACACTTTGCTAATAATGCCTTTCCTCAGATTAAATGTGTCTTCGTCTTTAATACCAGAGAGTAATTCACAGACTGAAAGAACTGAAGTATAACATTTATCAACATAATATTGTCCTTTTAATTTGTTCGAAAGAATTCTAATAGCATTAGTCTCTAAATAATACATGTTTTAATAATATATTTGCGAATCTAACTGAACAATCTGGTTTTAGGAATTACATATGGTTCTTTTATATGTATGTTAAAAGTACTCATATCCACAGCAATAGGTGGATAAGAATATTTTCTGTCTTTTCATCTCTTATAATCAAAGTTACAGATTTCTTAATAATCAGGTCAGGGCTTAAACAAAACCCCGGCATTTCTACCAGGGGCCTCACTGCGGGGTTTCGTGCTTTCTCCACCCCGGTCATGCTATTTACAGAGCTAAAATAAGAAGCTCCGGGGCCAAAAACAAATCTATTTGCTATTAGGGGAATTTTAAATTAAATTTGATAGAAAGGATGAATTATAATATTCAAATTCCTAAGAAGATGAGAAAAAGAATTCTGACACTTAATAAGAAAGTTGAACCCTATTATCTATTAATAACAATGTTACTATTTATGGTAACAGCACCAATATCATTGTATACGATTATACCAAAAACAAGGCCTTTAATTGTTAAAGTTGAAAAAGAGTCCATACACTACCCAGCATCAATAAATGAGAAATACATAAAAATCTTCAACTATGTTCAAAATACGAAAAATAATGAAGATTTAAAAAGTAATTCAATTGATTTATTCAACTATCTGATAAAAACACAGCAACAATGGAACCTTTATTTATAGCTTAAATGAAGGGGAGGATCAATTCTCCATCTCAATAAACATACTGAATTATTTGGGGGAGGATTTTATAACCTATTAATACTAACCATGGTTATTTGAACTTCCTTTAACTTGGGGAAAGTTGCTTCCACTGAAAAATAAGATGTCAAATCAAAAAATCCCAATGTGTGCCGTTCGGGACCCCGAACGGACAAAAGTTGCAACCAGTTGAATGAAATTTTTTCCCAGAAATTCCGGATTCCCAGTCATAAGGTAATATGGATAAAAAATTTTGGCAGAAAAATTGAAAACCA
>Ga0224521_1000102_pt1 | contig 29806 bp, 22 predicted proteins | sample CFST0metaG_FD_182731 | JGI IMG/M metagenome (GOLD analysis project Ga0224521, IMG submission 182731) | Peat soil microbial communities from Stordalen Mire, Sweden - C.F.S.T0 | ecosystem: Environmental > Terrestrial > Soil > Wetlands > Peat | place: Sweden: Norrbotten County, Stordalen Mire... | reverse complement strand
TACCCTGTACCGCATGCCGCTCAACTTGTGAAATTAAGGGTATTGAAACCCCTGAATCCCATTTTCCATCGGGACTCTGGCCACGCCAAATTTCAGATAAAGATATTCCGGAATTCGGATTTTTGATTTCAGATTTCTCAATCCGCAATCGCCATTCCGCAATCCGAAATTATAATAATGAAGTAAAAACCAGGCAGATAAGTAACTGCGTTCCATAGGATGCAGTTAACAGTTTTGATTTTCTCCAGAAAGGAGGTGTTCCAGCCGCACCTTCCGGTACGGCTACCTTGTTACGACTTAGCCCCAGTCACTAGTTTTACCTTAGGCCGCTCCTTACGGTTACGGACTTCAGGTACCCCCAACTTCCATGGCTTGACGGGCGGTGTGTACAAGGCCCGGGAACGTATTCACCGCGCCATGGCTGATGCGCGATTACTAGCGAATCCAGCTTCACGGAGTCGAGTTGCAGACTCCGATCCGAACTGAGACCGGCTTTGGAGATTCGCATCCTGTCTCCAGGTAGCTGCCCTCTGTACCGGCCATTGTAACACGTGTGTAGCCCTGGACATAAGGGCCGTGCTGATTTGACGTCATCCCCACCTTCCTCACGGTTTACACCGGCAGTTTCGTTAGAGTTCCCGGCATTACCCGCTGGCAACTAACGATAAGGGTTGCGCTCGTTATGGGACTTAACCCGACACCTCACGGCACGAGCTGACGACAACCATGCAGCACCTTGCAAAGAGTCCCGAAGGAAAGAAATGTTTCCACTTCATGCACTCTACATTTAAGCCCAGGTAAGGTTCCTCGCGTATCATCGAATTAAACCACATGTTCCTCCGCTTGTGCGGGCCCCCGTCAATTCCTTTGAGTTTCAGCCTTGCGGCCGTACTCCCCAGGTGGATCACTTAATGCTTTTGCTTAGCCGCTAACTGTGTATCGCTAACAGCGAGTGATCATCGTTTACGGCGTGGACTACCAGGGTATCTAATCCTGTTCGCTCCCCACGCTTTCGTGCATCAGCGTCAGTAATGGCCCAGTAAGCTGCCTTCGCAATCGGTGTTCTGTGTAATATCTAAGCATTTCACCGCTACATTACACATTCCGCCTACCTTGACCGTACTCAAGACTAACAGTATCAATGGCAAGTCTCCAGTTAAGCTGAAGGTTTTCACCACTGACTTATTAATCCGCCTACGCACCCTTTAAACCCAATAAATCCGGATAACGCTCGCATCCTCCGTATTACCGCGGCTGCTGGCACGGAGTTAGCCGATGCTTATTCCCAGGGTACCGGCAAGCCGTTACTCGTAACGGGTTTTCTTCCCCTGGAAAAGCAGTTTACGACGCATAGCGCCTTCTTCCTGCACGCGGGATGGCTGGTTCAGGCTTGCGCCCATTGACCAATATTCCTCACTGCTGCCTCCCGTAGGAGTCTGGTCCGTGTCTCAGTACCAGTGTGGGGGATCACCCTCTCAGGACCCCTAAACATCGTCGCCTTGGTAGGCCATTACCCTACCAACTAGCTAATGTTACGCATGCCCATCCCGTACCGTCGAAACTTTAAATATTAAAAGATGCCTCTATATATCTTTATGGGGTATTAATCCGAATTTCTCCGGGCTATCCCCCAGTACAGGGTAGGTTGCATACGCGTTACTCACCCGTACGCCGGTCGCCACCAAAGTATTGCTACCTCGTGATGCCCCTCGACTTGCATGTGTTAAGCCTCCCGCTAGCGTTCATCCTGAGCCAGGATCAAACTCTTCATTGTAAAAATTTATTTTAAATCTCTTTACAAAAAACAATCCTGTGAACTCAATTCAAAATACTAACAAGTTAATTTTTGACGAGATTTCCATATCTCGCCTGGTTGTTTACTTCATAATTTCAAAGAACATATTTTACTTTTGGGACGACAAAGTTAATATATTTATATTCTCCTCCAAACAAAAAATAAGATGTTTTTCCTGCTTTTTTCTTTCCCCGATTCCCTTTCTTTTCAGAGCCGGAATCCTATCTCTCTAATCTCTTCAAACAACTTCTTGTCCTAAAGGGTTGCAAAGATATAAATTGATTTTTCCCCGGCAAGCATACCGGTAAAAAAAACTCAAAATTATTTCAAAATAATTTCACGCAATATATTTGACTTATTGCCTGAACATTACTATGTGTCAGTTTTTGAGCGAATTAAGATTGATATTTATCTTAAGCATTTGCTCATTATACATCCGCCCCTCCATAAATGTAAGAGAATAAGTAAATTCAAGATCGACAGTCCGGCTCTGCAGAAACCTTATATAAAAATCTGACCTGTCTGAAACTTTTGACCTGTATGTCGGATCACCCCAGTAAAGCTTATTCCCCAGCACATTGTAATAATGCATCATATCATTGCCACTGAAGAATGTGTTGAACAACCCGAACCATTTGTATTCCACCCTCGTTTCCATCATCAGTCCGTTTGATGAAATCCATCCCGAATTGTCAGCCCTGGAACGTTCCATACGAGTTGCCCAGCCGGCATTTGTTTCTAGTTTTGAAAAGCCTGTGCCATCTGAAAGATCTATACCTGCAGATGTAAGAAAGAGAAGATTGTCATGAAGAGGTTCTTCCACAACAGGATCCATTTTACCGGCATAATGAAACATAGCTCCAAAATGCTGCAAATAAAAAATCCCGGTTTTAAACCTTCCGCTGAAACCAATAAAAAATTCTTCATTTACTGTTTTTGACTGGCGCCCTGTCCAATCTAGCCATACATTAGCATTATTATCTCCTTTTCTGTATTCCCAGAAAATGCCATTTACATTCGGACGATAATACAAAACGGAATCCTGGAAAAACAGGCGCGGATAATTATCTATTGTGCCTATACGGGGGAACGCTCCCATAAGAAATCTCAAAGGTCCTCTGTCAGATTCATAATATGCTGTTGGGTACAACTTATCGATTACATTTGGGCTCCCATATTCATGAAGCAGGTTTACACCTACATTTACTTTGTTAAGCGTGTCCCAAACAACCCCGAGTTCAGGTGCAACCTGCACTCCTGCCATCGTTTGAGGGATCTTGACAGCTGAACGACCAAATTCAGTGTTGTCAAAAAAATTGTATAAATTGATTTTCCAGTCTTTCTCCTGAGAGAATGCTTCAGAACTTAATAATAAGAATGAAACAAAAATCCAAAACGATGTTTTCATAAAATAAATTTATCTGCTGTCCTTATCTTTTATTATATTTCGAAATTGTTAACTCATAGATTATTAATTATGTCTTTCCAACCGGATTAAGGCTAAGATAATTTCAAATAATCTTGTTGTTATAGTTCCTATTAAATGAAATTCCTTATTTTCGCAAAAGTATGGATGAAGTTTCAAATATAGTCATAATACCTACATTTAAAGAGAGGGAAAATATCGAAGCGATTGTTAAATCAATTTCTTCACTGGCAATTGCTTTTGATATATTGATAATTGATGATAATTCTCCTGATGGTACCGCAGATATTGTAAAGGATCTCCAGAAATCATTACATAATCTTCATCTTATCGAAAGACCCGGGAAAATGGGATTGGGAACAGCCTATATTGCAGGGTTTAAATGGGCTCTCGAAAAAAATTATAATTATATCTATGAAATGGATGCAGACTTCTCTCACGACCCCCGCGATCTGCTGAAACTGCATAAAGCCTGTTCCGAAGATGGAGCTGATCTTGCCATCGGTTCAAGATATATCAGCGGAGTAAATGTGGTAAACTGGCCTCTTTCCCGTGTTCTCATGTCGTATGTGGCATCTATTTATGTCAGGCTTATCACAGGAATGAAAATCATGGATACAACTGCGGGATTCAAATGTTATAAGAAGGAAGTACTGAAGAATATAAGACTTGATAAGGTCAAGTCAGTTGGTTATGGTTTCCAGATTGAGATGAAGTTTAAAACGTGGAGGCTAGGATACAAGATTATTGAAGTTCCTATAATCTTCACTGATCGGAAACTGGGTGCTTCCAAGATGTCGGGCGGAATTTTCAATGAAGCATTGTGGGGAGTTTTAAGAATGAAAATCAGAAGTATGTTCGTAAAAAACATCTGAAGAAGAACATCTGAAGTTGGGTATACCTTTTTATATATAGGGAAGATTAATTCCCCATTTCTTTACCCCCCACCCCCCCAAGGGGGGGCTAAGAAAAGAGGCCAATTTCAAAGTCCCCCCTTGGGGGGATTTAGGGGGTAAAAATCACACTATGAGCAGTATCCTGATAAAAAATGCCACAATTGTCAACGAAGGCAAAACCTTCAGAAAAAATCTTCTTATAAAAGATGAACTGATTTCTGCCATTGCGACTTCAGAACTGATTGATATACCCTCCGGCACAAAAATAATCGATGCAACAGGATTACTTCTGATACCCGGTTTAATTGACGATCAGGTTCACTTCAGGGAGCCAGGCCTTACACAAAAAGGCGATATTTTCAGTGAATCAAGAGCTGCTGTTGCAGGCGGAGTAACTTCTTTTATGGATATGCCCAATACCAATCCACAAACGATAACAATCGATATTCTGAATGAAAAATACCGTATCGGATCTGAAAACTCATTCACTAATTATTCTTTTTACCTCGGAGCCACAAATACCAACCTAGGTGAAGTTTTAAGAGTTGACCCATCGGAAGTATGCGGAATAAAATTATTCATGGGTTCCTCAACCGGAAATATGCTCGTTGATAATGAAACTGCATTAAGAGAACTGTTCGCAAAGACCATACTCCCTATTACAGCCCATTGCGAAGATGAACCCATAATCAGGAAAAACAGTGATATTTATAGGGAAAAATACGGTGAGGATGTTCCAATAAAGATGCATCCTATAATCCGAAGCCGTGAAGCCTGTTTCAAATCTTCATCGCATGCTGTCAACCTCGCCAAGGAGTACAATACAAGACTTCATATACTTCATCTTTCAACTGCTGATGAGCTTAAGCTTTTCAGTAACAGTGTGGCTTTAAATCAGAAAAGGATCACAGGGGAAGTTTGCGTTCATCATCTCTGGTTTGACGACTCATCCTATGATGACCTGGGCACTCTTATAAAATGGAACCCGGCAATAAAAACTAAGTTTGACAGAGAAGCTCTTACCAGCGCCGTTAATAATAATCTTATTGATATCATTGCTACAGATCACGCTCCTCATACCTTAGCCGAGAAAAAAAACAGCTATTTTAAAGCTCCTTCCGGAGGTCCTCTTATTCAGCACTCCCTCGTCGCAATGCTGGAGCTCTGGCAAAGGAAAATTTTCAGCCTCGAAAAAATTGTGGAGGTGATGTGTCATAATCCCGCTATTCTTTTTAATATCAGAAACAGGGGATTCATAAGAGAAGGATTCCAGGCTGATCTTTGTCTTGTCAATCCTGACAGCCCCTGGACAGTATCAAAGGATAATCTTCTTTATAAGTGCGGATGGTCGCCTTTTGAAGGAACAACCTTCAGTTCAAAAGTGGTTAATACGATCGTTAATGGAACAATTGTCTATGATGACGGACTCATAAATGAGGATTACAGAGGCCAGCGCCTGATGTTTGATCGATAGTATTGTAATTTTGAGTTTGAGATTGCCGCGCCCTCCTGTGTCGGGCTCGCAATGACTCTACAAGTAAGGTTAATTCTGGATGGGAATTGAACTGAAGTAAGGTAATTCAACGGTCATTGCGAGACGCGAAGCGACGAAGCAATCTTCAAATCCATGTCAGAGCAAAATAGATGGGTTCTTCATATCAGCTAAACTTTACTCCTGTCTCACCACAAACCGTACCGTGCTTCTGGTTTTCTGTTCAAGAAGGATCTCCCTCCCTTTTGTCATAAGCGCTATTGCATCGGACGTATAGTGCCTGATAGTAAGCATTTCTATTTTATCATTATAAACTGCAGTAAATTCGGTTTTAAGATCACTGATCAGGACGTCGACTTTTGACCTTTCATCATCTACACATACATCAATACTGACTGCACTGGCCTCAACAAGATTCACTTTTATACCATGTGTAATAAATGAATGAAAAATCCTGCTCAGATTATCACCCATCACGAATGAAAAGTCTTTGGGAAGGATTGAGATAAGTATCTGACTCTCTTTTATTATAAAAACCGGAACAACTTTTCTGAGAGTGGCATCAACCTTAATAACTGTCCCGTTTTTTTCAGGGTCGAGAAATGACCTGACATACATTGGTATGTTTTTGTTATGTAAGGGTTTAATAGTTTTAGGGTGAATTACCTTTGCTCCCGAGAAACTCATTTCTACGGCTTCTTTATAAGATATCTCATCAAGTTTGAGCGCCTCAGGAAACCATTTAGGATCCGCGTTAAGGATACCGGGAACATCTTTCCAAACCACAACACACTCAGCATCAAGAATATTTGCCAGAATGGCTGCCGTATAATCCGATCCTTCCCTTCCAAGCGTTGTAGTGTGACCTGCAGCCGTTCCTCCGATAAAACCCTGTGTAACGTAAATTCTTTCTCTCGTGAAATCAAAAATCCTCTGAATTCTTTTTGTGCTTTCACTCCATAAAACATTAGCGTCCCGGTACCTGTCGTCGGTAATCAGATTTTCACGTATATCGCACCAGCTTACTGAATTGAAATGCTTTTTAAGATATTCCGATACTATGATCGTTGACCATATTTCCCCGAATGATACAATTTGATCATATTCAAAATCATATTCCCCTTTTAGCGAAGTCAAAAGATAATCCCTAAGGATCGCGAACGAAATATCTATTTCCCCTTTTTCTTCCGTACCCGATCCGAACAGATCTGCAATCACTGATAAGTGTTGGTTATACACTTCATCCAGCAAGACAGCATAATCACTCTCACCGGGTAACCAGGCTTTAAGAACTTTTTCGAGGGCATTTGTTGTTTTTCCAAAAGCCGAGACGACAATTACAAGCTTATCTGTCTCTCCGGATACGATTTTTGTTAGATTTCTTATTCCTTCCGCATCTTTAACTGATGCTCCGCCGAACTTATAGACCTTCATTATTTTATAATTTATGCTAAAATTAGGATTTCCGGTCAAGAACACAATTTCCTGAATCAAATACTTTGATAAGAAAGATGAAATCGATTAACTGCAAAGATCTCAAAGTTTCAAAGAATCAACTGATTTATCTCTGTGGATCTCTGTGCTTCTTAGTGTCACTCTGTGTTAGTTCTTATTTATGTTACACGAATAACCGCAGTGGACACAGAGAGTAGCACAAAGAAAACCGAAAAAATTATTAATTTTGCAGCCTCTTTTCGTAAAATGAAAGAAACCCGGATAAACGATCACTATAATAACCACCCGGTACTTCCGGAGTTGATTGATACAATTAATGCTGATAAGTCAACGAAACTGCGTATCGAAGGACTTTCGGGTTCATCGAGAGCAATGGTTCTGTCTCTGGTATTTCATAAAACTCAGACAACTCATCTTGTAGTTATACCTGAAAAAGAAGATGCTGCATATTTTTATAATGATCTGGTTTCTCTGCTTGGTGAAGAATCTGTTTACTTTTTCCCATCGACATATAAAAGGTCTGTCCAGTATGAGCAAACCGAACCCGCAAATATTGTGCTTCGAACCGAAGTTCTGAACCACCTTGCATCAGGAAAAAGGAAAGGGATCATAGTTACCTACCCTGAGTCGGTTATGGAAAAGGTGGTTAGCAGGAAAAACCTTAAGAAAAACACCTTTAATATAAATAAAGGAGATAAAATCTCCATGGAGTTTCTTGAAGAGATGCTTCATGAATATAATTTCACAAGGACAGATTTTGTCTATGAGCCCGGGCAATATTCAATACGCGGAAGTATAGCAGATGTATTTTCTTATTCGGCAGATCTTCCCTATCGTATAGACTTCTTTGGTGAAGAAGTAGAAACAATCAGATCATTTAATACTGATGACCAACTCTCAGTGAGCATTCACAATCAGATTTCCATTATACCCAACATCCAGGATATATCAATTGAAGAGATAAATGATTCATTTACTGATTTCCTGCCTCCATCTTCTCTGATTTGGATTGAAGATGCGGAGTACATCAGGGAAAAAATCAATAACATTTATTTCCAGACAACTCAGAGAGAGGAATCAGGACAAATATCAGACAAGACTGAGATAGTTATGACGGGGAATCGCTTTCTGGATGAATGCAATAAATTCAGGATGCTCGAGCTCGGTAAAAAGAGCCTGTTTGAACCTGAGGCACGATTTGAGTTTCATACAGAACCTCAACCTGTTTTTAATAAGAACTTTGAGATGCTCACCGGAAAGCTTTTATCAAACAATGCTGAAGGATACAGCACCTTTATCATTTCAGAGAGCGCATCACAGATAGAAAGGCTGAGGGATATCTTTGCTGAAATAAATCCTGAAGCGCATTTTGATTCATTATTGCTTAATCTTCATGGCGGATTTACCGATCACGACCTGAAGATTTCAGTTTATACCGACCACCAGATTTTTGACAGGTATCATAAATTCAGGATCAGAGGCTATTTTACAAAAAAAGAGAGTATTTCCGTAAAGGAACTTACAGGTCTGAATCCGGGAGATTATGTTGTTCATATCGATCATGGAATAGGGAAATTCGGAGGGCTTGAAAAGATTGAGGTTAATGGTAAGATACAGGAAGCCATAAAGCTGGTTTACAGGGATAATGATATCCTTTATGTTGGAATTCACTCCCTCTACCGAATATCAAAATACAAAGGTAAAGATAATTCCGAACCAAAAATTTATAAGCTTGGATCAGGTGCATGGCAAAAACTTAAGCAAAACACAAAAAAAAGGGTCAAGGATATTGCAAAAGATCTGATACTCCTTTATGCAAAAAGGATGGCATCGCCAGGATACTCTTTTTCACCTGATTCTTACCTTCAGCGCGAACTTGAAGCTTCATTTATTTATGAAGATACGCCTGATCAGTTAACTGCCTCTATCGCGGTAAAAGAGGATATGGAAGCTCCACACCCTATGGACCGCCTGGTTTGCGGAGATGTGGGTTTCGGTAAAACAGAAATAGCAATCAGGGCTGCATTTAAGTCAGTCTCTGACAGTAAGCAGGCTGCAGTACTTGTTCCGACTACCATTCTTGCTCTCCAGCATTATAAAACATTTTCGTCCCGGCTCAAAGGATTTCCATGTAATGTTGAATATATCAGCCGTCATAAGAAATCTGCCGAGCAGAAAAAGATCCTTTCCAAATTATCTGAAGGGAAAATAGATATTATAATCGGAACCCATAAACTTGTAGGGCAGGACGTAAAATTCAAAGATCTTGGCCTCCTGGTAATTGATGAAGAACAGAGATTTGGGGTCTCCGTTAAAGAGAAGCTTAAGAAAATTAAAGCAAACGTCGATACGCTGACACTCACCGCAACTCCTATTCCGCGGACATTGCAGTTCTCACTGATGGGAGCTCGTGACCTATCCATTATCAACACCCCACCTCCAAACAGAATGCCTATCGTAACAGAACTACATGGATTTAATGAAGAGATAATAAAGGAGGGGATTGAATACGAGGTTTCAAGAAACGGGCAGGTATTTTTTATTCATAACAGGGTTGAGAATATTAAGCAGATTCAGGCTCAGATAAACCGGATATGTCCTAATGTAAAAACTGCAATAGTACATGGCCAGATGGATGGCCCCCATGTTGAGAATGTAATGTACGATTTTATTCAGGGTGATTATGACGTACTTCTTGCCACTACAATTATCGAATCGGGACTAGACATACCTAATGCCAACACAATCTTTATAAATGATGCACATCATTTCGGTTTGTCAGAGCTGCATCAGCTGCGGGGCAGAGTCGGACGATCAAATAAAAAGGCTTTTTGTTATCTGCTGGCTCCACCGTTAAGCACACTCACACATGAAGCCAGGAGAAGACTTAAAGCAATAGAAGAATTCTCGGAACTTGGAAGCGGATTTAATATTGCAATGCAAGATCTGGATATCAGGGGATCGGGAAACCTTCTTGGAGGAGAACAAAGCGGTTTTATTGCAGATGTCGGATTTGAAACATATCAGCGGATCCTGAATGAGGCCATGATTGAATTAAGAGATACTGAAATCAAAGAATCATCGTCACCTGAAGAAAAAGCTGCTGTCCGGGAAAAACCTAATCCAGAAGGGATTTTTGCTTCCGATTTCCAAATTGATACTGACCTGGAAATTATGTTTCCCGATGAATATATTTCAAATATTTCAGAGAGAATACGACTATATAAGGAGTTGAATGAGATTAATTCAGACGAAGCATTATGCTCTTTTGAGAAGAGGCTCATTGACAGATTTGGCAATATTCCTCAGCCGGCGCAGGCTCTTCTCGATATTGTAAGAATAAAATGGATTGCCATAAAAATCGGTATCGAAAAAATCCTGTTGAAAAACAATCTTCTTATCGGTTATTTTATTTCTGATCCTAATTCTCAGTTTTACAAGAGTTCACTATTTGTTTCGATAATGAATTATGTGAACAGGAAACAGAAACAGATGAATATGAAACAAAAGGGAACGAAGCTGAGTCTCACGATTGAGAATGTAAAATCAGTTAAAACGGCAATAACAGTACTGAATGATATACTGGAGTCGCATGCAGCGGGCCCCCCAATCCCCTGACTTTTTACCCCCTAAATCCCCCAAATGGGGGACTTTATGACACAATCATAGCCCCCCAAAGGGGGTTGGGGGCATAGTCGTCAACTTAAGCCTTAATTAATTTTAAGAATGCTGAAAATCAATTAAATATGTTTTTTCGATCCACTTACACAGTACTTTGTCTCAGCCGGCCTCTCCCCAAACCCCTCCCCCGAAGTGGGAGGGGCTTTAATTCAGGATAAATGTGTATATTTTGGATGAAAGTATGGGAATAATAAAGAAGGTAATAGAAAAGAACATGTTTTTCGGAGCAAAAGCTGAGTTGTTTTCTCTGGCTTTGCAGATGAGAAAGAATCCGACTAAAGCGGAAAGAGACATGTGGAAAATACTCAGAAAGTTCCGTCAATCAGGATTTCCATTTCGCCGACAGCATCCAATTGAATTCTACATCGCAGACTTTTATTGTCATAATTTAAGACTTGTTATTGAAGTAGATGGAGAAATTCATACAGAAAATGAAATTCAAAGTCATGATGAAGGTCGCACTGGTGAACTGGAAAGATTCGGAATAAAAGTTCTCCGGTTTACAAATAACCAGATTTTGCATGATTGCAATCATGTAGTTGAAAAAATAAATGCTACTATAAAAGAATTATCTACAACATCCTGAATGATCTTCCCCCTCTCACATCGGGAGAGGGGGAACGAGGGGGAGAGGCCGGTAAATCAAATTAAACAAAATTCTTAGGTTGACGGCTATGCCCCCACCCCCTCCATAGGATGGCTAAAAAAAATGCGTTTTCTAAGTCCCCCCCTGGGGGGATTTAGGGTGTAAAGGCGGAGTGGAGGTTAAAACTTAAGACACTTTTCATTACCTTTGCATTATGAATCTAATAGTTGATATAGGAAATACAAGTACAAAACTGGCTGTTTTCCAGTGGAAAACAAAGCTATCCCAATCTCGCATAAATGATCTGAGTTGTGAGGAATTTGAAAAAAGACTGACCGAACATAAAATAGAGAAAGCGATTATTTCATCAGTTAAAGAGTTGCCTCAGTTTATTACTGATTTGTTATTTGTAAAAATCCCTTTTGTGCATGTTCTTTCATACAAATCGAAGCTGCCGTTCAAAATTGAATATAATACTCCGGAGACACTCGGAACCGACAGGATTGCCGCTGTAGCCGGAGCTTTCAGCCTTTTCCCCGGGTCAGAAGTTCTTGTTATTGATGCCGGTACAGCTCTTACTTTTGAGTTCCTCTCGACCGATACCTATAAAGGAGGCACTATCTCTCCAGGGTTGACAATGAGATTCAAAGCATTGAATAAATTTACTGACAGATTACCATTGGTTTCAGCGACTACCAATTACTCATTCCCCGGGCAAAATACAACCGATGCAATTGTAGCCGGGGTTATAGCGGGAGTTGTTTATGAAATAAATGAGTATATTCGCACGTTTGAGAATAAACATTCTGATTTCAATATAATACTTACAGGTGGGGACAGTGAATTTCTTAAAGACAAAATCAACTATCAAATCACATATATGCCTGATATTGTGATTGATGGATTAAATTATATCCTTGAATACAATGCAAAATAAGCTAATAATTGTCACATTTATCTCTCTGTTTTCTTTTGCCTTCACGGCTTTCGGTCAAATAAAAATTGATTCCCCTTATTCAAGATTTAATCTCGGAACACTTCAGGCCCAGGGATCATTCAGAAGTCTCGGCATGGGAGGTGTTGGTACGGCAATCAGAGATAACAATTCGATATATTTTACAAATCCTGCATCGTACAGCAGTCTTGATACAATCTCTTTTAATTTTGATTTTGGTCTTAATTATGGCAGTAATATTATCGGTGAAGGTGCTTCAAAATTTTCATCCAATGATATGGATTTCCACCATCTCATCATTGGCTTTCCGCTGTCGAAAAGATGGGGTTTTGTGACAGGCATCGTTCCAGTTACTTCGGGTTACTATCAAATAACGCAAACTATTACCTCAACTGATCCAGCATATGACCCAAATATCGGAGAATATACGGCAGATCATAGTGGAGACGGCGGAATAACCAAATTCTTCGTTGGTTCCGGTGTGCAGATCGGGAAACACTTTTCCGTGGGGGCCAACCTGTCGTTTCTTTCAGGACAGATAACCAGAGACAATTCGTTTATATTTTCAGACTATTATAATGTCTTTAATAATAAGAGCGAAGAGCAATTAGTTTTAAAAGGAATAAACTTTGATTACGGAATACAATATACGACCTCATTTAAAAATAATTACTTTCTCAACGTAGGTGCATCAATAACCACAGGCAATAATTATAGCACAAAATACAGCCAGCTATCAGTGAAGTATACAGCATATGGTATTAGTGACACTATGTCGTATGTTTCCAATAACTCAGCCAAGACTTTTATTCCGGCTACCTACAGGTTTGGCATTTCCTTTGGAAAGAAAAATAAATTTACAACCGGATTAGATTATGTTACAACTAAGTGGTCAACTTCAATAATTCCGGGTTCAACCGGATATGCAGCCGATACACGGGAACTTCTTATCGGAGCAGAATATATCCCGGATAAATTTTCTAATTACAGTTATGCAAGCAGAATTGAGTATCGTATTGGCGGACACATTGGTGATAATTATTTAATTATCAACGGAGAACAACTTAAAGAATATGGAGGAAGCGTTGGATTTGGTTTGCCGTTACGTGTTGTACAGGGAAATCCGTACTCAAACTCAAAGATGAATCTGTTTTTTGATTTTACCAGGAGAATCGGTTCTGCAGCAAACAATCTTCATAATGAAGACATGTTTACAGTAGGACTCAGCCTTAATCTGTATGACTTCTGGTTTCTTAAAAGGAAATATGATTAGAAGTTCCACAGGTTAGCATCTAATCTGAAAATCAAGAATATCCATCTCCCCTATGAAAAGGCTGTCATCAAAGCTCAGAATTAATTCAGCGATTTCAACGCTTATTTTTTTAAGCATGATTATGATATCGTGCGAACATAAAATTCCCCTAATTCCAAAATCAGATCTTCTCACACTCCCTTCACTTACCGGCAGAAATATTAAAACTGTTCTGACCGATTCCGGACGGGTGCAGCTTATAATGAAAGCGCCTCTTATAGAGAAATATGATAAAGCCGATCCCCCCTACACTGAATTCAGATCAGGAATAAGAGTGGTCTTTTTTAATAACCAGAAGGATTCAGTAACAGTAGTATCAAAATATGCGAAGTGCACCAATAATAATCTATGGGAACTCCGCGATAGCGTAGTAGTGATTAACGAGAGTAATGAAAAACTTGAAACTGAATTGTTATTCTGGAATCAGGAAAAAGATCGTATTTACACCGACAGATTTGTGAAAATGACCAGTGAAGATCAGAACAGTGTCGGAATTGGTTTCGAATCAGATTCTCATCTCAACAAAAGAAGGATTTTCAAAGTTAAGGCTATAATCTCTCTTAAAGATGAGGAATAGTTCGCTGCTCGTTATGGAGCTCATCTGGATTGCGACAGGTGTTCTGTGTGTAGCGGCAGGAACCAGATTTGCACTAATGAACGGCAGCAGGAAAATTCCTGTTTTTGCCTTTATGGCTCTGATCTGTTTTGTCTTTGCATGGATAAGACACAGGCAAAGGAAAAAGAGCTAACTTTGCTTAATGAACGTAATTTTTATAATACTTTTGGCTGTAATCCTGTCTGCGTTCTTTTCCGGCATGGAAATTGCATTTGTCGCTTCCAACAAACTCCGGATTGAACTCGACAGGAAACAAGGCGTATTCGGATCAAAAATAATTAAATTTTTTACTGATAACCCGGGCCAGTATATTGCCACAATGTTGATCGGCAATAACTTTTCACTGGTTATCTATGGACTTGTTTTTTCTAAAACCCTTGGTGCACTGCTGACTCCTGTATTTCATTCCGACCTTTTGGTACTGATATTAAATACATTACTTTCAACTGCCGTTATTCTTCTTGTTGCTGAGTTTCTCCCCAAAACTATATTTATTATTTCCCCGAATTTTTTTCTTAAGTTCCTGAGTATACCGACCCTTATTTTCTTTTTTCTCTTTTATCCGATAAGCAAGTTCATACTTGCAGCTTCAAATTTGTTTATAAGAATTTTCTTCAAAATAAACACTGGTGAAAAGAAACAGGAAGATCTTGTTTTCAGCAAAGTTGATCTCGATCATTTGGTAAACCTGAGTAAACAGAGTAAAGAGGAGTCTGAACCAGATCATCGCGATATAAAGATTTTTCAGAACGCTCTTGATTTTTCAAAGGTGAAGCTCAGGGAGTGTATGGTACCGAGAACTGAAATTGAAGCAGTTGAATCTGAAAGTTCAGTTGAGAAATTGAAAGAGAAATTTGTCGAGACCCGACTTTCGAGGATACTGATTTATCAGGAGAGTATTGACAATATTATTGGTTATTTTGAATTGAAGGATATCTTTAAAAATCCGTCCGAGATCAAGTCCATGATCCGAAAACTTGCCATTGTCCCGGAGACAATGCCGGCAAATAAGCTGTTGAAGTTATTTGTTGAGAAGAAGAAGAGTATTGCGCTTGTTGTTGACGAATTCGGAGGTACATCAGGGATGGTGACCATCGAAGATGTACTTGAAGAGATTGTCGGAGACATAGAGGATGAGCACGATACTACTGATCTGATCGAGAAGAAAGTTGGTTATAATGAATATGTATTATCGGGTCGGTTTGAGATTGACTACCTGAATGAGAGATATCATCTTAACCTGCCTGAAGAAGATGATTATGAAACGCTTGCCGGAATGATCCTTTTTTATCATGGCAGTATTCCGGGAATAAATGATGTTATTAGAATAGGTAACATCGTAATAAAAGTACTCAGAGCCTCATCTACAAGGCTTGAGCTGGTAAATCTGAAGATAGAGTGAACACTAAGTTATCATAAGGTTCCCCATCGGAACTCGGAATTGACAGTTCATCCTTAGCGGGCCAATTTTAATAGATTTGTTTCTGCATTTAGGAGATTACCTTCGGTGAACTCGTCCCGCTCAGCGGGACTCGGTTCCTCATTTCTTCCGCTTTGCGGGATTCATTGACAGTTCATTTTTAGTAGTCCTGTTTTAATAATTTTGTGTTTGCATCAATGGGATTCCTCGCTACCGCTAGGGATCTCGTTTAGTTTTGCCCCAATCAATTTAAAAATTGATTACTTTGTCGATCCCGAACCTTGGCTCGGGATCTCATTAAGCCTTGTCCTAATTTGATTAATAATGCAGATTTAAGTCACTTTACCAATTTTCATGCTAATCCCCCGCCCCGGCATCGGGGGACAAGGGGTAGCTTTAAAACAGGTTTTTCCTGGAGGGAGTCACTATGACAAACCAAAAAGAGAGGCAACCCGAAAGGTTGCCTCTCTTTAAAAATAGATGTACTTTTTGCTTTACTTAGTATAGGTATGAGGCCCATTCTCTATAACAGTGGGGTATGGTTGATAAATATTATAAGTACCAGTCATCGCGCCTGTAGTAGTATTAATTGTTCCTGATTCTATACCTGCATAACCGCCTCCCCATGTAGTAAGAGGCATGTGATAGGTTTTTTTTGCAAAATTAATTATGAAATCTGCAGCCCACCCTGAATCCCAGTAGTTATCGATTACAATTGTTGAATCATTAAGCTTGGTAAAATTCGTAGTGTAATGTGGAACATCAACCGGTTCAGCAACATTGAATGATCCTGTAAAGATAGCTATAGGATCAAAGATTGTAAAGCTCCAGATTGGACCATTGGTCATTACCCCATTGGCGTCTATCATTGTGACATTCCAATTATAGGTCTTTCCAACTACTACAGGAACAGTAAGCGTCATAGCTTTAACGTCGGATGCGTAGAGTGGCGGAGTGCTTGATGTTCCGAAATAAACATTAGCAAGAGGAGTAGCGCCATCGGCATTTGTTGAGGTCCACGTAAGATCAACAGTTGTTCCTGTAATTGTTACAGTTGAATCATTAGCCGGAGCAATAATTGTAGGCGCAGTGAAAGAATGATGAACCTCAAACGCTACCTGGGCAGCTTTCTTACAACTCTGCATTGCAACTAATCCGGATATTATCAGCAGTGTTACAAAAAATATAATTTTTCTTTTCATATCGAACTTTTTTTATGTGCAAATTTTTTCATGAAGAATTATTTACTTATAACCTTGTCAGGACCTCATACATTATACGGGGCGCTCCGGAGTTGTAATACCCATTTATAACAAAAGTCTTCGTTACAGGGTTATAATAGTTCACATCATTAGTCACGGGAATAGGAACCGTAGTGGCAGAACCCGTAAAAGTACTATACTGTCCCTGACCTGAAGCAACTGGAGATCCTGTAGCCGGATCGATTGTTGTAATATTTACTTTATAACAAATCGTTCCGAGGACAGTTATAGTATTGGTAGTAAGCTGTATTTGGACGTTATACGGATAGTCGCCAAAAGCTGATTTAACAACAGTCTGACAATCTACCTGGGATAAAGTTTCTGTTTTGTCAACAGAAAAGACACCCAGAGTTGGATGCAGGCGGTAACCAACGACATGATAATCTCCTACATACGGGTTGGTTGTCGACAGTGCCAACAGACACGCACCCACGTTAAGAGGATCTGCCACAACAACACCACCTGACGCAGTCAGAATAGATATAGGAGCCATGTATTGATCACATGCGTCTAACTTATCAGCATTCCATACTTTAACATGAACATACCCATTCTGAGTTCCGGCTTTAATAGTAATAGAGTTATCAACTACCTGAATGTTAGGATATAACAAATAGCTGGATTTGTTTCGTACATTATACTTGCGTACGAGAGATGTATCGACTCCAAGAGTAACTGTAATATCCTGAGTTGGAGGCTGATCAGAAGCAATATTGACCAGGAACTTAAGGGTAACAGTATCAGGTACAGGTTGCAAACCAAAGGATTGAAAAGAGTTCCATACTTCGGCATACATTTTCCCCTTGAGGGAAGATGTCCAGTCCACACCAACATCGTCTTTCAGGCAGGAGTTTAAAACAACAAATGCTGCCAGAAAGGATATTATCATGAATATTTTATTTCTCATATTCTTCTTTTTTAAATGTTTTTAATTTATGGCAATTTCAATTTTAACGGTTCTGCCAGAAAATTTTTGGGCTGGTTAAGGTGATTGTACCCTGAGCCAGAACATTATCATTATTAGTAGTAACCTCAGTCTGTGGATAAAACAAACGAACCGGAGGTGTAGGAGATAATTTTCCAGGATCTATGCTCCAGCTAATGAAATCAGGGAAACCTGTTCTGCGGTAATCGGTCCAGATAGGCATCGGGCTGATACCATTTAAAGCTATCCATTTCTGTGTAATGATAGCTTTCAGCGGATCGGGTGATGAATCATAATTGACCAGGGCTAAAGGCTGGGCAAGATATGTTGCGGCATCAGTTGCAGTGAGGGGAACATAGGTTGATGGATCTAAAGAAGATGTCTGGCCCATATAAATAACAGACTGTGTAACGGCGCTTTCATAAAATGCTTTTGGATTACCCGGGATAAAGCCTTTTAAAGCTGCTTCAGCCTGAAGGAAGAGACTTTCAAAGTCAGTTAAGATCGGGGCGCTCTGATTGTATCCCTGTAACAGACCCGGACCTATTTTGGATGTCTGAGGTACAGGAAGCTGCTCATAACCTCCAAAATAATTACCCTGAATAGTTGTGGTGGATCCTGTAATAGGCTGAAAGAACCTGAGCTTACGCGGGTCATTATTGGTTGTCAGAAAGGTGCATGCATCCTGATTTGCTACATAATAACCAAGACCGTCGGCCTGTTGTGAATTATCCTGTTTGTAGAAAAGTTCCCACAACGGGCTCATCTTATTTGTTGATTGAAGATACCCGGGGTTAAGCATCGCTCCTTCACCTGCACCAAGATATCCTACTGAAGCAGTAGTTGCTAATGCACCTGTAATATAGGTGGCCCTTCCGGACATAAACTCCTGATTCATCAACATCCTGAGCTTAATGGTATTTGCAAATCTTGCCCATTTTCCCATATCGCCCTGGTAAATTATGTCAGAGCTTCCCACTGCATCATCAGTAATTGTAGCTTTCTGTATAAGATTAATTGCGGTATCAATCTTCACAGCCAGATCCTCATATATTGTTTGAGCGTCATCGTAAGCCGGTTTCAATATCCCACCGGCTGTATTCAAAGCCTGGGAATAAGGAATGTTACCATAAGTGTCAACCAGGTTGTGATAAAGGTAAACTTTCATGATAATTGCTATTGCTCTGAAATTCTTTTCAGTAGATGCCATGGAAGCTTTTTCCACATAATCGAGATTCTGAAGGATTAAATATGAGTTATCCCAGATTGCCTGATAGCCACTATTAAGCAGGTTATACTCAGTTAAATTTCTGGGAGGTACATATCCATTACTGATTGACCATGCACCAAACCACAGATAACAGAATTCATAATTGCGAGGGTCATCAATCCTGGCAGCTATAGAGTTAAGAGCTGCCGGTAAAACCAAATTTGCCGGAACAGCAGATGCTGTATTGGGGTTAGTTTCGTCTACATTAAGAAAATCTTTTTTGCACGCGCTTCCCAAAACAAGCAATACAGTTAATAATATAATTAATTTCTTCATATTTTTTTGTTTTTGCTACTTAGAAAGTAAGTTTAACACTAAAACCGTAAACCCTGGTAGGAGGAGTCTGATATTCGTTCGTATAACCGACAGCGTTGCTGGTTCCATTTTCGACGTTAAATTCAGGATCGGTCCATACATTGGTTTTGGGTACCCACGTCAGGAGGTTTCTTCCAACCAAACCTACCTGGGCAGCCTTTATGGCTCCGCCAAAGAGATTTTTAACTGGAAGATCGTAGGTAATAGATATCTCTCTCAGCTTTATGAAAGCTGCACTTGTCATATACAAGCTTTGAGTGGTTGAAAAAGTAGTCTCTCCCCAATTAGCCCATCCGTTGCCCTTGGTAATTATGTTCGTATTGGGAGCATAGGTCGGGTTACCGCTAGCGTCAGTGCCGGTCTGGATAACAGAATTCGGAATGATGAAGTCCTGCCTTCCGTTCTGAGCTGAAAACCATGATTCACCCGTAAAATTAAGAGACTCACCAACATAATTATCAATATTGTTGCCATTCCTGTAGTCGGTAACTATATTTAAGCTGAACCCTTTATATGTAAAGTTGCTGTTCATGCCAAGAATATTATTCGGGTTACCATGTCCCATCTGTACAAGGGCAGGGTTTCTCATCGGGTATCCTGTAGTAGGATCAACAACAAGGTGACCCTGCGGATCTCTTAAATAGTCGGTAACCATCAAAGCGGGAAACTGCTGGCCAACAACAGCATAGGAAATGTCTGCAATTGGTAATTGAGTAAGAGTTCCATAAATGGATATTACCTTGCTGGTATTATAAGAATAGCTGAGGGTCATATTCCAGTTAAAGTCACCTGCACTGATAAGCGGGGTCAGTTTAAGGTCCATCTCAAGACCCTGCGTCTGAAGCTGCCCTGCATTTATATACGCGCTGTTATAACCAGTAGCATAGGAAATTGTTGCAGGAATTGTCTGATCCCTGGTTTCCGATTGATAAGCGTTAATATTTAGGCTGATCCTGCTTTTCAGGAAGCCCAATTCCAAACCGCCCTCAATTTCCGTGGTCAGTTCAGGTTTCAGGTTTGGATTGCTCAGAGTTTGGCTAAGTGAGAATCCTGCCAGGTTGCCATAGGGGAACGCTGTAGCGCTATTATTACCTAAACCCGGGTTAAACGAAGGCAATGTAGCATACCAGTTAGCCAGCGAGATCTGACCAGTTTTTGATATTCCACCTCTGATCTTGGCAAAAGATAAAACCGAATTATCTTTAAGAGAAGGAATAGCTTCGGTAAGTATTAAGCTCGCGTCAACTCCGGGGTAGAAGAATGAACGGTTAGCTTTTGACAATCTTGAATCCCAGTCATTTCTTGCTGAGCCATGAAGGAAGACAAAGTCCTTGTAACCAAGTGTAATGTCACCAAAGAGACCCATTGAATTACGATTCAGCTGCTGTTCATTTATTCCATTAACATCAGTACCGATCTCACCAAGACGGTTGGCAACATTATACAAATTGGGGATAACTAGTGAGCTGTTACCTACATAAAGATACCTGTATTGATTTTCATACATCGAGTTTCCAAGGATCAGTTTACTTGAAAAATCACCAATTTTCTTATTCAACTGTACCAGCAGGTCGCCTGTAAGGACAGTACTGGTTTCCAGATAATCATTAGATACGCCTGCAAAAGGTGAACCAAGGCCAATAGCTCCGGCCTGCCATGGGTCCCCGCTCATATAAGTATTATAAATAAGGGGATCTTGGTAATATGTATGTTGATCTCCGGTATATGTAAGACCCGCACGATATGAGATGTCAATCCATGGAGCAGGGTTCAAAGAAAGAAGTACCGAACCGAGCAGGTTATTACTGGTTGTTTTATATCTTGAATGGGCAATCTGCCAGTAAGGGTTCATATAATAGGCATTATAATACCCGTTATTGTTTGCAAACGGATTGTTCACAATATCTTTGTAATTGAGAAGATCAATCTGGGCAGGTGTGTTAAGAATGTTCCAGTAAACCGGATCATGTTGGAAAGGATCCAAACCTGATACATCTGTGTTGGTCTGTGTATATCCAACTGTATAATCAGAGTGGAAGATACCGGATGTACTTGAACCTGCAACACGTACACTTGTTCTTCTGTTCTTATCACCAGGAACTGTACCGGTTGTATTTACATCCTGTCCAGAAAGATAAAAACTGTTCTTTTCATCTCCTTTAGAGTAAGAAACATCATTCTGCGATGTAATTCCGGTATTAAAAAACTTCCTGATATGATTCGGATCATAACTGTACGGAACAGTCTGGTAAGAACCGTCAGCCAGTACACCTCCAAGGATCACCTGCTGCCCGTTAAACTGCGGACCGAAGCACTGGTTTTCAAAGGATGTATAAGCACTTGTGTTACGATTAGGGCCGATCCAGAAAGTATAATTCGGGTTGCCGCTAATAGTATCTTCTCCGTCACCTGAGCCAAAACGTGTCTGAAGTTTAGGCAGATAGGAGATTGATTCAAAAGTTGTTGTATTGCTTATTGTTATAACAGGTTTACCACCGGTACCTCTTTTGGTTGAAATAACCAAAACTCCGTTTGAAGCATCGTTACCATAAAGGGCTGAAGCACTTGCACCTTTCAGTACGTTTACATTGGCGATGTCGTTAGGGTTGACTGAATTCAGATAACTTGCATCTACCGGAACTCCGTCAAGGACAACCAATGCTTCGTTGCTTGCCAGGAAGTGGCGGTTTCCTCTTAAGGTGATCCTTGTATCGGGGTTAACTCCGTTGTTTACCGTATTAATCTCCAAACCGGATACTTTTGCAGTCAATCCGGTCACTACGTTTGTAACTCCTGCCTGGGTAAGCTGCTTATCAGATACCTGTTCGGTAGCTACCCCAAGTTCTTTAGCCTGCCTCTTAATACCAAAGGCTGTAACTACAACTTCATTCAAACCCAGAAGATCGGGTTCCATTATCACATCAATTACTTTACGGCCTCCGATTTCAACCTCCTGTTTTTTCATCCCGATATAGGATAAAATAAGGGTGGTAGCATTCGCCGGCGCTGTAACTGAAAATTTCCCATTCAAATCTGTTATGGCACCAACAGTTGTACCTTTAACAGTAATAGTTACACCAGGAATTGCACCTTCCCCCTGAACTGAAGAGGTAACCGTACCTGTAATGACTATTGTCTGTGCCAATAAAGTGTAGCCACTTATAAACACAAACAAAACAATCAGCAGAAATAGTTTCTTCATACGATATTAGTTTTAGGTTTTAATTTAACATCCAAATATATGTGAACTTTATTAAATCTCCAAACTAAACAATTTTATTTTATATGAGTACCAGGAATACTACATGTAAATTCATTGATTTTCTTCGTTTACACCGGCCTCAGGGGGAGCGAAGAAAATCAAACTACTCCCCTTGGGGTTGGGGTAAATAAATTGATTTTCAAGCGATTTTGAAAGTTGAGTTCGATATTACAGATGCCTAAAATATCCTAAAATAATTTGAACGACGATCTAATAAAAGGCGATTTTTTTTTATGGGTTTCCTTATAAAATTCTGAAATATACAGCATAATTATTCCCTCTTTTTCAAATATTCAAATCACAAAATTCAACTTCCATGGGTTAAAAGAACAGATCTTTTTGTTTAACACAGCTTAAACTTACGAATTATTTCTTCAACGTTATATTTTTTCGCAATTCTTTAGCTGCTACACATAATTCATTATAGAGTTCTTCTCCAAGAGCTCTGGCCAATGGTTCTTTCAGAAATTCGTAAACATAAATACCATCTTTTTCTCCTGAAGTACGTGCCGGGGAACAAATTGTTTGCTCTTCATAGTTGACAGCTCTGAAATCTGAAAAGTTTTTTATACGAACCGGAAAAAGATGGCATGACATTGGTTTTCTGAATAAGATTTTGTCATCAGACCACGCTTGTTCGATCGCACATAAAAATATATCACCGTCTTTATTTGTGTAAGCGCATTCTTCATTGCCAATAAGTGGAGTTACCTGTTCATTTTCAAAATCAGTGACGCTAGTCCCTTTCTCAGAAATTGCTGCTATGCCTTCAGGTCTGAGATAAGGCAGTACTTTATCGTATATATCTTCGAGAATATTTGCCTCATCAGCGCTCAGAGGCGCACCCGAGTCTCCATAGCGGCAGCAATTGCCCAGACATACCGGCAGGTTGCATCTGAATTTTTTTTCGAGAATATCGAAACTGAATATAGTATCGTTGATGCGCAACATAGAATTTTAATTGCCTCTCCCTAAATCCCTCTGCAATAGGTTTTGCTGATATTAATTATATCTTTGTTCCAGACAACAACCAAACAAAGATACGATGAAATCACAAACCATCGACAATCGGCTGACTGCAATAGCATTCTACAGAGTAAGCACCGACAAACAGACTAATGATCGGCAATTTAGCGATGTTCAGCAGTATTGCAAAGCTTATGGTTATATATTATTGAAGGAATTTCAGGAAACAATTTCAGGTGCGAGCAAACTGAGTCAGCGTAAAGAACTATGTCAGATGCTTGAGTTCGTTGAGGCTAACAGACCAAAATATGTCATCTGTAGTGAACTTTCGAGATTAGCAAGGTCACAGGATGCCATTACAATCATAAAGGATTGGACTAGTAAGGGTGTTTGCTTTGTCTCATTAAAAGAAAATATCAGAACCCTTGATGAGTCAGGGAAGACTAATCCAATGACTGATTTACTGCTATCCATTATGACAGCATTGAACATCTTCGAGTTGGAAACTATTAAGTACAGGGTTCGCAGTGGTCTGAGTAAAGCTATTTATGAAAATAAGAATTGGTCAGGTAGTGTGCCTTATGGTTATAGGTCAGTTGCTAAGAAGCTGGTTGTTTACGATGATGAGGCTGAGGTAATCAGAATGATGTTTCAGAAATACGCTGATGGTTGGGGTACGTTGAAGATCGCAACACATTTAAACCGTCAGGGTGTAAAGACAACCATTGGAAAGTTCTGGCGTGACCAGAAGATTTATAAGATTCTCAGTAATCCTGTTTACGTTGGTCGGCGTAGGTGGAACGATGAACTTTTAGAACAGGCTGAGTTAAGAATTATTGATGAGCAGACATTTACTGTAGTTGCTGAGAGATTAAAGAATAACGGCAATACAAGTGACCTGAATAGGAAGAATAAGCACAATTATTTACTTACAGGTAAAATTAGGTGCGAGTGCGGGCAACATTTCGTAGGTCAGAAGAATGAGAAATATATCTGCAAATCCAATAAATATGCGGGCGGTTGTAAAATTAAGCAGGTAAATAAGGATTGGATTGAAGCGCAGGTGAAACAAGAGTTATTTATCAACTATGGAAGCCTTTTGGATGATAATAAGAAGATTATTGATAATACAGCATCACTTGAAACGGAACTCAGTGAGATTGCAGTAAAAATCAACAAAGAGAGGTCGCATCAGAATTATCTCATTAATAGTATCAGCAGGATAGGTGAGCAGAAGTTTAATGAAAAGTTCGATGCTAGCGTGTCATATCTGAATACTCTGTCATCCAAAAATGATGAAATCAATAAAAAGTTGAAAGCATCCCAGCAGTTTAGCAAACTTATTGCTCCGTGGGGTATGCAAGTAGTATCTTCAAATACAGTCATTCCTGTCATCGGTACAGGTGAATTGAAAATTGACAAAGAACTTATTCAGGCAGCGGTTGAAAGGATTGATATAAATAATGAATCTATAAAAGTGAACCTTGTGAATGGTAATAGCTTCAATCTGCCAAGAGTGATTGTCAAGAGAGGAAGACAGCCGAAGAAATGAGAGTTTAAAACGGAATCAAAACCCTGTAAACCGTTCAATAAAATGCCTGCCTGATTCGTCACCGGGGGAATTAACAAATTTCTGTAGCTTGCCTGATGGATGCGGGTAAACAATCCATTCGTCAATATGGATGCCAAACAAGGAAAATTCTGTAAGTCCCTAATCCCAAAAACGGGTTTTGCCTGCAATCCTGAACCTGGTGGGTCAACAAATAGCATTGTTACGCACAAAATGTTTTGAACTGATTTTGAACTTTAAGAAGATTATTTGCTGGCTCTATTCAATGGAGCCAGTTTTGTTTTATGCCAAGGGACATGGTAATAATACTTAAGAAATTTTATCTTCCAGTTTCCTAAGTGTCTTTATTACAAAAGTAAACATCTCGTCATAATTATCGGAATAAGAAAAAGCCAATCTATGTACTGTTCCTTCGATTCCATCTTCATGTATGTCAATATTATATGCTTCAAGACTCTTTAATACCGCATCTTTTAAATGTTGTTGAGATACATATAAACTATCTACCGCAGATTGGCGAATCTCCCTTAGTTGGGCATTTGTTAATTTCGAATTGACTCTTCCCAATTTTATTTTGTTTGATACTTTCTTATCTCTAAAATGTTTATACATAATAAATAGTTTTATTTTTTTCTGGAACAGTCATGCACATTACATCAAATGTAAACTTACAAAAAACTTAATTGGTTTTAATAAATATTGATGGGGATCCAGGTAACCATATTTAGAAGATTAATTCTGATAACCGGATTATTTCTTTTCAATTTTGGCATTTACATCACGGGCAAAAGCAAACAATTTATGTGCGCATATGTCTGGTCTTTGAATTAGGACCTCTATCATTTTTTCAACATCATCTTCCCTTACATTAACATCAATTACCTCGAACGCTTGAATGACAGCATTCTGGAGATTACTTCTTGCACAATCCATGCTTTGCTTAATATTATAATGTATGTCTTCGAGACGATCCTCAGGTATTCTCTTGTTAACTTTTAGATTTTTGATCTTTTTAGCTACTGCCTTATTATCACTAAAATATTTATACATAATAATGAAAATGTTTTGGTTTTATATATGGATCTAAATATAGCGTAATAATTGGATCATTTAACTTATCAGAATAGCTGCATTTCATTAGATAGCTCAAGGAATCTATTAACTTTGTCTGCCTTCATAGATCAAAGATTATTTATTATAAAAGCAAGCAATTGTGAATTTTTCTTCTGATCAATTGAATTAATAAACGAAAGAAGAATACTTTGAATGTCGATGGATACAAATAATGATTCACAAGCCGTAAAATTAGTTTTCAGGGGTAAGTCTGGAATTCTTGCAAATTTTAAATCGTTAGCGGACGGGAGCAGAAAGAAGAGTCTTATAAGAACTGATCAGGATAGTGACAGATTAAAAGCTCTTATTAAGGATTATGATTCATTTAATGATCGCACAAAGGCCCTGGGTATTTTAAATAGACCTGTATCAGTTCAGAAATATCAAAAGTTGTTGTATAAACAGATAAAAATTGCAGTAATTCGTCAGGGGTTTGTAAGCAGGGTTACCCTCGCTCGATTCAAATTCAACCCTGTAGAATTAATTGAAAAGATAACTTATAGAAATCTGATTGAAAAGTTCGTCATAGATAATCTCCTTGGTGAAAATTATGAAATAATCAGAGCTGCAACTATTGAAGAAGCTAAAAAAGGTAAAGATATTGATATCAATGCCATTAGCGATGAATTCTATGATATAAACTTTGAATTAAAACAATATGCTGGAAGTGGAGAATTTACTCAAGCAGAGGAAAGTGCAGGATGGCTTACATGGACTGAAATCAAAAACAAAGACAAAAGTGCGATTTACAAAAAAAAGGCACGGATAGAAAACCTATGTTACTATGTTACCTTTAATCCAATGAATCCTGGTTTGAAGGTTATTGATAGGAATAAGCTTCTATCATTATCAACATCAGATCTTGAAAGAATAATAAGGTTCTATTGTAAAATAATGAATGCCCATAATATCAAATTGATTGAAGCAAAAAGGAAGTCAGATAAAAGCTTGAAAACAAATAGTAAGTATATCCATAAGAAATCTACGTCTGCAGATGAAAAAAGGGAGTGGATAAAAGATCTTAAGGCAGAGGGTAAAACACAAGTAGAGATTGCAAAGAAGATAGGATGTAGCGAAAGAACCGTTAGGGCTTACTGGAAATAAAAGGACTACCGGCAATAATTATGCTAAATAATATAGATATATAAGAAATACAAACATTCATTGTTATGGAATAAAACCTGCCGGTTCTAATCTTGATTTTGCCTATCATGAAATAATAGAGCAAGAGCTCTCATGTAATTTCTAAACTATTCCCAATACTTATTCTTTATAAATAAAAGAGACCGGGTGTGATTGAGATACCTTTTTCGGGATTGTACTAAAAAGGAACTTAAGGTCTATAACTATATTAAGACTCGTGCGGACGTCAGGTTTACTCCATTGATTCCAGCTTAAATTTTATTGTGGACGACCCTTCATTTACTCTTTTACATGAAAGAAAAGCTAGAACGAATAAATGACAAATTTCGAAAAAATTTTTTTTGAAATTTTTTGGTGTGCTGTCATGACTCATTGCCCCATAGGAAAACCCTCCCGCCAAGATGTTAAAAGGGAGACCATTTTTACGGAGATCTAGACGGCACGGGGGTATACGCCTTTTTTTTATTTTGAAAAGAAGCTTTTTTTCAAACCCGAAATCGTCGTAATCTTTAGAGTTTGGATAGCATTCTTTCTGTCCTGCTGGCCAGTTAACGTTACAGGATATTCTGCGTGCTATAATTAATTAAAATATTAATAAATAACTATTCAAATGTTAAAAGTAATTGATGCACAGACAAGAGTTAACTCCAAAACAAAAGCGGAGTATAACGTAATCGTCCTAATGGGTGATGTCCAGGTAATGAGTTCAAAATCTTCTGGCAAATTTTATTTAAGTGCTAAGCGTGTGACTTTGCCAACTACCCTTGATCAGAATCAGGCGAAGGAGCTTATTGGAACAACTCTGCCGGGAGTCATTGAAAAAGTTGATTGTCCGGAGTATGAGATCAAGATGCCAAATAGTAACAAGAAGGTGAAAATCACTCACACTTTCCAGTATTCTCCTACAGTTGCTGATGAGGTTAAAAAGTAATTTATTCGAGTTTCAAAACATTGAGCTCCTGGCATAAGTTCGCAAGGAGCTCTTCTTATTTTAATATCATGAATTTATTTCAGATAAAACGAACCCTAAGTCAGTTTGTCGGAACGGAGAGTTATCATTCCCACAAATTTCCCGGGAAGTCTCCAATCCTTTTAACGGATGGCTGCGACTTCATAAGAAATGAATGCAAAGCTTGGTGGTTGTTCGATGCAATACTGAGTTATCAATGTGAAAAGATCCTCAAAAATGTCAATTTCCAACTATGGGAATTACGCCAGAGCAAGAAAGATCTTTCATGGCTTTTAACTTGTCGTGAGGATTCAAATCTGAAGCCTTTAATATCTCAGGTAATCGAATTCTCAGACTTTCCTTTGGATTATATAAAATTATACGTGATCCAGGGAATTGCTCTCTTACCTTCGGAAAATTAAATATAAAGAAAAGCAAAGAAAAAGCTAAGAAGTTTGTAAAGGTAAAATGTGCTGCAGAACCTGCAAAATTCCGGGCACGAATAAAGCCCTATAGCGAGTCACTGTAGCCAGTTTAAACTCGAATGGATACAAGTTATCAGTCGTTGTTTTGAAGGGCACAGACTGAACGCTGATATTGCTGAGAACGATCTTGGATTTGATTGATATCCCAGGGATTAAAATCAGACAAGTTTATCCTTAATTCCTGGCTTATAGATCCAAAAAAATCGAACGCCGGAATTCGCCATCCATTTCCTTTATGTGAAGTGGGTGGCTTTTTTAAGTTGTTGAGTCATGCTGTATTTTGTTTTCGGCTATTTTGAGATGGTTCAACTCAACTATAAAATCTCAAGAACCACTGAAAACTAACCGTGCTACATCCATCTACTTGGGCTGATCCCTGAGTAGATGGTTTTTAGACTCCATACCTGAGATTATTGATTAACCAGGTAAAGCGGAGTGAGTCTTGCTCTTTTTGCGCCGGCACAAACTGATAAATATCCAGAAGCGTTCCGGGCAAATCGCAAGTCTCACGTTGGGTAATGCGAGCCTGCGGTCCCATCAGCTTAACATGACTCGCCGGTTTTGCATAAAGCAATGCCTCGCGAAAAGCAAAATCAAGCCTGACGGTTGCGAACAAATTTTGCTTTATCGCTGTGGCACCACCGGCTTAACGTCATGAAGCTTCGGGACTTCTCGCAAAACGGCTCTCGCAAGAATATTCATGACTATCTCATGAGTTATTTCATTTATAACTACTGCCTGATCCAATCGGACCAGGTTTTTTTATATCTAATAATCACTAAATCAATTTATTATGAAAACACAACAACAGATTACTGTATCTGAAGTACGACTTGTCTATAGGACTAAGATCAAAGCTTCAGAGAGACTACAGGTTAAATGCTCCAAGGATGCATTTGACATATTTATAGG
>Ga0224521_1000101_pt1 | contig 29818 bp, 27 predicted proteins | sample CFST0metaG_FD_182731 | JGI IMG/M metagenome (GOLD analysis project Ga0224521, IMG submission 182731) | Peat soil microbial communities from Stordalen Mire, Sweden - C.F.S.T0 | ecosystem: Environmental > Terrestrial > Soil > Wetlands > Peat | place: Sweden: Norrbotten County, Stordalen Mire... | reverse complement strand
AAATAGCCTCTTTTACAGGAAAACTTATATTACAGCGTGGTGGAAAGCTTTACAGACAGGAAACAGATAATTCATGGACACCATTGCTAACGAGTGTAACTACAAACACATTCAACGTTTCAAACGGTACTTTAAATGTTTTTGCCGACAATGCAATCTACCTGTTGGATGCCCTTTTCAATGTAAAAACAGTCAATAACCTTGGAACAATTACCGACGCAGAATACGATTCGCAGAACAGCACGTATTACTTTGCCGCCAATAGTGCAGGTATTGTTTCATACAAACAAGCTTCTACAGAAACACCCCTGATTAATTATTATAAACCTGTTGGTCCGGCTGTGAATAAACCCTGGAAAATGAGCTTTTCCGGAAAGAAATTATTTATGGTGCCGGGAGGTCGTTGGGCTACTTTTTATATGCAACCGGGTTATATTATGATGTTTGAAGACAATAGTTGGTCTAACATTGATTACACTTCCATCGAGTCGAATACAGGAGTAATATGCAGGGATTTAGTTTCAATTGCTGTTGATCCTGCTGATAAAAATCATTTTTTTGCCGCAAGTTACAGCAGCGGATTATGTGAATTTAAGGAAAATAAATTCTTTAAATATCACAACTTTACGAATAGTACTATCGAGAACCTTTATGGAAGCTATCAATATCAAATGCTTGATGGAACTATATTCGACAAAGATGGAAACTTATGGTTTCTGAATTCATATGCCGGTAAAAGCGTGAAAGTTCTTCTGAAAGATGGAAAATGGTCGCAACTGGAGTTTGGAACATTAAAAAACATACCTACTTTACAGGATATTTTAATTTCGAACCAAAACCCAAATCAAAAATGGGTTACTTCGGTCAGGCCTCCGGTAGGTGTATTTGTTTTTGATGATAATGGCACCATTACAAATCAATCTGATGATAAGTCAGTATTCTTAACTTCATTTACTTATACCGAGACTAACAATGCCGGTAATTCTGTTTTAGTAACAAAATCACCGGGCGCAATATATTCAATTGCTCAAGATAAGAATGGAGTCATTTGGGTCGGAACTGATATTGGTCCATTTCTGTTTAATAGTCTTTCAAAAGTTTATAATGCCGATTATACCTGTTCCCGTGTAAAGATATCGCGTGCCGATAGCACTAACCTGGCTGATTATCTGCTCGTAAATGAAAAAATAAAAGCTATCGCCATTGATGGTGCTAACCGGAAATGGCTCGGCACTGAAACTTCCGGTGTATACTTAATGTCGGCAAACGGTCAGCAAACTATTCAGCACTTTACAAGTACAAATAGTCCATTACTCTCGGATAATATTTTATCTATTGCCATCAGTCCTGTTACAGGCGAAGTCTTTTTCGGAACAGATCAGGGACTGATTTCTTATCAAAGTGATGCAAGCGAAGCCGGAGATGCATTTGGTAACGTATATGCCTATCCGAACCCGGTACGACAGGGCTATACAGGAGTTATCACTATCACCGGTCTGGTTGAAAATACTCAGGTGAAGATTACGGATATAAACGGGAATCTGATCTGCGAAACCGTTTCAAATGGCAGTCTGGCAACGTGGAACGGAAAAGATGTTCACGGACGAAAAGTAAACACCGGAATTTATCTGGCTATATGTGCCAATGCGGATGGAACATTAAGTACTATCACTAAAATTTTAGTGATCAATTAATAATCAGAAAGAATTGTGAGACAAAATAATTTCAACTTCTTAAGATTCTACTTCGCATTTGTTGTCGTTATCGGGCATCTCATTGAACTTTCAAATGTTGACAGCCTGAAAAAATTCGCACCTTATTTCAGTGCTTATATTTCAGTCACTGCTTTTTTTTGTATTAGCGGTTTCCTTATAACATCCAGCTACCTAAATACACCATCACTGAAAGATTACTTTAAAAAACGAGTTGCCCGACTGCTGCCGGCTTATATTCTGGTGGTAATTGTATGTGCTTTTTTCCTTTCGTTTATGAGTAGATATTCTTTTCACGATTATTTTACTCATCCGCAGCTTTTCAGGTACCTGGTTGCCAATCTCAGTTTCCTTAATTTTGTTCAGCCCTGTTTGCCGGGTGTTTTCTTAGATAATGGTTCGTCTTGCGCTGTAAATGCTGCTCTGTGGACATTGAAGGTTGAAGTGAGCTTCTATTTAGCAATTCCGATTTTATTGTACTTTGCGAATAAGTTCAAGCGGAAATATGTTTTCTTCTTGCTGATTTACTTTGCGTCTGTAGTATACAGAAACTATCTTGAACATCTTTCCGATGTTTCGGGAAATGGATTATATTCAATAATAGCTCATCAATTGCCCGGCTTTTTGTCTTATTTCATTAGTGGAATCGGGCTATATTACTATTATGATTTTTTCATGAAGAATAAGAAGCTGCTTTTTATAATAGCGATAATTGTGTTTATCGTTGAACGAAGGTTTGGTTGGGAGGTATTTACGCCTGTTTCGTTGTCGGTAATAGTCTTCACACTGGCATTTAGCTTCAAGCAATTTAATTCATTTGCCAGACACGGTGATATATCTTATGGGATTTATATCTTTCATTACCCTATTATAAGAATTGCATATAGTCTGGGTTATTTTGAAAAATACAATCCTTACTTAGTATCCCTGGTCGTTATTTGTATTGTCATTCTTGTTGGGTTTGTCTCCTGGCATTTGGTCGAGAAACGATTTCTAAAAAAAGCCAAGTCAGTTCGCATTGACTGGAGGTAATGTAGGCTATGTTTTGTACCTATACTTCTCAACTGCTATCAGGGACTTCGTCCGCTGTCAGAGTTGGTGGGTGGAGATAGCTAATAATGATTCATCATTCTTCTATCTTTTTTTATGTTTCAGACGCTTTCTCTCCTAATTATCCTTTCTGACACGGTTTATTGAATAGTATGATGTTTTTTTGTAATTTTACTGCCTGACATTATACATTAATCATGAAACATCCAAAATGCAAAGAACTGACAGACTTCTTTCTTCTCAAGAAAGAAGGTTGGATGATTTTTATTTGTCTTGGATTACTCCTTAAAATTGGCATGTTACCGATTAAAACCGGAGATTATAATCTCTATTTGGAGCCCTGGCTAAATTTTATCAAAACACACGGATATACTTCTTCGTTGAAGTTTAATTTCTATAATTATACGCCATCCTACATTTATATACTTATAACACTGGCAAAAATTGGTTTGAATCCCTTGTATTCCATTAAGATTATCTCCATCGTTTTTGAATATGTTTTAGCCTATTATGTTGGAAAAATCGCTTACATGAAATACAATAACAATCTGGTGCTCTGGATTGCATTCGCAGTTATTCCACTTTTACCAACTGTATTACTAAATAGTAGCTATTTATCACAATGCGATTCTATCTATGCTGCTTTTGTAGTTGGAAGTATCTATTTTATTTTGAAAGAAAAACAGTTTTTATCCCTGCTGTTTTTGGGAATTGCCTTTGCATTTAAGATGCAGGCTATCCTACTGCTCCCATTTTACTTTGTATTATTACTTAGAGGAAATATACGCTGGTATTACTTCCTGTTGATACCTGTTGTTTTTATCTTAAGCATTACACCTGCATGGATTTTTGGAAGATCGTTTACTGAACTTCTGAATATTTATTTGTTACAAGCAAAACAGTTTCGATACCTGACTTTAAATTTTCCCAACATTTATTCTTGGATTAGCAATGATATCTATGATCCGATCAGAATGGTGGGAGTTACTCTGACAGTTTTACTAACACTCTGTTGCGGTTTGTGGTTAAGTAAGAAACGGTTTTCATTTACATACGAAAACTGGATTAAATTAGCTTTTCTGAGTGCCATTATTGTTCCTTTTATTCTGCCCGGAATGCACGAACGATACATGTATCTGGGTGATGTACTCGGAGTTTTGTATTATTTAGTTTTACGCAGAAATATTCATTTGCCTTTAGGCGTTTTGTTGGTTTCAACCTACTCTTACATCCGATGTTCAAGATATAATGACGTATTACCTATGGAACCTGCATTTTTTATATATTTTCTTGTCATTCTTTTTACTTCCATTGATTTTGTAACCGGTTTAAAGCAAGAGACCAATGATATCTGATAATAAAAGCAAGCTGATATATCCTGCTCTGGTTCTGCTTGTTTATATAGCGCTCACCATTATTTGTTGGAATAACTGCTACTTCTGGGATAGTATTCAGCAGGTTTCCAAAGAGGCACATTGGTTCTATCAGACAGATTTCAGACATCTACTAATGCCGGCGCAGAATTCGGGTGCAGAGATTGTTGCCACCGGCTATCATCCTCCATTGATGGGCATCATTACCGCAGCTTTGTGGAAAGTAGTTGGCTGTCGGGTTTGGGTATCGCACGCTTTTGTGTTTTTGTGGGCACTGGTTTTGATATTCAATGTATGGAAGCTCCTGAATCACTTTTTTTACAATCATTTTGCCGGTTGGGTTCTGCTTATCGTGCTGCTGGAGCCTACCGTACTTGCTCAGTTTGCCATCGCATCGCCCGATTTTATTCTGTTTACAGCGTTCATCATTTCACTTCGGGGAGTGCTGGAGCGTAAGCCCTGGTTGCTTTCTATAGGTTTGATTTTTCTTTGCGGCATGAATATGCGGGGTATTTTTGTTGGTGCTGCCTTATTTGTCACGCATTGTTACTACACCTATCTGCAAGCATCGAAAACATTGCATGTTCGTTCTGTTTTCAACATTCTTTTGCCTTACATCCCAACTTTAATTTTGCTGGGAGCCTATTTCGTTTATTACTTTGTAGCTCGTGGATGGTTTTTCGCCAGTTCAGGTGCAACAGATCATTACTCGCTTCCGTCCGGAGCAGGAAGAGTGATGAAACATCTCGCTGAATTCGGACTTCGTTCGGTGGAAAACGGACGAATCGCTATTTGGCTCATTGGAATATACGTTGCATTTCATCTGGCAAAGATCAAAAAAACTTTATCGTCCGAATACAAAGCTATCATGTTGTTTTTTTTGCTGCTTACTGGCGTATATTTACTTTTTGTGTTCATTACCCGGATGCCATTCTCAGCCAGGTATTTTATGCCGCAGTTTTTCCTGCTTACCTTGCTGGCACTGAAAGGAATAAAAAAGATGTTCTGCGAAAAGAAAATGGTTACTTATCTGGTAGTGGTACTTTGCTTTGAACTGACCGGGCACGTATGGATTTATCCCGAAAGGATAGCAAAATCATGGGATTGTACACTGGCACATTTACCTTATTACGAATTAAGAACGAAGTGCTTTCAGTATATTGATAAGCAAAAATGGGATTATAAAGACATTTCAGGAGGTTTTTGTTTGTATGGAAACAGGCTGTTTATAGAGTTATGCGATACAGACAAAACGGTTGGGACTTCAACAAACAATAAGTATTTTATTTACTCAAACATATCTAATGTGGACGATTCGTTCCTGGAGGAGCTGAAAAATCCGGCTCGTTGGAATCCTGTCAGGCAGTTTGAGAAAGGGCTGGTTGTAATTACAATCTATGAAAACAAGAATTATCAAAAGAACAAGCTAAATAATTAATTTGAATCAGGAGTTGGATAATAGTCCGTAGGACTTCAATATCAATAGAATAAACATGTATATTTGTTTTATTGTCCGTAGGACATTAACGTTTTATCTTTGTTTATCCCCTACGGGGAATTGATTTTGTGTATTTATATTTTCTATTGATATCCATTCCCTACGGGAAATAGCTTACTGTAAGCAAAATAGAATCATTTTTCAACTCCTGATTCGCATAATCAATAATATTTAATGATCCGCTAAACACTCTTGAGTGCTGAGCTTGTCGAAGCATGTAACCCGTAACTTGTAACTCGTAACTATTTATAATCATGTCACGTAAAAAATCCGAAGAATATTTCCACGTTCTTCCTGAAAAATTAAATTGTGCTCAAGCACTGCTGAAAGGCTTTCAAAAAGAATTTAATATCAGTGATGCTGAAATAGAAGAATACCGCGCCTTGGGTGGTGGACGTGCTGAAGGTGGTATTTGTGGAGCTCTGTTTGCTGCCGAACGATTGCTGCGTCAGGTAGGAAAACCAAGTATTGAGGATGAGTTTATAGTCATTACTGGTCACCGGAATTGTATAGACATAAAAAAAGGCAAGTTTCCTTGCCTTGATTGTGTTCGTGTAGCCGATGAACTGGTAGAAAAGAATCTACAAAAGTCCCCTTTAGGGAATTAGGGGTCATTTTCTGTTTATCAGGTTCATAAACTCCTCGCGGGTTTTAGCCTGTTCAAAAACGCCTGTAAAATCGGAAGTGGTGGTAATAGAGTGTTGTTTCTGCACTCCACGCATTTGCATGCACAGGTGTTGTGCTTCAATAATCACCATCACACCCATGGGGTTTAATGTTTTCTGGATACAGGCTTTTATCTGTGTTGTCATACGTTCCTGAACCTGCATCCTACGGGCATAAACTTCCACTATCCGGGCAATTTTACTCAATCCGGTAATTTGTTTGTTAGGAATATAAGCAATATGTGCTTTGCCAAAAAACGGCAGCATGTGGTGCTCACACATCGAATAAAAATCAATATCCTTAACAATTACCATTTGGCGGTAATTCTCGGTAAACATAGCCGAGCGGAGTATCTCTTCGGGATTTTGTTCGTATCCCTGCATCAGAAACTGCATGGCTTTTGAAACACGCTCCGGTGTTTTCAGTAAACCTTCGCGATTTACATCTTCGCCAAGTAATTCTATAATCTGGTGGTAATGTTCGGCAATCTTAGCGGTTTTCTCAGCGTCAAAAGGAACAGGTTGGTTAAGATTAAAATCCATCATAATGTAATTAATAATATTTTAAAGCTCTTTTTTTATGAAAACAAAATACAGATAAGAAGTCTTGAGTGCCGAACTTGTCGAAGCATGTAACTCGTAACTGTTTACTTGTAACTACTTACGTTTATTTTGAGCTAATAATAATTTGTTCCTTAACGATATATATTTCACTTTTCAGGTTTGGAAATGCTTCTTTCAGTTTAGCTCTTACCCGTTGAGCCTCGGCTTGTGTTCTGAAATCGCCAACTCTCACTTTCCAGAAAGGAGAAGTATAGTTTACATAAACAGCTTCGTCGGGGAATTGATCCTTTATTTGTTTTTCAATTTTAAAAGCTTCATTTTTAGCAGTTCGCTGCACATTGCTCGAGAAAACCTGCACCCTGAAACCATTTGCCATTGTAGGATCCTGAGAACTTAAATGCTTTTTGTTGGCAAGTAATTGGTCAATTCGTTTATCTTGATGAATTTTTACCGTTGAATGTGTGGTAGAGTCGGTGGTAGTAAGTGCATCAACGATGTTGTGTTTCTGCGCATTTTGATTTGCCTGGACATGTAAAGCCCCGAAAATCAAGACTAAAGCAGCAACGAACGAAAAACATTTTATTTTCATTTTCTGATTTTTTATTGGCTGCAAAGTTATACAAATGTTGCGATTTCTCAGACTTTTTTATCAAAATTGTTATACGTTTGTTTTGTAAAACACTTATAATCAATTTTTCTGATAATTATTCATCCTTCATTATTCATCTTTAACCACATAATGCTATCTTTGTTCTTACATTTTCTACAAGAGAACATAAATCTGTTTTATGACTGATTCCAAAATTGCCATTATCGTTGCAGGTGGGAAAGGTGAGCGCATGCAAGCCGATATTCCCAAACAATTTATTGAATTACAGGGCAAGCCTGTTTTGATGCACACGCTCGAAGTTTTTCGGCGCTACGATGCTTCGGTACAACTGATTTTGGTGTTGCCATCCGTTCAGTTCGGGTTTTGGAACGAGCTTTGCCGGAAACACAACTTCACGCTGACTCATCAGGTAGTAGCCGGTGGACAAACCCGTTTTCAGTCGGTAAAAAATGGATTGGAAGCTGTTAAAGTTCCGGCATTGGTGGCGGTTCACGATGGTGTGAGACCGTTGGTAAGTGTAGAAACTATTGCCCGTTGTTTCGATGAAGCCGCAAAACTTGATGCGGTTATTCCGGTGGTAGATTCTGTAGACAGCATCAGGCAACTAACCGAAAACGGCAGTCAATCTGTAGACCGAACGGCATATAAATTAGTACAAACACCGCAGATTTTCAACAGTGAAATATTAAAGAAGGCTTATGAACAAGACTTCTCCCCACTTTTTACCGACGATGCCTCGGTGGCTGAAGCCATTGGAGTAAAAATTCATTTGGTAGAAGGAAACCGTGAGAACATCAAAATTACAACGGAATTTGATTTACGAATCGCAGAAATTCTTATTTAATGACACCAAAACGCACTACCATACAATGGCTTGACACCCTCCGCTCTTTGGCGATATTAGGTGTAATTGTCATCCATGTTTCTTCGCCGCTGGTCAATATGACTTACGGCAAAGATATGTCTTTTTGGTGGATTGGAAATGTAGTAGACAGTGCCGTGCGGTTTTCTGTTCCGCTCTTTTTGATGCTCAGCGGAGCTACTCTGCTGGGAAAAGAATATAAACTGAATGAATTTTATAAAAGAAGGTTTTCGCGCGTACTTGTTCCATTTCTGTTCTGGTTGGTAGTTTACCTGGTTTACCGCTGGTTATTACTTTTTCCAAAACAGCAACCTCATGAACTTCACTCTATTTTTGACTGGGCTTCAAATTTGTTCCTGAAAGAAGGTGTTTCAAAGCATTTCTGGTATATCTACATGATTTTGTTTCTTTATTTGTTTGTGCCATTTTTAGGCAAAGCATTACAAAAACTAAATCTGTCGGTCATTTCAAATTTGCTGCTGGTATGGGTAGTCCTGACATTTGCATGCAAGTCAATCCCACTAAATATGTACAACTGGTCTGGCGAGTACGGAAGTAAGTTATTGGGCTACTTTTTGTATTCGGGTTACATGGTGTTGGGTTATTATCTGAGCAGGTTGCCCGTTTGTACCGCTAAAATTCGTTTTTCAGCAGCTTTTATTTTCGTGGTGAGTGTAGCAGTTTCGGCGGTTTGCACCTACCTTTTCAGCAGAAATAGCCATAAACTCGACTTGAGTATGTATGGTTATTTGGGGATAAACACCATAATTCAGTCCATCTCCATTTTTGTTTGGGTAAAAGATTCAACTTTTGAAAGCAAGTATCTCTACGAAACCTTTGAAACCATTAGCAAGTATAGTTACAGCATTTACCTGGTTCACATATTGGTTATCAGCATTATGTTCGACAACGGCATTTATTGGGCAATAGCCAATCCGCTAATATCATTGCCCGTGATTACGCTCATGGTGTTGGTTTGTTCATTCGCCATTATTTTTGTGCTGAGGATGTTTCCGGGCGGTAAACGTGTGACGGGTTAATACAAACATAACAAACTATGGATCTCTCCTCTCAAGATATAAAATTTCTTCCCGGCGTAGGACCCAAAAAGGCGGATTTGCTCAACAAAGAGCTTGGTATACGCAGTGCCGAGGATTTGTTGCGGCATTATCCGTACAAATATGTGGACAGGAGTCGGTTTTATTATCTGCACGAAATATCGGAAGACATGCCGTTTATTCAGGTAAAAGGGCAAATTATCCGTTTCGAAAAAGTAGGAGAAGGGCATACTCAAAGGCTCACAGCTATTTTTACCGATGGACGTGAAACTATCGAGCTTGTTTGGTTTAAAGGCGTAAAATACGTTATCGACAAATACAAAACCGGCATTCAATACGTTGTTTTTGGCAAGCCGTCGGCATTCAACGGAAGGTTCAATATCGTTCATCCCGAGATAGAGTTGGTGTCGCAACTGCCACCACCCGAGCAAATGGGCTTACAGCCGTTTTACAATACATCGGAAAAAATGAAGAACAGTTTTCTGAACTCGAAAATGCTTCAGAGAATTATTTTTCCGGTAATTCAATCTATTAAACCCGGTATCCCCGATACGCTTCCGGCTTATTTGTTGCAAAAGTTTGCACTCATGAACCTGACCGAATCATTGGTCAATGTTCATTTTCCAAAAAATGCCAATGCGCTCAACAAAGCCCGTCAGCGACTAAAGTTTGAAGAGTTATTTTATATCCAGCTGAATATTCTCCAGCAAACCAAGTGGCGCGACCAGCATTTCAAAGGGTTTGTTTTCGGGCAAATAGGACATTATTTCAATACTTTCTTCAAAGATTTTCTTCCGTTCGAACTTACCGGAGCTCAAAAACGGGTGTTGCGCGAAATTCGTATTGACGTAGCATCGGGTCGCCAAATGAACCGGTTGTTGCAAGGCGATGTGGGAAGTGGAAAAACTCTCGTAGCTCTTATGGCCATGCTGATGGCAGTGGATAATGGCTTTCAGGCATGCATCATGGCACCAACAGAAATTCTGGCAACACAACATTTTGCCAGTCTGACAGAATTTTTAGGCGATATGGGCGTTAGTGTAGCATTGCTGACCGGCTCCACCCGACCAAAAGCCCGCGTGGAACTGCACGAAAAGCTCCGCAGTGGCGAGTTGGATATTCTGATTGGAACACATGCGTTGATTGAAGACACAGTGCAATTCAGCAACCTGGGATTGGTGGTTATCGACGAGCAACATCGTTTTGGTGTGGAGCAACGTGCCCGGCTTTGGAGGAAAAATGTACAGCCACCACATATTCTGGTAATGACCGCTACGCCCATTCCGCGAACACTGGCTATGACGCTTTACGGCGATTTAAGTGTATCGGTTATTGATGAACTGCCACCGGGACGAAAGCCGATTCAGACATATCATTACTATGAAAACAAGCGGCAAGGACTGAATCAGTTTATTGCCAAACAAGTGGAAATGGGAAGGCAGATTTATATTGTGTATCCGCTTATCCAGGAGTCTGAAAAAATTGACTTGCAAAATCTGGAAACCGGTTATGAGTATATGCGGGAAGTCTTTCCAACTTATACTATCAGTAAGGTTCACGGCAAACTGAAAGCTGCGGAAAAAGATCATGAAATGCAGAGATTTGTCCGGGGCGAAACCCAGATAATGGTTGCCACCACGGTAATTGAAGTGGGCGTGAATGTACCAAACGCTTCGGTAATGGTTATTGAAAGTGCACAGTGGTTCGGACTGTCACAATTGCACCAGTTGCGTGGTCGCGTAGGTCGTGGTGCCGAGCAGTCATTTTGTATTTTATTAACGGATTACAAGTTAGCTTCTGATACCCGCAAACGTATGGAAATCATGGTGAGAACCAACGATGGTTTTGAAATTTCCGAGGCCGATTTGAAGCTTCGTGGACCTGGCGATCTGGAAGGAACTCAACAAAGCGGCTTACCTTTCGACCTGAAAATAGCCAACTTGGCTCAGGATGGGAAGATGCTGGAAATAGCCCGTAATGCTGCCATGGAAATTCTGGAGGATGACCCCCAACTGGTAAAAGTTGAGAATAGGGTATTAGCAACTCAATTAAGAAAAATGAAAACGAATACCTTAAATTGGGGTTCAATTAGTTAATAAAATAGAATTTCTTTTGAATCCAACCATCATTTCTATATTTTTGGGCAACTTTAAATTATTTATTAATACTAACAATTGAAATTAAATGGAAAAAACACTTGTAATAATTAAGCCAGGAGCAATACAACGTGGCTTAATTGGTGAGATTATCAGACGTTTCGAACAAAAAGGATTACAACTTTGCGGGTTGAAAATGATTCAGCTTACAGACGAAATTTTAGATGAACATTATGCTCACATCGCCGACAAACCATTCTTTCCACGAGTTAAAGCTGCAATGAAAGCTTCTCCTGTTATTGTTTGCTGTCTGAAAGGAATGGATGTAGTGCATGTTGTACACAGATTAGCCGGTGCTACTAATGGTCGCGAAGCTGCAATGGGTACCATGCGTGGTGACTATAGCATGAGCGTTCAGTGGAATATTATACATACTTCTGATTCTATAAAAACTGCTGACGATGAGTTAGCCCGTTTTTTCAAGGAAGATGAAATTTTTGAATACAAACAATCGTACCTTGAATATATCTATTCGGAAGACGAAATTATATAACAATAAAATTATACTAATCTCAGATATTAGTCAAGACAAATAAAAATACATGTTCATTTTCTCAAAGAAAACTTTTATAATCATAACACTTTTCACCTCAATCTGGGGTGCAAATGCACAGCTGCGAAATTACAGTCTTATTCCGAAAAAAGATACAGTTAACATTTATCAGGAAATGTTGAACGATCAATCGGATGATTTAATGGAAAATCATCCGGCTGAAGATATCTACAATAACATCTGGAGAAGCGACCATGTCAATCCGTATAAAATTCCGATTGACAGTATGCCGGATTCCGTTCGGATTGACTGTTCAAATTTCTTTGTTCCTGTTCATGGTGCTGTTACTTCCGAGTTTGGTCCTCGTCGCTATCGCTTTCATTATGGCATCGATCTGAGATTGAAAATCGGAGACTCTGTTCGTAGTGCATTCAAAGGAAAAGTTCGTATTATTGATTATGAAGCCCGGGGATATGGGCATTACATTGTTATTCGTCACGACAATGGTTTGGAAACCGTTTACGGACATCTTTCTCAAGTGTTAGTTTCGCTTAATCAAAATGTAAAAGGTGGGCAATTGATTGCTTACGGTGGGAATACGGGCCATTCAACCGGTCCTCACCTGCATTTTGAAACCCGCTACATTGGAAATGCCATTAACCCGGCTCACATCATCGACTTTAACACTGGGCTGGTTCATGAAAGAAATTATTTACTTACTAAAAAGAATTCCTTCTATTATCAGCATGAAGTAAAAGCATTTGCTGCCGCAAAATACTATAACGTCAGAAAACACGATACGTTATCCCGCGTTGCAGCCCGAAACGGAACAAATGTCAAATCGCTGTGCCGCCTGAATGGTATTAAACCTAAAGTGAAACTAAAGGCCGGACAAAGACTGAGAATCAGATAAGACAGATTTTATATACCGGAAATCAATAAATAAAGCCGCTTTCAACTAAATGAAAGCGGCTTTATTCGTTTTGTAATTAACTGTTCAGTGTTAACTGATTAATATCTGTAGTGTTCCGGTTTATAAGGTCCATCGGCACTAACACCAATATATTCTGCTTGTTCGGGAGTAAGCACGGTTAGTTTTACACCCAATTGTTCGAGGTGCAAGCGAGCCACTTCTTCGTCCAAATGTTTTGGCAGACGATAAACATCCACAGCGTAATCTTTGGTGAATAATTCTATTTGTGCCAATGTCTGATTAGTAAACGAATTACTCATTACAAACGATGGGTGACCGGTAGCACAACCCAGATTTACCAGGCGACCATCAGCCAACAACAGCACACATTTTCCGTCAGGGAAGATATATTTATCAACCTGTGGTTTGATGTTTACACATTCAATACCCGGATATTGTTTCAATTTTTCTACCTGAATTTCATTATCAAAGTGACCGATGTTACAGATAATGGCAGCATCTTTCATTTTTGCAATATGTTCTATGCGGATAATGTCTCTGTTTCCTGTAGTGGTTACATAGATATTACCTTCGGCTAATGCTTCTTCAATGGTAGTTACCTGAAAACCTTCCATAGATGCTTGTAGTGCACAAATAGGATCAATTTCTGTAACAATTACGCGAGCTCCATACGCTATCATTGAACGGGCGCACCCTTTACCTACGTCGCCATAACCGCAAACAACCACGACTTTTCCGGCCAGCATAATGTCGGTAGCACGTTTAATACCATCCGCCAATGATTCACGACAACCGTATAAATTATCGAATTTCGATTTGGTTACCGAGTCATTTACGTTGAAAGCCGGGAACAACAATGAACCTTCTTCCAACATTTGGTACAAGCGGTGAACACCGGTTGTCGTTTCTTCGGACACACCACGAATTTCAGGAATCATGCGAGACCAGATAGTATTATCTTCTTTTAAAACATCTTTCAGGATAGCATATAATAAACGTTCGTCATCACCACCGGCAGCTTTGTCAAGTACCTTTGCATCTTTTTCTGCAGCTCCACCCACGTGAATCATCATGGTTGCATCACCACCATCGTCTACAATTACGGTTGGTCCTTTGTGACCCTCAAAAGTCAATGCCTGAAGTGTACACCACCAGTATTCTTCCAAAGTTTCACCTTTCCATGCAAAAACAGGAACACCCGAAGCAGCAATAGCAGCAGCAGCATGGTCTTGTGTAGAATAAATATTACAACTACACCAACGTACTTCGGCACCAAGTTCAACCAACGTTTCAATAAGTACGGCAGTCTGAATAGTCATGTGAAGCGAACCCATGATACGGGCTCCTTTCAATGGTTTTTGAATACCATATTTTGCACGCAATGCCATCAAACCCGGCATTTCTTTTTCGGCTAATTCTATTTCTTTGCGACCAAAATCGGCCAACGACATGTCAGCTACTTTATAAGGTAATGTGCTGAATAATTTAGTTGTACTCATGTTTGTTTTTATATCTTTTGTTTTTATTCCAATTTGGGATTGCAAAGATACATGTTTTCGCCGGAAATATTTATCTTTGTTGACAATAGATTTATATTCAGTACTATGTTTGTTGATATTCATACTCACAACTCTTCGGAATCAAACTATCCGGCTATTAGAAATCTGACTTTTACGGAAGCTGAAGAACTATTTTCATCCAACGAAAATGGTTTTTTCTCGGTTGGATTTCATCCCTGGTTTGCCGACGAATTCTCCGTTGAGTCTTTTTCAAAACTTGAGAGATGGGCAACCGACAAAAGATTAGTTGCTATAGGTGAATGCGGTTTGGACAAAAACAGCAAAGTTTCTCTGGATAAACAGATGTCTGTTTTTGAACAGCAAATCAAACTTTCAGAGAAAATACAAAAACCATTGATTATCCATTGCGTTGGTTGCTTCAACGAGCTTTTCGAACTAAAAAAGCGAATTAATCCTCATCAGCTCTGGATAATACATGGCTTTAGAGGAAAACCTGAATTGGCTTCTCAGGCTTTAAAATCGGGATGTTCGTTATCATTTGGCGAGCATTTCAACAAAGAAAGCATTTCCGTTACGCCACCTGATAAATTATTTATTGAAACTGATGAAAGTGATTTAACGATTGAAGAAATTTACACTCAAATTGCGTTTATAAAAAGCATAAAACCGAGTCTTTTAATAGCAGGTGAGTTTCTGCTGCAAACAATATATTACAAAAAAACCTAATTACTGATTAAAATTACCATCACTTGGCATTAATTATTTGTTTATTACTAATTTTTAATTACTTATTATTGTATCTTTGCGTTCCGTTTTCAAATTAACGCAGAATATGAAAAAAATAGTTCCGTTCCTTTTATTTCTTACCCTTACAACAGTGCTTTCCGCCCAAGGTTTTTCGTCGCCACAACAACGCAAACTTACAAATGCACTAACAGCTATCTCAAATTTATACGTCGACAGCATAAACGATAAAAAACTGGTTGAAAATACGATTGAAGCAGTTCTGAAAGAATTGGATCCGCACTCATCTTATATTTCCAAGGAAGAAGTTGAACGCGTAAACGAACCGCTTGAAGGCAGTTTTGAAGGCGTTGGTATTCAGTTTCAAATGTTCGAAGACTCACTTCTGGTAGTTCAGACAGTTGCAGGTTGTCCTGCCGAGAAGGTTGGCGTACTTCCGGGCGACCGTATAATTTATATTAACGATGAATTGGTTGCCGGTGTGAAAATGCCCAACTCAGGAATATTCAAACGACTACGAGGTCCTAAAGGCACCGAAGTATCCGTAAAAATTCGTCGTGGAGGAAAATCTGAACTGATTGAATTTAAAATTATTCGTGATAAAATTCCACTTTACAGTGTCGATGCAACTTACATGATAGGCAAGGATATTGGTTATATCAAAGTGAATAATTTTGGTAGCTCCACAGTAGCAGAATTTGAAAAAGCATTTAACGAACTACAAAAGAAAGGAATGAAATATCTCATTCTAAGCCTTCAGGGCAATGGTGGTGGCTATTTGAATGCAGCTATTGAGATGGCAGATGAATTTCTGGCAAAAAACAATTTAATTGTCTATACACAAGGATTGAATCAGCCAAAAACTGTAGCCGAGGCAACAGCTTTAGGTGATTTTGAAAAGGGCAAATTGATTGTATTGGTTGACGAATATTCTGCTTCGGCAAGCGAAATCCTATCCGGAGCTTTGCAAGATTGGGACAGAGCAATTATCATTGGTCGTCGCACTTTTGGAAAAGGATTGGTTCAGCGCCAGTTCCCATTGATTGATGGTTCCATGATGCGACTTACCGTGGCACGTTATTATACTCCAACAGGTCGTTGTATCCAGAAATCGTACAAAGGTGGATATGAGAAATATGAAATGGACTTAGTTGACCGGTTCAAAAAAGGAGAGTTACTTCACGCCGACAGCATTCATTTTCCTGACTCATTGCGCTACCAAACGCTTAAGCTAAAACGTACTGTTTACGGAGGAGGAGGTATCATGCCAGATATTTTTGTACCGCTTGACACAACACGTTACACCGATTTTCATCGTAAAATCGTGGCGAGAGGCATTGTAAACAAGGTTTGTACGCAATATATCATAAAAAATCGTGAAGAGCTGAAAAAGAAATATCCAACATTTGAGAAGTATAAAAAAGAATTCCAAATAGATGATACAGTTCTGAATTCGTTGATTAGTGTGGATGAGATTGAAAAGACAAAAATGTCAAAAGTACACAAAGACAGTATTTCTATTCCGCTTAAACTCAAGAATGATCGCAATGCTAAGCAAAACGAGTCACCTAAAATGTTGAATTCCATAAAAAATAATAAAGACAGTATTGACTTAAGTGAATTTGAGAAATCAAAACCACTCATAAAACTGCAAATGAAAGCATTGGTAGCACGTGATTTGTGGGAAATGAATGAGTATTATCAGATAATGGACGCCGATAACGAGTCGCTGCAGAAAGCAATCAATATTCTTCAGACACCCGGAGCTTACGAGAAAATTCTGAAATAACAATTAATCCCCTAAAGGAATCCCCTAATTTCCTCTGGGGGATTTCTTTTTAAGAGCCATGATTTTAGATTACATAAGTACAAACTGGATAGAAATTGTCGGAGCAGTATTGAGTCTGATTTATTTGTATCTCTCTATTGAGCAAAAGGTAAGCCTGTGGTTCTTTGGGATAATATCATCTCTTTTTTATATCGTCGTTTTTTTTCAAACCAAGTTTTATGCCGACATGAGTCTGCAGTTTTATTACATTGTGATAAGTATTTATGGGTGGGTAAACTGGAAACACGGGAAACGGGAAACCGGAGAAGAATTACCGGCTACACAAATGTCAAAAAGGCTGCTTCTGCAACTATGCATAGCCACCACCTTAATTTATTTAGTGTACTATCTTGTGTTGGCCAGATACACCGACTCAACCATTCCCAAAGCCGATTCGCTGGTTGGTGCATTAAGCGTTGTAGGCACATGGATGTTAGCCCGCAAACTAATTGAAAACTGGATAGTATGGATTGTTGCTGATGGTCTTTGCGTGGGGCTTTACATTTATAAAGGTCTTTATCCTACAGCCATCTTATTCATCATTTACACTATAATGTCCATTGTTGGATATATGCAGTGGAAAAAGACACTCAACTTACCAGCTAATTAGTCGGCAGGGTATCACATGTACGCCTGCAATCCTATCAGTTTTTTGTTGTCATTTCTCTTCCAGAACCAGTTGTTTACTTTGTACGTAATATACGCACTCCCGGCTCCGAGAAAAGCTCCTGCCAGCACATCCGAAGGATAATGCATACCCAGATTCATCCGTGAATATCCAACAGAACATGCCCAAAAATAACTTGGTGCAATTACATACCATTTTGGATATTTAAGACTCAGCGCAGTAGCTGTTGCAAATGCCAGTGATGTATGACCTGATGGAAATGATAAAGAAGTTTCGGATTGATAAGCATAGATGTCAGGGTAAGTGGCATAAGGACGTGGGCGCTTTACTATCTCCTTCATGGAATAAGTAAGCACTCCATCAACCCCGATACTGACTCCAACATAAAGTGCACTTTTGAGTAAATCATCGTTTTTCTCGAGTAATGCAACAGCACCCATAACCAAAGGTGTTGAAATAGCAACAGCAGTTGTTGTATTGGAAATAAACTTGGAATACTGCCTAAGTCCTACCGATTTAGAGCCATTGATACTTCTTAATAACTCAATATCTGCATTTTGTGCCGAGATTTGCGTACTAAAAAGAGAAAAAGCACTCCAAAGCAGAATAATTGTCGTAAATTTGCGCATATTTTTTTTGGTGTCAAAGATAAATAAAAAAATGTTGAATCATTAGAATCCGGCGAATTTGTAATTGAGCTATTGTACTTGAAAATGGACGTTGTTTTATTAAAGATTTCGACTACTCACATTCAAATTACTTGTTTTACATAGATGTTTAAAATAGCAATAATCGGACCCGAATCTACTGGAAAAACTGCTCTGGCCAAACAACTTGCTGAATATTTCAACGCTCCATGGGCTCCTGAATATGCACGCAAATATGTCGAAAATCTGACAACCCCATATACGTACGAGGATGTTTGCAATATTGCATTAAAACAAATTGAAGACGAAAAGTTTTACGAAAACAATTCTTTAAATGAAAAATATGTTTTCTTTGACACTGACTTAATCATTACAAAAGTCTGGTTTTCTTATTGTTTCAATAAAATTCCTGACTTCCTGACCGATCGAATAAATTCCGGTTTCTTTGATTTATATTTACTTTGTTTACCCGATTTACCTTGGGAGCCAGATTCAGTCAGAGAGCACGGAGAAGATCGTGAGTATTTTTTTGATTGGTACAAAAAAGAAATTGAACAAATAGGGAAAGCCTATGTTGTCATAAAAGGGGTTGGAAATCAGCGATTAAAAAATGCTATTATCGCTCTACAATCTTTCAAGTCTTAAAAAATGTGCATTTATGAATAACGAATTATTGGACACAATAAAAAAACTTTCACAATTAGAAGGTTTTAAGGATGTATGCCATGAACAAGGAAATAATGACGCCATGCCATCTACCTATGTACTACAAGAAGTAGTTCAGTTGGCACGATCCATTTTATTCCCGGGATATTTTGGCGACTCTGCAGTAAATTCAGAAACAATGGTTTATCACATAGGTGTGAACATTGATCGCTTGCATTTATTATTAGCTCAGCAAATTAAAGCCGGAATATGTTTTGATTGTCAAAAAGGAATAAAAGGAGCAGATGAGATTGAACAAACAGGAAAAAGAAAAGCTACTGAATTCATCATTCAATTACCAGAAATTCGGGAAAAACTACATACAGATGTTATTGCCGCTTATAATGGTGATCCGGCAGCAAAAAGTTTTGGCGAAATAATTTTTTGCTATCCAAGCATTCGTGCTATTAGCAATTATCGCATCGCGCATGCCTTACTAAAACTTGATGTACCACTTATTCCGCGTATAATTACTGAAATGGCACACTCCGAGACCGGGATAGACATTCATCCGGGAGCAACCATTGGCAAATATTTCACTATAGACCATGGAACCGGCGTGGTGATTGGCGAAACTGCTGTAATTGGAAACAACGTGAAAATGTATCAGGGAGTAACTCTCGGTGCGAAAAGTTTTCCGTTGGATGAAAACGGAAATCCGATTAAAGGCATTGACCGGCATCCACATATTGGAAATGATGTGATTATCTATTCCAATTCTACCATTTTGGGAAATATAACTGTGGGAGATGGATCTGTAATTGGCGGTAACCTATGGGTTGACAGCGATGTACCTGCCGGTTCAAAGCTTGCTCAAAATAAAAAAATGAGTAAATAAATACTAAGTATCCATTCTATGGGTTATAGAAATTATCAAATATAAATTAAAGAACAAAAGATAAAGAAATTATATGGAATTTGAAATGTTAGCGAAGACCTTTCGCGGGTTGGAAGAAGTATTGGCCACCGAATTAGTAAATATAGGAGCCAACAATGTACAAATCCAACGGAGGGCAGTTAGTTTTACAGGCGATAAAGCACTGATGTACAAAGCAAATTTATGCAGTCGGACGGCTTCACGCATTCTAAAACCGATTTTGTCATTTGATGCTTCAAATCCCGACGAGGTTTACGAACAAGTAAAAAAGATAAACTGGAGTGATTACATGTCGGTTGATAGCACTTTTGCTATTGATTCTACTGTTTTTTCCGAAGAGTTCCGTCATTCAAAATTCGTGGCATATCGTGTTAAAGATGCTATTGCCGATTGGTTTACAGAAAAATATGACCGTCGCCCATCTGTTCGTTTGGATGGACCTCAACTGATGATTAATATTCACATTGCAGCGCAACATTGTACATTATCATTGGATAGTTCCGGAGAATCGCTCCACAAACGTGGTTACAGAGTTGCTCAGACCGAAGCACCACTTAATGAAGCGCTGGCTGCAGGAATGTTGCTCATGGCCGACTGGAAGGGTCAATCTAATTTCTTAGATCCAATGTGTGGTTCCGGAACATTATTAATCGAGGCAGCTCTGATTGCATTGAATATCCCACCCGGAATTTATCGCTCTGCTTTTGCTTTTGAAAAATGGAATGATTTCGATGAAGAACTTTTCGACAATCTGTATAATGATGATTCGTATGAACGTCCATTCAACTTTAAAATATACGGTTCGGATAATTCTCCGCGTGCCATAAAAATTGCGGAGCAAAACGTAAAAAGCACCGGATTGAGTAAATACATCGACTTACAGATTATGCCTATCCAGAAACTTGAAGCACCGGCCGAGAACTGTATGATTGTAACTAATCCACCGTATGGAGAACGTATCACATCCGATGATATTTACGGATTATATGCATCGCTTGGAACAACAGTGAAACATAAATTCCCGGGTAGTACCGTTTGGGTAATTAGTTCGCACGAAGAATGTCTGGATAAAATCGGGCTTAAACCCACTGAGCGCATTCGCCTTTTGAATGGTGCACTTGACTGTTGGTATTGCCGGTACGACATATTTTCAGGAAAACGCAACGATTTTGTTGCAAACAAGCGAGGAAACAAAGAATAACTCATATTTATTTACGCAACAAAACTTTGATATTCAGGCCGTTTTAAATCATTAATTATGAATTATAAATTTAAAACGGTCCTACTATTTGCCAGTTCCAAAAAATACCTTACTTTTGCACCGCAATTGCCCAGATGGCGGAATTGGTAGACGCGCTGGTCTCAAACACCAGTGGATTCACTTCCATGCCGGTTCGATCCCGGCTCTGGGTACAGATAACCCCTCTTAATCTTATGATTTTGAGGGGTTATTATTTTGTTGAGGTGTCCTAAAAGTGTACTTTACAGCAATAATCTGATAACTAGCCATAAAAAAATAACCATTCACAATCTTGAATGGTTATTTTTTAATTAGTCACGACATAAACATTATTTTGCCTTTCTTGCCGGTGGAGGGGTTTGTCTATCGGTTGTTGGCACTTGTGCCATACCTCCATCATGGTCATTACTACAATCTACAGTTCTGACGCTCTCATTAAAATCATTACTTTGCATAACACAATATTTAATTATTAACAATACTCCATTTTAACTATCAGCTTTTCCATCCCCATAATCAAAATAAACTCTATTGACATATTCTCGAGCTTCTTGATTTATAGCTTCCATTTCCTTTTTAGAAATTGTCCTAACGCCTCTATTTAAAGCTGAAAATTTATCACTTTCATTATTCTTTAAATTGAAAAAGCGTTCCATAATCTCACTCTCATTGATGCAATTACTATCATCATCATTTCTATTCTCATTGATATACCACACTTTTTCTAAATCATTGAAATATACTGAATAGAAATCCATTAGACGGTCTAAATCAGAAAGTTCTTTTTCTGAATTTAGAAAATTTGGCATCAGTGTTTTTAATATCGTTGAAAGCGCAACTAAGGATGATGCAACAATGGAAACATCCCATTGCTTAAAGGCACCACTAATAGCTCCAGTGGATGCAAATAAAATGACTAATGAGTTAAAGATTCTTGATTTTCTTCTACTCTTATCAGTATATCTTTGCAAGCAAATAATACTTGCTTTTGCAAATCTCAACTCTTCCCAAATTCTTTGACGTACAATCATAAATTTAGTTCTATGTTTTATATTTATCAAAAAAACATCTAATCTTAAAGTTTGCCGATCAGACTTAAAAATACAAGAATCTAATTAATTTCTATCATTTTTTTACCTTTGGAGGGGGAGGCGTTTGTGCTGTTGTTTTTGGAATTTGATTCAACTGTCTTACTTTTACTGGAGAAGTAATGGGACGATTTTCATTTTGTTTTGCCATAATATTCAAGATTAACAATTTAACTCTACAAATGTATTATTTTTTTTTTAATCATTATCATTTAAAATGGACAATTACATTAACTACAGCTTTAAAATTTTAAGTACAAAGAACCAGTCAAGTTAAATCAGTGAAATAAATTAAAACCAGATATTGAATAATTCTTTGCATTCTCTTTTAAATCATCCCATATCCATTTTTTCCATCATATAAACCCGGCACCTTTAAATGCGAGGTTGAACTCACAATTCCACTCAACAGTGCAGAGAAAAAAAGATGTATTCCTAAACAGATTATACTGGTTTTGAAATCATGAGGAAGCGTTTCTGAACTTATTGGAAAGTTACAAAAAAATGACTGTGACCATTTTTGAATAGTCGGAGAGCGTTCTTGTTTGGAGTCAGGTTACTCTCGGTTTGTCGAAGGCTGTTGTAGGTTGGGCATCTTGAGTCTGGCATACATTTTAGGGGCTATGCCACAAAACCCGAAAATAGAATTCATTAAATTATCTTGAAAATCTCTTCAAGTCCCTGCACTCTATAGGTAGCCTCTTTTTCCGGAGAATCAGACAGGGGGTTAAAATAAACCTGATCTATTCCGGCATTTATTGCTCCGACAATGTCTGCTTCATAACTATCGCCTATCATAATGCATTCGTTCGCTGTGGTGTTGTTTTGTTGCATGGCAAACTCGAAGATGCGTTTGTCCGGTTTCAAAGCCTTAGCGGCCTCCGAAAGCACAACGTGCGAGAAGTATTGTTCAAGATGGCAACTATGCAGCTTCTTGTATTGCACCTCTACAAAACCATTGGAAACAATTGTAAGTGGATATTTGGGATAAAGATACTCCAGCAATTCTTTAGCATAAGGAACAAGTGCTGTTCTGGTGGGTAGTATTTCCAGATATTCGTTTCCAATTTCAATGGCCAGCGAAGAATTGTTGATACCAACCTGAAGCAAAGGATGAAGAAATCGTTCTAACGAGAGCTCGGCTTTAGAAATAGTGCCTTTTCCATATTCCTCCCAAAGTTCTAAATTTCGTTTGGCATACATGCTAAAGTACTGTTCAAAACTATCAAAAAATCGCCCCAGATTACGTCTGTCATAGATTTCCTGTAACGACGATTTTGCATTTGCATGAAAATCCCACAGGGTATCATCTAAATCAATAAAAACACATTTATACATACCTCTAACTCCAAAAGGGGAATTTAGTTAGTTTTGTTATGATTCTCTCGCGTGAGAGAATTCAATGAAATGAAGGTTGTTCAATTGTAGTATTCTGATGTCCCGTCAGAGATTTGAAGTTTTCTATTCAACTTCCACAACCAAATACTTGCTTACACTCCAGAATTCATCAGTATCTACAATCAACAGGACAAAATTTCCATTTTCTTTCTCAAGCGTATACGAAGATTTTGGATGGTTGGTGAGTATCTTGGCGTGAGATGAATAAAGTGGTATCGACTTGGTGTTTCGGGCATCGATACGCACAAAATAATTCTTATTAAAGTCGTGTTGAAGAACACGTTGCTGGCTAAACAACCCATCCGAAGTGATGATTTTTTGTTGTTTAAGTTCTGAGCGTGTGCCAAAGACATACCAGGCTGTGTGAATGGTTTCGTCTTGTTCTTTTATTTTTGTTTCTTTTGATTTGTTGTCCGCTGATAAATCTTCTACATTTTTACCCAGCTCACTCACTTTTGTGTCTAACTTGACAATCAGCGAATCTTTGTCGGCTAATTCGGCCTGCAAAAGAGCTACTTTAGAAGTTTCTTCTTCCAACGATTTTGTTATGCGTGAAATTGTGCGTTCAAGTTCAGTTGACCGAAAAGCACTTTTTTTAATTTTCGATTTCAAACGGGCAAGCTCATCTTTATTAGCCTGAAGCATATCGTTTAAGTACGTCATGTCTTCGTTAATTTTAGTGCGCATGTCATCATTCAATTCTTTGCCAACAGGCTGAATTGAAATAGTATTTTCGGTGCTTTTAATCTTTTCTATATTTTGTTCAATCTGATTCATGGCCGAGAAGTAACCGTCAACTTCTTCCTGAAGTTTAAGTTTGGCATTCATCAGCGAATCGTTTTGAGCTTGCAGTTGTTGATATTCAGTAGACCGTTTACCACACGAAGTAAGCAATGCAAGAAAAATAATAGAAGAAAAGAAAATTGATTTCATATCGAAAATGAGTGTTATAAGCTGTAATTGAGAATCATTTAAATAGTTGAAAAGCGGTGTGATTTTTTCTCAATTTTTCAGGCACAAAGGTAATGTTATTCTTCTAATCCTGCAACAATTAGGACAATTTCACCTTTGGGATTATGTTCAGTAAAATATTGTGCTAATTCAGCTAAAGTACCTCTTTGTGTTTCCTCAAAGATTTTAGAAATTTCACGGGAAACCGAAGCTTTTCGTTCATTTCCGAATACTTCAGAAAGTTGAGTCAGGGTTTTTACCAGTCTGAACGGTGACTCATAAAAAATCAGGGTTCTCTTTTCGGTGGATAAATCATTGATTTTTGTCTGACGACCTTTCTTTTGAGGTAGAAATCCTTCAAAACAAAACCGGTCATTTGGCAATCCCGATACAACCAGTGCCGGCACAAAAGCTGTGGCACCCGGTAAACATTCTACTTCAATTCCATTCTCAACACATTGACGAACTACTAAGAACCCCGGATCTGAAATGGCAGGTGTTCCGGCATCCGAAATTAAAGCTACCGTTTGACCGCTTTTAATACGTTGAACAACATTTTCAACCGTTTTATGTTCGTTGAACTTATGATGCGATTGCATGGGAGTTTTTATCTCGAAATGTTTAAGCAGAAATCCACTGGTGCGTGTGTCTTCAGCCAAAATTAAATCAGCAACCTTCAGTATGCGAACAGCACGAAACGTCATATCTTCAAGATTACCAATTGGAGTTGGTACGACATAAAGTTTTGCGCCAATAGATCCCGGATTAGGATGATTTGCTAACGTTTTTGTTGTATTATTCATTCTTTTCTTTGTTTTGGAATTTAGCAAAAATGATAGTAAGATTCATTCTGATTCAATATATTTCTTATTTGCAGGGCAAGATGCTTGGATATGTCTCAAAAGCAAACCTACCCTGACTTTGTGTTCATATCTTTTTTTCTAAAAGCAATTTCTATCTTTGTTATTTTTTTATCTTTGCAGAGTTCAAAAAACAAAAGTTATTGGATTAATCCTTAAAACGGGTGTAAAGGTACAATAAACGAGAGAGAAAAGAAATAAGTAAAACCTATTTTCAATAAAATGCAATGATTTATTCTGAAAAAAACCATCCCAATCAACAAAAACGTGGAAGTATTGAGGTGATATGCGGCTCCATGTTTTCCGGAAAAACGGAAGAGTTGATCAGGCGGTTGAAGCGAGCTAATTTTGCTAAACAACGTGTAGAGATTTTTAAGCCTAAAATTGATACCCGTTATTCTGAAGATGAGGTTGTTTCTCATGACAGAACTGCTATCCGTTCCACGCCTGTAGAATCTTCGGGGAGTATCTTGCTTCTGTCAGGCGATGTGGATGTGGTTGGAATTGATGAAGCTCAGTTTTTCGACGAAGGTTTGGTAGACGTGTGTACTCAGCTTGCCAATCAGGGAATTCGGGTTATTATAGCCGGATTGGATATGGACTTTAAAGGAGTTCCGTTTGGACCAATGCCGGCACTTTGTGCTGTAGCCGAAGATGTTTTTAAAGTGCATGCCATATGTGTGCGTTGTGGAGCTTTGGCTTATATCTCGCACCGGTTGGTGGATAGTGACAAGCGTGTGCTTCTGGGCGAAATGACCGAATACGAGCCAATATGCAGGGATTGCTATAACGCAAGCCAACAAAAAATATAAGTAAAATATTAAACTGAAGCATTATGAAGAGAAGCTCAAAACCCTTTACTTTCGACCGCGTTGTGCGATTAGTTATTGGCTTGGCGGTGGTTATATTACTTTTTCTTTTAATCGATAGATTAAGTAGTGTTTTGTTACCATTTCTGGTAGCCTGGCTTTTAGCTTATTTGTTACAACCCATGGTTCTTTTTTTTCAGCACAAGTTGAGATTCAAAAACAGAATGTTGTCCATCCTGGCAACACTTGTATTGTTCTTTGGGTCTATAATCGCGCTTATTTCTGTTTTGGCTCCGATAGTTAGTCTTGAAATTCAAAAACTTTCGCAGTTGATTGTGTCGTACAGTCAAACCCTGGATGTATACACATTTATTCCTGTGGCATGGCAGCATGAAATTAAACATTACCTTGCTCATTTGAACCTGCAAACACTGATGAAAGACCCGAATATACTGGAAGGAATCAGAAAGATGGTTCCTGAATTATGGGTTTTTATTAATGGTTCTTTGGATTTTGTGTTGGGATTCTCAGTTGTTCTGGTTGTTTTCCTGTATTTGATTTTCATTTTACTTGATTACGAAAAAATCGCAAGTGGATTTTTTGGAATTATTCCTCCAAAATACAAAATGCTGGTAACTGAAGTTTTTGTAGATTTAGAGTCGGGGATGAACCGTTATTTCAGAGGGCAGGCTTTGATTGCCTTAATTGTAGGAGTACTTTTTGTTATTGGGTTTAGCATTATACAATTGCCGCTAGCCATTGTGCTGGGTTTACTGATAGGTGTGCTTACCATGGTGCCTTATCTCAAGGTTCTTGCAGTTATTCCTTGTGCAGCCATGGGTTTACTCCAATCGATTGAAACAAATCAGAATGCCGGTACCATTTTAATAGGAATAGCCGTAGTCTTTATTCTCATTCAGGTTATTGAAGATATGGTACTAACTCCACGGATTATGGGACGGGTAACAGGACTTAAGCCTGCGGTAATATTACTTTCGTTATCCGTTTGGGGTTCGTTGATGGGAATGGTAGGTATGATCATAGCTTTACCCATGACAACACTTATGATTTCATATTATAAGCGGTTTGTTCTGGACGATGTTCCTGATGACGAAAGTATAGATGATGAGTTTGATGAATTACAGCAGGATGATGCTGACATGTAAGAAATCAGCTGATTATAAACGAATAAAGCCGGATGAAGTATTTCACCCGGCTTTATTTATATTATACAGAACTTCTATTTCTCTACAATTTTTATATCTCTTATCATCAATTGAATAGATGTATTTCCATTGAATGAGTTCTCCTCGATTGTATAACAAATATCCAGTGGATTGAGCGCTTTCAAATGGTCATTGTATTCATGCATGCGAAATGCAATACCATTCATTACGTTTTCAGAACTGGAATCAACCAACTCAAGTTTCAGATGTTCCTGCTCTTTCCCAACTAATCGACTCGTTCCGTAATCCAACACTTTTTTCGAAACAAATATCGGTTTCATATTTCCCGGACCAAACGGACCAAACTGTTTCAGAACCCGGAAGAACTTTGGAGTTATATCTTTAAATTCCAATACTGCATCAATGTCAATTTGAGGATAAGTTTGTTCTTCCAATATATTTTCAGACACAAATTTTTCAAATCGTTCGGTAAAAGCAGGGATGTTTTCTTCCTTCATCGATAAACCGGCAGCATACATGTGCCCACCAAAGTTTTCGAGTAAATCACGACAAGAATCAATAGCTTTGTAAATATCAAAACCCGATACTGACCGTGCCGAACCCGATGCAAAACCATTTGAGTTAGTTAAAACAATGCTCGGTTTATAGTATTCTTCCGACAATCGGGAAGCTACAATACCAATAACACCTTTGTGCCAGTCGGGCTTGTGAACTACAATTGACTTTCTGTCAAGATAGCGTTTATCAGCTCCGATAAGTGCTATTGCTTCATCGGTTATGTTTTTGTCTAAATCTTTTCGGTCGTTATTATATTCGTTTATCGTATCACTTTTTTCTTTGGCAAAAACGTGATCGCTCGAAACTAAAAGCTCTACAGCTTCCGAAGCCAGTTTCATTCTGCCCGAAGCATTGATACGCGGCCCGATTTTAAAAACAATATCGCTGATAGTAATTTCTTTGTCTTTCAGACCGCAAACTTCAAGAATTCCCTGAAGTCCGATGCTCGGATTGGAATTGATTTGTTTTAATCCGTAGAATGCAAGAATTCTGTTTTCGCCGGTAATGGGCACAATATCAGAAGCAATACTCAAAGCCAGTAAGTCAAGCAAAGGAGTAAGTTGCGAGAAATCGATATTATTGGTAATGGCAAAAGCCTGCATCAGTTTAAAGCCTACACCGCATCCCGAAAGATGTTTATAGGGGTAAGTGCAATCCAGCCTTTTAGGATCTAAAACAGCAATGGCAGGCGGTAATACTGCATCGGGGGTATGATGGTCGCAGATGATAAAATCAACTCCCTTTTCCAAAGCATAACTTACTTTCTCTACAGCCTTTATGCCGCAATCGAGTGCAATGATGAGCTTAAAATCATTGTTTGCAGCAAAATCAATTCCCTGAATGGAAATTCCGTAACCTTCGTTGTAGCGATCGGGAATGTAGAAGTCCACATTGCTGTAGAACTGCTTCAAAAACTTGTAGACCAATGCAACAGAAGTAGTTCCGTCAACATCATAATCTCCGTAAATGAGAATTTTCTCATTGCGCTGCATCGCTTTTGTAAGTCGACTGACGGCATTATGCATGTCGGCCATTAGAAATGGATCATGCAAATCACTCAAGTCGGGACGAAAGAAGCTACGCGCATCTTCAAAATTCAGAATATCTCGCTGAACTAACAATTGTGAGAGTAATGGACTAATACTCAATTCTTCTGCTAACTTGTTTTGTATTTCACTTTGCTGTTCAGTAAGGGTTCTGTAAATCCATGTATTTATCATTGTATATTATTTTTCCACTCAAGACGAAGACTTCAAACTCTTCGCGTAAAACCAAGCTATTATTTATCAACCTATTAAAAGAAATCCTCAGCAACTGCCATTAACAAAATGGGTTCAATGCTGTAAAAGTACAGATTTTTTTCTGAAAAAACAATATCGGTTTTTAGATTAGATATAAACAGAAAACTTAACAACGTGTAACAATTGAAGAGATAAAATGTTATCTTTGCGGCGGGTAAATTAGTCTTTCAAACGAGGCATCGGGTGATGTAATCCGGTGATTTTGTTGAAGATTATTCCTTTTATATACATGTTGTTTATTGAATAAAATTATACAATTTGGTTTATCATGCACGAAGAAATTATAAAAGCACTGGAAGTGCTCAGATCAGGCGGCATTATTCTATATCCTACCGATACGGTTTGGGGACTGGGCTGTGATGCTACTGACGAAAACGCTGTAAAACGTATTTTTGAAATCAAGAAACGGGCGGATGCCAAAGCCATGCTTGTTTTGATTGATAACCCGGGAAAGCTGCAATCGTATGTGGACGAAGTTCCTGATATTGCTTGGGACCTGATT
>Ga0224521_1000095_pt1 | contig 31258 bp, 21 predicted proteins | sample CFST0metaG_FD_182731 | JGI IMG/M metagenome (GOLD analysis project Ga0224521, IMG submission 182731) | Peat soil microbial communities from Stordalen Mire, Sweden - C.F.S.T0 | ecosystem: Environmental > Terrestrial > Soil > Wetlands > Peat | place: Sweden: Norrbotten County, Stordalen Mire... | reverse complement strand
ACTCGAAGGCGAGTAACTATTTTAGACTATATTTAATTATTTGGGGCCTTTATTCTTCCTTACTTAATACCCCGACCATGAGAGCCTGTCTCAAAAATACCAAAAAAGTATTTATAGTTGAGTGTAACTGAGATAAAATGAGTGTAACAGCAAATAAGGAGATAAAAATGCCGTTACGTTCTTTAAACAGACAACAGACATGGTTACTGCCTCCAACTCTGGATGAATTAATACCGGATGACCATCCGGCACGATTTATTGCAATGTTTGTTGACAATCTGGATGAAGCCGAATGGCGAAAACTGGGTATAGGATTAGAGGGAGAGCCATTAGGTGCTCAACAGGCGAAAGATGCGGGAATGAAAGGAGTAGTCATCAAGTCTTTGCGATATGGTACTGGAATCATTACCATGGAAATAAATCATTTTGTTAAAAGCCCTATTCTGATTGGCGGCCTCGTTCTTAACAAGGATGTTGGCGGACTTAACCCTGATGTAGTGGAAGCACAGGCTTCGGCAGGAACCAAAGTTATATGGCTACCCACATTTTCAGCTGTGGCGGATATCAAGGCGCATAATAAGGGAAAAACCAAACCTGATGGTGCAGCAATCGGAATTAAAGATGGCATTTCGATTGTTGATGGAGATGGTAATCTTGTCGATGAAATGAAGGAAATCCTTGACGTAATGCGGAGAAACAAACTGGTTCTCGCCACTGGCCACGTCTCTAAATCTGAAGTCTTCACGGTTGCCAAGGAAGCAATTCGTCAAAACATAAATGTGATAATAACCCATCCACTGGCGGGGACCACCGGACCTCTCATCTCCATCGAGGAAGCCAAAGAGTTGGCGGGCATTGGAGCTTTTATAGAATGTACGTTTGCTCATTGTATGCCACCAATGCTAATGTCGCCAAAAAACACAGCTGATTACATAAAAATGATAGGGCCCGAGCACTGTATCCTCTCGACTGATTTTGGGCAGATCTTTAACCCGCCCCCGACGGAGGGTTTTCATATGATGTTGGCTACGATGCTCAGGTTTACCAATCTTTCAGAAGATGATATGAGATTATTGGTAAAAACCAATCCTGCCAAAATTCTGGGACTAATTTAAAGAAACTACATTTTAGCACACCAATATACGAACGATCTCGGCTTGACCATATGATTATCTTATCGCTGGTATGTTTTTTGAGTGGTAAATGGAAATTTCTTTTTTACCCTCCTTATTTTAACTATCTAGTTCTCTGCACTCGAATATACAACTGCAACGACAGTATTTTTTAAGAAAGACTTGTAATTCCGCGAGCATCCTTTTTGTCTGGCAGAATGTATAGTGAATAGCTCCCCAACAGCCTGTAGGGTAATTCAGTATGAGTCAACCGCGTCTATTTGTCATTAAAATAGTAATAATATAAAATGAAACGTAAATAAATATTTGGGAATTGCCGCGTTTAGCAATCTAGCTAAAATTTTGCTATCAATAAACTGAATTCGCACATAGTAACAAAAATGATAAAAAGATAGCTTTCAATGGGGAAAGCTCGAATAGGAGAATGCATGAATTACCGAAAAGTTGGAAAATGGGGGCTTCAAGTAAGTGAACTTTCTTTGGGAAGTTGGATGACGGAATTAAATAATGGAGAGGCCGTTCAAATAGCAAAAGACACCGTGCGTGTGGCATATGAAAACGGCGTAAACTTTTTTGATTGTGCAGATGGCTACAGTGACGGTGCTGCCGAAATATTTTTGGGGAATACTTTAAAGGAATTCCGGAGAAGTTCTTTGGTAGTATCAAGTAAGGTCTTTTTCCCTATCGGAATGGGTCCGAACGACAGAGGATTGTCCAGGAAGCACATTTTTGAACAAGTCGATAAATCCCTGATAAATATGCAAACGGATTATCTTGATATGTATTTCTGTCATAGATATGACCCGAATACGCCTCTAGAGGAGACCTTACAGGCATTCAGTGACTTAGTAGTACGAGGTAAAATATTATATTATGGCGTCAGTGAATGGAGTCCGGTGCAGATTACGGAAGCCTTGGGCGTAATTAAGCATATGGGTCTAAGGCCAATATCCGTCATTCAACCGCAATACAATATGATGGACCGTTACATAGAAGATGAAATTATGGGTATTTGTGAGAATAATGGCATTGGAATTGTTCCATTTTCACCATTGTCTCAGGGGTTATTGACAGGCAAATATCGAAAAGGGATGCCGATTCCGGGAGGTTCACGGGCCACGCATCAGACCGATAGGCAGATTAATAAACTTCTTACTGATGATAATTTGGATAAAGTTGAAAAGCTTATAAAAATTGCAGATGACTTGGGCGTGTCTCTCGTTGTGCTTGCTTTGGGATGGGCACTGAGAAAGCCAATAGTCAGCAGTTTAATAACAGGTGCCTCAAAACGTTCTCAGATTGAATCAAATTTGGCGGCAAGTGGACTCACGCTTAGTTTTGAAGTGTTAGATAAAATAGAAAAGATCTTGGACTATAAACCATTTTATAGGAAAATAGGGTAGCAGACTACCCCAGATATTTGTATATCCAAACTGAGTTCTCAAAGTGAAGTAACTAATTGCCGATTAGTATGATTCTGAGCGGTGTAAATGAGTATAATTGATGTTAACAACAATGGGCCGACTTTTGCAGCGGATTTACAAACATTTTAATTTACCGTTTTTTTGTAAGTTTATTTAAATCCTTTGAAATATATCTTTTCGGCGAGGAATAAATCATCAATCATATTTCGTATTTTTTCAATGGTTAAAACGGTACTGGTTAGCGGGTCAACGAGCATCGCATGAAAGAGCTTAGTTTTATCTTTCTCAACGATCCCCTTCACCGCCAACTCATGAACGTTTATACAGTTCTGATTTAGGGCGGTAAGTTGAGGCGGCAATTTCCCAATTTTGCAGGGGTGAATGCCTTCTTTATCCACCAAGCACGGCACTTCAACACAGCTTCCTTCTAACAGATTGGTGATTAGACCAGTATTCTTCACGTTGGCGTTAATTCGCGAAGGCATACCGGTCTCAATGGAATGGATTATGGTCACTCCGTATTCGATGCTGCGAATAATAGGAAATATATGACCACTACTAAGTTGTTGTTTCAACTTGTCATCTTGGCCGACTCTGTTCTGCGTTACCCGTTCCTCCAGCTTGAATTTTTTAATTAGTTCGGGGCGCTTCTTGAAGTAAGGAACATAGGCCCCATTATGTGGGCTTGATTCGGTAACAAAATAACCGAAAGCCTTTAGCAGTTCAACTCGGACAATATCAGCCCCGGCATAATGTGCATCAGGCCCCGAATATACAGCCGGGTTCTTAAATCGCTCCAACAGCAACGGGTAAGCATCCTCCCCGCGCCATTTGAATTCTAAAAACCATGCCATGTGGTTAATGCCAGCTACCCAATAAGAGATATCTTTTAATTCTTTATAAACCCTATTGTGCAAAGAACGGTAATAGTCGTCGGCCCCCTCGGGTAAATCTTCTGGTGTAATTGGTACACCCAGATATTTAAGGAGTTGGGTAGCGGTGCTTTGAACACTATGGCATAAGCCCACAGCCTTTATGCGAGTGTAATCATTGATAGCCCAGGTATTAATGGACATGGGGTTTGTATAGTTAAGAAGCCAGGCGTCAGGGCAAAGTTCTTCCATGTCGTGACAAATATCCAAAAGGACAGGCACATGGCGCAATCCACCAAAGATTCCTCCAGTACCAACACTATCCCGTGGCCCATCAACGCCATATTTCAGCGGAATTTCGATATCGGGCTGCGCGCCGGTCTGGCGACCGACCGCAATGGTGACAAAAACATAGTCCGCTCCGTCCAGGGCCTCGCGGCGTTTTGTAGTTGACTCGATTTTAGTGCCAAATCCATTTTGCTTGACCAATGTCTTGGCGAACGAGGTAATCAGGTCCAATGGTTCTTGAGCTATGTCCATTAGAGTAATAGTGCTGTCCCGGAGCTCGGGATAAGAAAGGATATCCGAAATGGTGGCCTTGGAGAATACATGACTTCCGGCGCCAATGAACACGATTTTTGGCATTGCAAAATCTCCCAATTAACGGCGAATAATTTATTAGCAATAATGTTAGTTTTATTTTGGGTGTATGTCAAGCAGCTGTTCCAGACTAATAGCCGATTCGCTTAAATTCATTTAGTCCATCAAAAATTACCATCAAAAATTACTATTGACAGCGCCAAAATATAATGATAAAATCCAAACAACCATTCTCATATCCTAAGGGAGATTCATATGGACGAGCGTAGACATCACCAAATACAAATCAATATCAAATGGAGAAATGGTATAAAGCTATTCCATATCACAAAAAAGTAAAAAAGGTCTCAATGCTGAAGCCATGGAAATTAGAAGTTTTGATTGTCGCAGTCGCATTTAGGTCGGCATGATTTCTTTTTATCGGCCATTTTATTTTATCGATACATTTTCGTCGGATGGAGACTATGATTACTAATCACAAATACTGGGGATATGAAGATTGTTAACCGTAGAGTCGACTTCAGATATCCCCATGTTATTTGGAGATTTGGACGTTATGAGTGTTCAATTGCCATATGTAAGGAATCAATACTCCAATATCTTTCTAGCAGGAGAAAGGTAATATGCGTTCATACATAATCAGAAGAATTCTGCTAATAATACCTACCGTGTTCTTCGTTACTGCCATCATATTCCTTTCGATACGTCTCATTCCAGGAAGTGTGATAGATGTCATGGTAGCCGATTATGAATCGTTTGGGGGGCCTGTTACACAGCAAGACATTCAAGTAATTAAGCACAATTTGGGGATGGACGTCCCGGTTTATGTCCAATATGCCCGATGGGTGGATCAGGTCGTCCATGGCAACTTGGGGACAGCGTTGTGGGCACAACATCCTGTAATTGATGACATAGAGGCAAGATGGCCAGTAACTGCGGAACTTGGCATTTTAGCTATAATAATAAGTCAATTAATCGCATTGCCAATCGGTATATATTCGGCGTTGCGGCAGAATGCTCCCGGTGATTATTTAAGTCGTAGCTTCGCAATATTATGCATCGCTGTCCCTAGTTTTTGGTTAGCAACTTTGGTAATCGTTTATCCTTCAATATGGTGGGGGTATATGCCATCCATAACTCTTATTAAATTTACCGTCGACCCTTTAGGCAATTTAAAAATGTTCATAGTACCTGCTATTGTTCTGGGCATGGGGATGTCAGGGACAAGCATGAGAATGACCCGGACTATGATGTTAGAGGTAATGAGGCAAGACTACATTAGGACAGCATGGGCAAAAGGACTAAAAGAGCGAACAGTCGTTATACGACATGCTTTGAAGAATGCACTCATTCCAATAATTACAATAACTGGACAGCAATTTTCTATGTTGATTGGAGGCTCGATTATCATTGAAAGTATATTTGCTCTTCCCGGTATGGGTCTCCTTATCATCAATTCCTTAAACGGCAGAGACTATATAACGTTCGAAGCATGTTTATTGCTTTATGCGGTTGTATTAGTGGTAGTAAACCTGATCACTGACATTGCATATGGCTTTTTAGATCCCCGCATTCACTACACTTAACCGGAAATTGATGGGAGCTAATGGCGTGGCAGAAAAATCGAAAGAGCTAAACAAAGAATCAAAACTGATTGAAGTTCTGAAAAGAATGGTTATGGAGCAACCGGTAGGTACCGCCGGTGCAGTTATAACCCTAATTATGGTTCTAATCGCCATTTTTGCTAATTATCTGGCTCCTTATGGATTAAATCAAATGACTGGGATGATTATGGTACATCCTTCTTTCAAATTCTTGATGGGAACCGATAACCTTGGACGAGATATATTTAGTCGGATCATATACGGAGCTCGTATTTCGGTAACTGTTGGCTTATTTGCCACTCTTATTAGTGTGATTATATCTACATTAATCGGTGTGACGAGTGGATACATCGGAGGTACACTTGACCTCATATTACAAAGGTTTGTAGATGCATTCATGTGCCTTCCTGGTTTAGTCATTCTAATGCTCTTAACCTCTTTATTCGGAGCAGGTTTGTGGCAAATCATCATTATTTTGGGGATAACAGGCGGCATTGGTGGTTCAAGAATGTTGAGAGGCATTGTTTTTAGCATGAAAGAGAGCACCTATCTGAAAGCTGCAGTAGCGATTGGAGCTTCAACACCAACAATATTTAGGAAGCATATCTTGCCAAATATTTTAGCCCCAATAATTATCATTTTTAGTCTATCTGTTCCGGGAACAATTCTCGCTGAGGCTGGGCTTAGTTTTCTTGGTTTTGGCATTCGCCCACCAACTCCTACATGGGGGGGCATGCTTAGCGGTGATGCGCGAACTTACATGTTTCAAGCTCCTTGGATGGCATTCTTTCCGGGTCTTGCTTTGAGCTTATTGGTCTATGGCGTTAATATGTTTGGTGATGCAGTGAGAGATGTGCTGGATCCAAGATTGAGAGGTGGAGTTGGACGGTATGGTGTAAAAGTGAAGAAAAAACTGTGAATATTTAACCGCCGATGGCTGCCAGCAGTGTTTTGATATATTAAACGACTGTGGGGGAGGTGTAAGAAAGGAATTGTGAACCAAGAAATAATTTGAATTGACTACTTTATCAAAATATAAAAGCTAAGGAGGAAAAAGTGAAAAGGAAGTTTTTCTACATCATATTGAGCTTGTCATTGGTAATAGCTTTGGTGCTGGGTGCCTGTTCCAATACATCAACAACATCAACCTCGGCGCCAACATCAACCTCGGCGCCAACATCAACCTCAGCACTAACATCAACCTCGTCACCAACATCAACTTCGGCACCAACATCAACCTCTGTAACAACGTCCGCAGTGCAGACAACGGCCGCCGGCGCGCCGGTATATGGGGGGACGATGACTGTCATCACGGATCAGGCCACATCGGATCCACCGAGCTTTGACCTTGACCTAACTCCTAGAGGATCGGCAACAACTGTCTGGGATAATCCATATCTTGAATGGATGGGCATTGGAGACATTGACACATATGGGCCGAGAGGCACAGACGCATTTAATTTTCAACTCACCACAACCGTTCCCGACCAATATCTGACCGGTGAACTGGCATCAGGTTGGACTTTTAATGTTAATCCTTACTCTCTCACCATTACTCTAAAACATGGGATTATGTGGACGGGCAACACAAACATTGGTATGGCATCCAGGGAACTAACTTCCGCTGATTGCGTGTTCAGTGGTAATCGCACCATAACCGCTCCGACCGCAGGAACCACATTCAATTGGATTAAAGATGTCGTCGCTGTCGACAAATATACATACCGGTGGGACTTTAATAGTTATTATGCCAATTGGGAGTTCTTCCTAATTTATGGGGGCAGTTTGGGTTCTGTATTTACTCCTGAATCAGCTGCCGCTGGGGGAGCTAATTGGCAGAATCAGACGGGCACCGGACCGTTTATATTAACCGATTATGTTTCAGGCGCAGATGCTACCTATTCAAGGAACCCGAATTACTGGGGAACTACGACGATTAACGGTAAACAATATCAGCTGCCGTTCATCAACAAACTTATATATCCCGTCATCACAGATTCATCTACTGAATTAGCCGCGCTACGTACGGGGAAGATTGACATTTGGTCGAGAGTTCCACTGTCCCAAGGAGCTACTTTGGCAACAACATCTCCCGCTTTAGTACAAGTTAAATGGATATCAGGCCAGGTTGATATCTTTTACGAAAATAGGCTTGGTAATGACCCACTAAATAACCTGGTGGTACGGCAGGCCATGATGGAAGCTACTGATTTTAACAACATAATGAAATTGGTATGGGGCGATGGCAATATACTCGGTTGGCCGGTATCTTCGGGCCAACCATCTTACACTCCGCTGTCAAAACAACCTGCGATCGTGCAACAGTTATTTACTTATAACCCGGCACAGGCAAAGCAGATGCTGGCGGCTGCAGGTTACCCCAATGGATTTACTACGTCAATAGATGTCAATTCTGCTGATCCAGCAATGGTAAATGTGGCGACTATCTGCGTTGCCGAGTGGGCTCAAGTAGGAGTTACGGCTACGATTAATGCAATGCCCCTTTTGTCGCTCACTACTACTAAAAGTTCGGTCGCATACAATGGGTTCCTTTGTTGGTCTATAGCAACTGCGAATCCATTGACCCCACTTACGTATTACCAAGCTGGCACAACGGGCGGTGAATACAAGACAGGAGAACCTCTGGACGTGGAGTCTACTGCATGTCTGGCTGACTCTGATCCGGCGAAATTGCAAGCTGATGTAACAAAATTTTGCCAAGACGCACTCACCGATGCTGCCTACATGCCATTCGCGGATCCATATATTCTTAACTGCTATTGGCCTTGGTTAAAGAATTACTACGGAGAGGTTGACACTGGGTACCATAATCAGATGCCGATGATTTCAAGAATATGGATTGACCAGAATTTGAAATCGTCTTTGGGGCATTAAAGCGCAAGACTCACGCTACAACTCAAAATAAAAAGAATGGTTACATTCCGGAAGGGCGAGGATAAATATCCTCGCCCTTCCGGAATTTAGCCCGCATGAATACCAAACAATCAAGAGTTTTTATGCCCGAATGTCCAAATATATCCTGAGCTGAATATACTGGATTGTGCGAAATATTTTAACCAAATCGTTGATCTGGCCTTCAGGATTAAAATTGGACCAGCTCCAATTAATCTCCATTATAAATAAGGCAGAGAATGTTTTCGTCGATTATCTTCAATTGACTAACTCTGCCCTGGGACTAACCGGTTTGTTAACCGCGTTCAACGGCAATTTCCCGGTAAGAATCCTACATGCTTCCCTGATTGTATTTATTGGTGGCTTTTTGAAAGACTCATCAGAGTAGGAAGAAGAATGAGGTAAGACGATCACATTTTCCATTGTGGTTAATGGACTGTCTTTCGAAAGCGGTTCATCCTCGAATACATCGAGTCCCGCTCCTGCTATTCTTTTCTCCCTAAGTGCCCTAATAAGGGCTGCCTCATCAACGACTTTGCCTCGAGATGTATTGATCAAATAGGCACTTGATTTCATGTGTTCAAAGGCACCATCGTCGATTAAATGAAAGCTTTTTTCATTCAGGTCCGGGTGAAGCGATACATAGTCTGCTTTGAGAGTCAACCCGAGTCTCATCAAGCTGATACCATTTTCCCGGGCTACATAACTTTCAGGCATGTATGGATCATAACCAATTACATTAAGGCCAAAACATCGTGCTTTTCTCGCAACCATTCTGCCGATGGCTCCACACCCTATGATCCCCAGAGTTTGTCCATAAACAGAACCCATTGGTGTTTGTGCTTGTTTTGCTTCAGTCCAACGTCCCTGACTGACAAGACGATCCAACATTTTTACCTTCTTAGCACAGGCGAGGAGCAAAGTGAGGGCATGATTTGAAACTTCTTCAACACACCACTCAAATGAAGGGTTATTTACAACAAGAATATTATTTTCCGTTGCTGCGACAACATCAATGCCATCAAATCCAACATTCCCGGTGATGATTGCCATGCATTTTGGTGCCGCCTCTATAATCCAACGTGGCGCCATACCACTCAAAATGATATGCGCGTCTTTAATTGTTTCTACCAGTTCGCTCTTATTCCCATCTGATATTTCGATTAACTCAGCGTCTACTTTGGCCAATTCCTCTCTTTGCCATGTTGTGACGGCAGAGCCGAGTATTTTGGAAAGTTTGACAACTTTGTATTTCTTGCCCATAATTTATCTCCTTGATCCGATTTACAAACGAGCACGGTTTTCAATACAACTTTATATCTTTTTAATCACCTGATTGTTGCAGAATGAATCTATTATCTTTATTTTAATCTCGAATAAGTCCATTGATATTACATGAGTGCGGAGAATAGAATTTTGCACGTATGGACTTGTTTACCGATGAATTTTAAAATATGATGTTCCCTTCGATTCCACAATCTGGTCTTTTAACTACTGTATAAAGGCCCAAAATTTGCACAAGCTCTATAATCAGACCCCTGTTGATTTGAATCCCCGAACGCTGCCCAAGCACTAGGGCGAAAAATCCGTTCCTCTTTTACGTTGTGCATACAAACAGGAATGCGCAACATTGAGGCCAACGTAATCAACTCGTGTCCTACATGGCCAAATGTGACCGATGCATGGTTGGCACCCCAATTGTTCATAACAGAATAGACATCTCGAAACGGCCCATGTCCTGTGATAATAGGAGCGAACCATGTCGTTGGCCAAGTTGGATCTGTACGTTCGTTGAGAATTTTATGCACCCTGGAGGGAAGATCAATGGAATACCCTTCGGCAATTTGTATAACTGGCCCCAATCCTTTTACGAGATTTATTCGTGACATGGTTAAAGGCATATTACCCACCGTGAGAAAACCAGATGAAAATCCTCCTCCACGAAATGAATCCAACCTAGCTGGATACCATAATGTGTTCTTTAAACAGCTTTCCATTTCGGTTTTGGTTATTTCCCAGAAAGGCTTCACTGCTGGTTTCCCGAAATGCGATTGGCATCCGGTGAAATCCAGAGACGCTGCTCCGGAATTAATAAGATGTATAACACCACCCTCCGCTAATCCGCTTGCATTATAACCGGCGACCCGTTTCAAAGCTTCTGGACTCCAATAAGTTCTCACGTCTGCAAAAAGCTGTGAAGTGTTCGTTAATAAATGACCAAAGAGCATGGCTACTCCATTAAGACTGTCATTCTCAGTGGCCACGATGTATGGTTCTCGTGTGGAATTCCAATCAAAAGAAGAATTAAGAATTGCCTCCATGAAATCGCCATTAGGGAAATGGTCGGTCCATTGTCGTTGTCCCTGAAAACCCGATACAATTGCATTGTATCCCAGGGCCTCTTCTTTAAATCCAATCCTAGCCAATTTTGGATTTCCCACCATCATATCACGGGTTATCATCGCCATTTTAATTATCGTTTCCCAGTCACATCGTTTTTGCTGACGATTGCGCTGAACTTTGACAGGATTATAGTCTTTCCCCTCTACACAATGTATTTTCGTCCAGTTAAGAGCATCGTTGAATTCTTCACCATCAAAGATGCCCTCCTCAATTCGTCGAATATATTCAGACATGTCAATAGATTGAACTCGCATCCCAAGATAATTCTCGAAGAACAAGTGATCCACTATCGAACCCGCGATCCCCATAGAGACTCCGCCGATTGCCAGATATGATTTTCCGCGCATAGTGGCAGTTGCTATTGCCGTCCGCGTAAATTGAAGAATTTTCTCTCGAACATCTTCAGGGATTGAAGAATCCCCGATATCTTGAACATCGCGTCCATAAATGCCAAAAGCAGGCAAACCTTTCTGATTGTGAGCCGCCAGAGCAGATGCCAGGTAAACAGCTCCTGGTCTCTCCGTTCCGTTGAATCCCCAGATCGCCTTGGGGATATATGGGTCCATATCAATCGTCTCTGCTCCATAACACCAGCATGGGGTAACTGAAATGATTGCACAAACTCCCTCTCTGGCAAATTTAAAGGCGGTTTGAGCCGATTCGGCTGGTCCACCGATACAAGTATCAGCAATAACACAATCAACGGGAAATCCGCTCGAGTGCCTTAAATTTCTTTTGATTAATTGAGCCACAGAATTAGCCATCGCCATTGTCGGGCTTTCCATTGACTCTCTGACTCCCTTCCTTCTACCATCAATTACGGGCCGGATTCCTATCTTAGGTACTTCCCCAACAAGTCTATTTTCCAATGTGTTTCGACCGATCTCTATTGACATGTCCCCCCTTTATTTGAAGCCCTTTGGTAAAAGTTACCCTCAATATGGCCCAACAGGACAATTTCTACGTTCTTCACCATTAAACGGTTCTAATAAAACCGTATGAACTATAAATGCGCTGAATCAGGAATAAAAACAGGCTCGGGAATGTCTAATTCAAGCCTTAGCGTTTAGTTTTGTTATTAAACCTAACGAACCAAGTTATAATTTTTGATGAATCCTTGAAATATAATTACTTTGATTTTTTAAATTATGCAAGCTTGTTTTTATCTAACCGCCAATAAGTCAGTCTATTCTAACCCCGATATACGGGTGTAAGTACACAAGAAAATCACAATTCCTATTTTACCTCAAATGCTGCTTTTCTGTTGACAGCTTCCACACAACAAAATATGTTTTTCATTTCAATCACCGTTGAAGTGTTTACTTTTCGCAAGCCCAATTACCACGAATCTTCTTGCTGAATTATAATCCAGTCCTCAGCAGATGAGAAGCATTGCGTTCAAATATTTTTTCCTTGTCATTTGAGGGGATATCCAAACATTCAATTGCTCGTATCTCATCCCATATAACTCCGTGATGGGGTCGTCCCTCTGCAGCATCTGTGCCAAAAACCAAATGGTCAGGACCGAAATATGAATAAGCACACATCAATGTTCCCGGTGTATAAAGAAGAGAAGTATCACCATAAAATTTGCGCATATCATCGTCTCGAAGTGTCACTCTGTCTCCGCAGAATGGCAATACACCTCCGCAGTGATGGGTTATTATTTTAATTTTTGGGTATTCTTTGAAAATGCCGGACATAGTCAAACGCAACATCGCGAGGGAAGTGTCGAAAGGCCATTGGATGAGTTTGGTCACTATGCTGTTGAAATGCTCGGGCGGCTCAGGAACGCCTTTGGACACGGGGCTTTGAACTAATGCCGGTGAAAGTTGAAATGGGGGGAAATATGAAGGGTGTATCCAAATAGGAAGGTCAAATTGAGCCATTTGTGCAAACAATGGCCTGAACTTAGGCAGGTCCAATGGTTCTCCATTTATGGTGGGGTACATAAGAATCCCTCGTAATCCTAATCCCATGCATGCCCGCTCGGCTTCTTTTACTGCAGCATCAACATCGCTTAGGGGCAGGAGTGCAACCCCGGCCATAAATTTATCAGGATGCTTGGTTACAATTTCTGCTATTTCATCATTATTTATTTTAGCTAAATCAATAGAGTCAGCGGGCGAAGCGAATGCTTCAAGGGGGGCGAGTGTTGGTACCAGAACTTCCAGCATTCCCTGATATCTGTCGATACGACGTAACCTGATATCAACATCACAGAGAGCAGGGTTTTGCGCGAGCCAACGCTCTAAATGTGATGTACTAATTTTTGCTTTCTTTAGAAGTGCTTCCTCGTATTTTTTCGAGATCATATGACTGAAGATATCTATTTTCATCGTTAGCCTCCCGATTCAAATTTTAACGAATTTTCTAATTGGTAATGATGATTTTTCGTTCTAATCTTAAAATTTTTCATTATTGCGGTAACAAGATTATTGGCTGGATTCATTATTGTTAAGTATTATTTTCTCCGTGATTTCTTCAGTTGCTGATCTATCCAGAATCGGGCTTCATAATAGAAAAGACGATGAGGTCCAGCCGCGCCCGAGACAGAATCGAATTGTCCGGTATATCCCTTAAACCACGGTTGATACATCGCATACTCCATCGGTTGCAGTAGAGATACCAAGTAATGCTGCCGCGCTACATGCTCATTACAGTCTCTTAATAACTTCTTGATTTCATCAAAACTGGTCACTGTCCAGGCTTTCGGATGGAAGGCAGCATACACCGGGTCATTGATTCCCATGTAATTGCCCGGCCCAAACCTGCTGAGGAAATTTTGTGGATTACCACCAATAGCTCCTAGTTTTCCAATCCTCCCCCGAAAAGCCAGTTGATCATGCTTATGGGCATTGATAAATGCTGCCTCGGAAGCGGCATCCATTGTTCGTATTTCCATGTCAATGCCAACCGCGGCGAAATACGACTGAATTATTTTCAACAAATCGATATCAGCGGTTATTTTAGTCACGATGTTGGTCTTAAACCCGTTAGGATAACCGGCATCAGCCAGCAGTTGTTTGGCCATTGTTGGATTGTAAGCGTATTCATCCTTCAAGTCTTGCGGCCATTCCTCATACGGCCATCCCCATCCTTTCATATAATAGGAGGTTGTTGATGAAGGGTATGGCCGACATGTGCCTAGATAATGGGTTTTACATATGGTTGGCAGATCAATCGCCATCTGCATCGCCTTTCGCACTCTGATATCATTGAATGGAGGCAGGTCATTGCGGGGATCTATCGTCAGAGCATCCGGTGCCGGATAACTTACCTGTAATAATTCGGGATTAGTCTTCTGTATTTCCTGCACCTGTAATGGCAAAAGTTCATCCAAAACATCAATCTCTCCAGCACACAACGCCTCAATCGCCTTTTTCTTATCGGGTATTATTACGACCTTTAGTGTATCGATGTAAGGAAGTCGGTTGTGCGGGTTTTTCTCGTCGTGTCCCCAGTAATTAGGATTTTTGACCATGGTCGCTGAAACACCGGGAACGAAATCCTTGAGAATAAACGGGCCAGTCCCAATCGCGGAATGCCAATCGTCGAGGTTTCCCCATTTCTCCACGGCTTCGTGTGGTTCAAGAGAAGCCAATGATCCTACCGCTTGCATCGCATCCCTGATCATTTCCTGATTAGGTACATTCCATTTGAAAGCAACAGTATACTTATCAATAGCAGTCACCGATTGCAGGGGGGTGAACTGGTAGTGGGCGCCCGGTCCGCGCGAGGTGAAGCCATGTCCTAGACCGTACATCCGGTGATAATGATAGGCTACATCATCGGACGTAAACTCGCGCCCGTTTACCGGGGGAATATCTTGCCAATGTATTCCTTTTCGTAAGTGAACGACATAAGTACCCGGTTCAGAGAACTCCCAGCTTTCAGCCAGTTGGCAATTTGTGAAATTGAGATGTCCATATTTTTGATCAAATGGCACCGGTTCTAAAGACCAGTCACCGGTGTGCAGGCATTCCAGCCAACCTGACATTAAGCTGTAATTGAATGAAGGAGCATTTGGATCGAACGCCATAATGTCGCTGTCGATTCGCAGCGTGATTGTCCCGCCATATTGCGGTTTATCGAATGTTTGCTTACTTACTTCTTTTTTCACCTTTCCTCCCCCATTGCAAACTGAAGTGTATACTTGTTTAACACACCGCCATTAGTAATAAATATCAAGTTAAGTATTTCACTGAGCAGTGTATCCACCGTCAACGATGATATCACTGCCGGTTGTATAAGATGCAGCGTCAGAAGCCAAATAAATCACGGCGCCGGCAAGTTCTTGTGGATCGCCCATACGCTTCATTGGGGTTAACGATTCCCATTGGGTTATCATTGAGGGAGCGGCTAGTTTAACAGTCATCTCTGTTCGTGTGTATCCGGGGCTAATACAATTAACTCTAATACCGTAGCTCGCCCATTCAACGGCCAGACTTTTGGTCAAAAGAATCACGCCAGCTTTTGACGCATTGTAATGCGCCTGTTTCTGCGGAATATTTACGATTGAACCTGACATTGATGCGATGTTGATAATACTGCCTTTCTTCCTTGGTATCATGATTTTGGCTGCGGCTTGACAACAGTATAAGACACCTTTCAAGTTAGTATCTATCACAAAGTTGATGTGTTCCTCAGGGATGGTCTCCGCTGCTTCGTGAATGCAAACACCTGCATTGTTTATTACTATGTCCACATCACCTAATTTTTCAAATGCGGCGGCGAAAGCCTTTTCAACGTCGGACTTTTTGGTCACGTCAAGTTGTACCGCTACGGCTTTTGTGCCAACTTTCTCTATTTCTTTTACAACATTTTGTGCATTTTCTACTTTTAGCTCTAAAATGCCGATATCGCAACCCGCCTGGGCCAGGGATATTGCAAGCACTCTGCCTATACCCTGTCCTGCACCGGTCACAATGGCCTTGCGCCCCTTTATGTTAAAAAGATCTACAACATTCATAATCACACTCCTTAATTTATTGATTACGGTAAAAATAACAATTTATTTAAAGTAAGATGATGACTGACCTTGGTTAATCAATCGCATGTAACTATCCGCACCACGCCATCATCGACTCCAACCCATATCCCGCCACGAATTGAATCGCCATTACGCCGCCGGTCAGTAACATAGTTACCTTCCTGATCGAAATGGCCCTCATCAACTTCCATAAAATAATTGCCGAAACTAATATGTGATAAATCATTGCCTGCAAGTAACGCGACAGTCGGGGGCTTACGGCGTAACAGGATACGGAAGTTGCAACCGACAAGATAGAATTCATTCTTGCTAGCCTGAATAACCAGACCAGCACCGCGGTCGTGACGTTGTTTTCCATCCCCGTCACCGAATTCAATCAATCCCATATAACCGTCAAAATCCATTTGCATCCCTCGTAATCCGTGATGTTCCATACCCTCCTCTTCCTCCACAGCCTGGATTTTACCAGTGCCCTGGTATTTTAGTAAGAGTGGTATTGCGGATGCCATACATTTAATAAGTTCAATTCCTCTGGTTTGACCCGGGGGTACTGTACCATCAGCGTTTTGGTCAAAATGCACAAAATAGCCGATAGCATTCCAGTCTGCAATGTCATGGAACATACCAAATAATTTACCAGGGGCTTCGACAATCATAAGCGGATTATCATCTCGTGCATATTTAGCACTAACTGCCATGCGTTCTCTGATGTTCGTGTGAGGATTATCAGGTGCAATCACATCGATATGTGGGGTGAACCACTTATAAATATCCAATACTTTAGTCACTGGACAACCGGAAGGATAACATTCACCCGGAACAGGCCACCAAACAAGAGACATTACCCAAACATTAATAAGCATCGGGATGTCATAAACCGCTTTACCTGCCTTGGCTATTTGCTCAATGTAAGTCGCCATGCTGAAAGCTGACAGGAGTTCCCCTGCTTCGTCGCCAAATAACTGCGTCCAATTTCCTGATTCCTTGCCCCCCGCTTTTTGCCAGATATCATATATTTCGCCTTTTACTGTCTTTTTCATCAGGGCAAGAAATTTATCAGGAACAGGATCATCGAACTCAGCCTGTCCTTCGGGACCATAATCACGATCACTTCCGAGGGTTCCTGGTTCATTCTCAACTTGGAGAGCAATGACGGTTTGCTCTGTGCTGTCAACCGCCTTTAAATGCTTGCAGAGAGCCGTGAAACAAGCTTTGTCTGCGTCAAGATTAGCCTTGCAATGAGTGGAAAGTACCCAGAGGCTTTTGCCATTGGATGCCGTCACCCTTTTATAGAGCTGTGGATTGGACTTAATGTATGATGGGGCGTAGTCCATGACGCCATTTTTTGAAGTAGCAAACCATAAGAAGATTAACTTTAAATCGCAGCGGCGGGAAACTTTAATTAATGTATCAATGCTCGTAAAATCATATTTGCCTTGTGCCGGCTCTAATTGGTCCCAGAAAATAGCAAGACATACGGTGTTGCCGTTAGTCAGTTTAGACGCCATGAGGTTGATCTCGATTTCAGCTTCATCGCGGACGCTATACCCGCCCATGTAAATGCGATGCCTTCCCAGAGGGAAAAATGGTTTCCCATTTACGATAAATAAACGTTTATTAGTTCTCACAGAAGCCTCCTGGTTAATAATTTTATTGCACAATTAAATAATGGGCGCAAACATTGGTGTCAGGCTAATAAAGATATGGGTAAGATTGCAAATAATCTCGAAAGGCCAGAACTCCGGCCTTCCGAGATTATTTAGAGTATCAAAGGATAATGATTCTAAAAATTATATATATTCATCTTAGGTAGAACTTAATGAGAATTTATCCAAACCTCATCTCCACATATAGTTGCGGGATCTGATTTGACCCCCAAGAGGCTTACACTCTGGGCACCCCCGATCCATGGCACTTCTAAATTGAAAAGCAAGGGTTCAACCAGAGATATTGCATAATGTTGTGTCGCATAATACTGGAGGAATTGATTCGTTATTTGGAATACCTGGTCAATACTTTGAGCTGTATTTGCATTAGCATACCAAGTATCAATTTGGGGATTATTAATGTTGATATAGTCAATATTATATCCAGTCGTACACAAAACCATCATTGTTAAGGGGTTGGTTGATTGTCCTGTTTGTCCTTGGGGACGGGCGCACAGCGCAGTAAGTTTACGAGCTGTCAAGATATAATTTTGCCAACTGGCGGGGTCCATTGTTGTTATACTCATATTAATGCCAACGGATGCAAGCTCTGACTGAACTACCGCCCACAAATCCATGTTACAATCATTTTCCAGGATGCAGCTGGTACTAAATCCGTTGGGATAACCTGCGGTAGCCAACATCTGCTTCGCCAATGTTGGATTGTAGGCATACGTATCCTTCAGACTTTGCGGCCAAGTTGGATAGGGGTAATACGGGCTTCCAGTCATCTGATTTTGAGACATCCCGGCAGGATCAGGATCTGCGTAGCCTTCATATATCGTCGAAGCGATCAGATGACTATCTATCGCGTGCTGCATCGCGATGCGGACATTGATGTCATTAAAAGGTGCCGCTTGATCATTAGGGTCAATAGTTAATTCATTTCTCGGGAAAGCATTTTTTACCACTAGATCAGGGTTTGTTTTCTCCATATTTAGGGCATCTTGAGTTGGCATCGAAGCGTATACATCAATCTTCCCAACGCGCATTGCCGCCTCGGCTGTGGGGTTACTAGGTATTATTAGAATAATTCTCGTTGTAATATACGGAAATTTGTTCCCAGGATAACGAAGGTCAGTTTCATAATAGTTGGGATTTGCCACTTCGGTAATTGATGAGTCTGAAACATAATCAGTAGTGAAATATGGACCGGTCCCAAGGGCGTGATGCCAATTCTCAAGGTTTCCATATGCCGTCACTGATTCAGGATTTTCGTAACAAGCGTTAAGGTTGGCTGACATCATCGTATTAAGAATGGTGTAAGGATTAGTGCCTTGCTGAAAGGTAAAAGTGACAGTAAAGTTTCCGGTGGCAACTACCGATAGAAGTGGTTTATAGGCAGATTGCCCTGCCCACCATGCGGATGGTACCGTATAGCCGTTTCCCAGACCTAAGCACCTGTCAAAGTGATCCACTACATCAGAAGCTACAAACTGGCGGCCATTTGCCGGTGCTATATTCCACCAGTAGACATCTTGGCGGAGTTGGAAAACCATACTGTAACTATTCGGCATCTCAAAACTTGTCGCCAATTCACCGATAAAATATTGAGGGGCTGGAAACCCAGTCTCGGCGATATCCCATATCGATGGATTAAGTGTATAATCGGCTTGGACCAAACTTTGAAGTCCAGCGGGCCCGACCGTTCCTGCCGTACCATCATATGGGTCCCAAGTGGTGGGACTGACGGCCCACCGTTCGGTTATGGTACCGCCGTATATTGGTGTCCCAAGGGTGTCCCACCAATTCCCAGTGCTGGTAACCGTGGTACTAACGACAGCAGTTGTCGTATTAGAAGTACTAGTTTGGACAGTACTGGAAGTAGTTACGGAAGTAGTTATTGAAGTTTGAGTAGAGGTTGTGATAGAAGAAGTTGTAGATGTGCTGGTTGTAGTTCCACAAGATGTTAGAATTACTGCGATTACCACGATACAGGTTAATACAAGACATGTTATTCCTCTTTTCATTGGTACCTCCTTTTGTATTCTTGATTTTTAAAGTGTCGATAATTTTGGTGCTAATACTACTCCGAAAATAATTATCGATAAGACAGCCATGCCACTCACCCCGATTACTCCCAAGGCTCCATCACGGGAAGGGCACAACAACCACACTTAGCCGTGAGTCCAACCACAAACTCACAGTACCCTGGAACTCCCTTGGCATGGCCAGTCTTATCCCGCATCTTCAATCGAAACAATCCCCCATTGTTGACTCATTAATAAATTTCAAGCAATAAAAACATAGGTATCAACTAAAACAGTTAATTAATTTTGCTATCATTTTCTATTGACAAATCGATGTTATCCTTTTAATATTAGTTAAATCATCTGGAAGTTCAGATGGATAATCATATAAATTAGGGAAATGCTAACATAAGAGTTTTAATTTGTCAATAGGTTATTTTTTTAAAAAACATGACATTCAAAAGAAGTATTTTGAAACTAATAGAAATTACCGAAATTCCAATGAAATTGAATTTATTGAAAATTAAAATCTTTTAAAGGCCAAACAAAAGTGCAAAACAAAAATGCATGGTGGTTAAATTTTGGCAAGCCACGGTATGGTGGTGAGTTGCGTATTCTGGCAAATTGGAATATCGAAGATTTTGATCCACACCTCAGGGGCCCCCTTGGAAACATATATTCGGCATGGATGGAAACGTTTCTCGCTGATGATTGGACGCTGGATCCCTGTGTATTTGATTTTAAAGCCCATTGGCGTCCAATACAATATTTAAAGGGATGTTTGGCAGAAAAATGTGAGTTTACTGATCCGCAAACGTATATCGTGCATTTGCGGAAAGGGATTCACTGGCATAATTTACCGCCAGCGAATGGCCGTGAATTTGTGGCGGATGATGTCGTATTTCATTTTACCAGGTTAAGCAATTATAAGGGAGGATACGCCGAACCTTCACAGTCGTCCGGCGAATTCAAAGATTTAATATCAGTCACAGCTAAAAATAAATACACTATTATTTTTAAATGGGCCATTTCAAACCCAGCATTGATTTTAGACATTTTACATCAAGTCGGAGTATCTCAATTTTTGGAAAACCCTGAGGCTGTAAGGAAATGGGGAGATCTTAGTGATTGGCATCACTCTTTAGGTACCGGATCATTTATCCTAAATGATTTTGTATCTGGCGATTCCGCAACCATGATTAAAAACCCTAATTACTGGGGAATTGATGAGAGATATCCTCAGAACAAGCTTCCGTATCTAGATACGATTAAGTATTCGGTTTTACCTGATGAAGCTCGAGTCATTGAAGAAATGCGGGCCGGTAAGATTGATATTGTTGATCATATCTCTCCTTTCGCGGCATATTCCATTAAAGAAACCAATCCAGAAATACTTATGTTCACACACCCGGATTCAAATGCTCTTTCAATAGAGCCCAGGAATGATGCGCCCCCTTTCAACGATATTCGGGTAAGAAAAGCCATGCAATTGGCGATAGATTTGCCGACCATATCTCGATTGCACTATAAAGGGATTGTCGAACCTTTCCCTTGTACGTTGACTTCCAGATATATGACCGGATGGGGTTTTCCTCACGAGGAGTGGCCTCAGGACCTTAAGGATGAATATACTTACAACCCCCAAAAATCTAAAAAGCTGCTCGCTGATGCCGGTTATCCTCACGGTTTTAAAACTAATATAATAGTTGGAAATGATGCGGATCGGGTTTTATTAGGGATGATAAAATCTTATTTTGCTCAAGTAAACATCGATATGGAAATTCGAACCCTAGAAAACAAAGAATGGCTTAATTTTGTGAAAAAAGACCACAAGCACGATCAGTTAGTTCATCGCACTGGAGGAAGCCCGCTTGGACATACATCAGCGCCAAGTCACGACTTGGCGCAATTCCGGAAGGATAGTCCAAATAATTGGGCAATGGTAGATGACAAGGACTTTAACTCTTTGCTTCCAAGAGCTTTTAAGGCTACTTCCATAAGTGACCTGAAAAGTGTAATAAGAGATGCAAATGAATGTGTTGCGCGTCAACATTTTTCTATTTCTTTGTTGCAACCGAGAGCTTATTCTCTATGCCAACCTTGGGTGAAAGGTTTTAGCGGCCAATTCGGGTCAGCATGGGCTCATGCCGGGGGCCCCGCAAGGCTGAGTTTTTATTTAGGTCGTTTTTGGATAGATCAAGATCTGAAAAATTCCATGGCCAGAACGAGTTCCGAAAACTAATAAAAATAAATTATAGCTTGTTGATCGAATGATTTTCTTTGCGGAACAATAATAATTGAATTGGAGGATTAAAAATGAACGGAAAAGTTTTGGCATTATTGGGTGTCGGGGACATCATTCTGGAGAAACCAAATGCTGATTTTTATATGTCCCTGGTAGCTCCAGCGCTCAAAAAAGGTGATATTGTGGTTGGGAATGGAGAAATAGTATTCACTGACCGGGGGATTCCAACCTTTGTAGAATTGTTCCCATCGCCTGGTTGTCCGATGGTAAATATGGAGGCCATTGCTAAAGCCGGCTTCAACGTAATTACACTTGCGGGTAACCATATCTGTGATCGAGGTTTACCAGGAGTTGAAGACACCATTGCCGGATTTAAGAAGTTGGGTATTGCGGTTACAGGTGGCGGATTGAATATTGATGAGGCCAGAACCCCTGCAATCCTTGAGCGCAATGGTACGCGATTTGGTTTTTTAAATTACAATTGCGTAGGGCCAATGGGACAATGGGCAACAAGAGATAAATTCGGATGCGCATATGTGCATATTATTTCTCACTACGAGACAGTAACTAATTTCGGAGGAGCTTGTGATGTTTATACCTTTGCCGAACCACGCAGCCTCAAAGCAATGGAGAATGATATTAAGAAACTGAGGCCGCTTTGTGACATTCTAACAGTCGTTTTTCACAAAGGGGTTGCGATTTCAAACAAACTCGCAATGTACGAGCAGCAGGTATCCCATGCAGCCGTTGATGCAGGCGCTGATCTAGTCATGGGGCATCATGCGCACATGCCAAAAGGCATCGAAGTTTATAGTGGGAAAGCTATTTTCCACGGTCTTGGCCAATTTGTTCCGGTGGCTATTGGGCTAATCGGAGAACGTGCTAAAGGCTATCGTGAACTCGCGGCGCCGAGTATCTCGGATATGTATAGTCTCAAACAAGGCCCGGCTACTCTAAAATCTATGATTGCCAAATGCGAGGTAGTAGATAAAAAAATATCTAAAGTAAGTTATTTCCCTTGTCTCATCAACGACAAGCAACAACCGGAAATACTAAAAAATGACGCACGCGGACAACAATTGGCCGATTATATCAACATGTTAACCCAAGAAGAAGAATTGGATACAATATATGAATGGGATGGAGACGAAGTGGTGGTTCAAATGCAGAATCGCCAGTAAATTGTCCAAGTTAGCCTAATTGATAACATTGAAAGATATAGCTACAACTTCGGAATGTTATCAATAAGTCTCAACAGTCCATCTTGTCAGATGCATTCCTTGTGCGTAATTTACTAAGTACTAACAAAAAGCGTATAGCGAAAATATCATGGTATTTTTAATGTCTCTCTTCGTGTGTTCCTACGCTTTCTTGCGATTCTGATCAATCCAGAATCGCGCCGGGTAATAGAAGAGCAGATGAGGGCCATCTGCCCCGGTAAGAGCATCGCGTTGACCATCATATCCCTTGAACCAAGGTTGATATAGAACGCATTCCATGGGTTGCAGCAATGATATTAAGAAATGTTGTCTCGCGACATATTCATTACAATCTCTCAATAATTTTTTAATCTCGTCAAAACTGCTGACCTGCCAAGATTTTGGGTGAAAGGCATCTAAAATAGGGTCATTGATTACCATATAATTTGATGGACCAGAAGCGATTCGACTAAGGAAATTTACCGGATTAAGACCTAAAGCACCAAGTTTCCCAATTTTGCCTCGCTGTGCCAATGCATCATGCTTTCGACCATATATAAACGCTGCCGAGGCTGCGTGGTCCATTGTTCGTATCTCCATTTCGATGCCAACTTCCGCGAAATAGTTCTTAACTATCAATAATAAATCCATGTCGCCGGTGGCATCAGCCACAATATTTGTCTTAAGCCCATTGGGATAACCAGCCTCAGCGAGCAGTTCTCTAGATTTATTGGGGTTATAAGCATATTCGTCCTTCAGATCCTGTGGCCAATCCTCATATGGTAACCCCCATCCCTTCATATAATATGATGTAATCGAGGACGGGTACGGTCGACAAGTGTTGTTATAGTAGGTCCGGCAAATGGTTGGCAGATCTATCGCCATTTGCATTGCCTTTCGTACCCTGATGTCATTAAAAGGTTTCAAATCATTCCGTGGGTCTATGGAAAGGGCATTTGGAGCCGGATAAGTTACTTGCAATAGTTCGGGATTCGTCTTCCGTATTTCCTGAGCCTCAGATGGCAAAAGTCCGTCTAATGCATCAATCTTTCCGGCACGTAATGCCTCTATTGCATCAAATTTATCCGGGATGATAAACAACTTGAGTGTATCTACATAAGGCAGTTGATTAGGCGGATTTTTCTCATCGTGACCCCAGTAGTTGGGATTCCTCACTAGAGTAGCCGAATTACCGGGAATAAAATCCTTTAAAATAAACGGGCCGGTGCCGACAGCATGCCGCCAATCATCCATGTTCCCCCATTGATCTATCACTTCATGTGCTTCGATGGAAGCGAGTGAACCCCATGCTTGCATAGCATCCCTGATGATCTCTGCATTAGCAGCCTTCCATTTAAATGCCACCGTATATTTATCGATCACTGTTACTGATTCTAGCGGTGTGAATTGATAATGGGCACCTGGGCCCCGTTGATTAAACCCGTGGCCACCTCCATAAAGGCGATGATAGTGATAGGCGACGTCATCGGAAGTTAATTCTCGACCATTCACCGGCGGGATATCCTGCCAATGCACCCCTTTGCGCAGATGGACAACATAGGTGCCCGGTTCCGAAAACTCCCAGCTTTCCGCCAGATGGCAATTTGTATAATGAAGTTGTCCGAATTTTTGGTCGAAAGGAATCGGCTCCAAAGGCCAATAACCTGCATGCAAAGTCTCCAACCAACCCGACATGATACTGTAATTGAATGATTTGGCATTCGGGTCAAAAGTCACAATGTCACTATCGATTCGCAAATTCATTGTGCCGCCATATCGTGGTTTATCCAACTTAATTGCCCCAGCGGTTTCCTCTTTCATGCCATTCTCCTTTCGGCTTAACTTTTTAAATTACAATATTTTTAGATCGTATCCAATTGTGACACTTTAGTTGAAAAGGAACACATATTATCATTGATAAGGCTGATCTCCCATTAAACCTTGCAGCACTCAACTGGAAGTCCGTCTACAAACTCACAATATATTAGAATTCCCCCTGACTGGACTGCCTCACCCTTATTTCAATTATTAAATTGCTTTGCACCGATAATCGCGAACTTTAAAATAAGCAGTTAGGCATTATGCAGAAGATTATCCATATGAATTTCCTTCAGGATGTTTATAGTAACACCAAAAATAATTTCTGTCAATCCTAATCAAACCATTTTCAAAGAAAAAGATTACTAATCTAATGTTTACTATTAGCCTGAAGCTAAATCCGAAAATATTGTTCTTTGCAATGCTAAGAAAGCTACATCGAATTTGGAAAAGGAGAGTGTCTTTTAACAAACACAAAATTACCTCAGCAATAGATCGCATAATAGATATTTCGCTGATCCTAAACACTTTTAGGTATTAGCCAATTGGGAATTAGTCCATCAGAACTTGACAGTAATTTTCAACTTCGCGCCATAAGAAGCAATTTTCCCATTCGAAACATGTGTATCTAATTCTTCAACCTTTACACCGACTACTTGAAGCTTCTTCGAAGCCTGCTCCACAGCTGAGGCCGCAGCCTTCTCCCATGATTCTGTGCTCGTTCCAACCATCGTAATAATTTGATATGCGCTTCTTTCCCCGTCTGTTGTCATAATTGTGCTCCTTATAGAATATTCAATTCTTCAATAAATTTGACTTGCCGTAGATTCAACCGCTGCTAATATTTCTCAAATCGCAATTTCCAGCGTCATTGTTACCAGGCGTAAGCTTCCGGTGCCATTCCGCCCGGGCTGGGGAATATTTCATCCAGTTTCTTCATCACGTCGGGGTTTAATACGAGGTCAAGTGCTTTATATGAAGCCTCGAGATGTTCCACCGTTTCGGGACCAATTATGGGGCATGTAACTGCCGGATTAGCCAATATCCAGGCTAAGGCAACATTATCCTCCGGTTCACAGATTGATTTGCATAAATCGCGGAATGCTTCAAGCTGCTTCCGGACCTTATCCACTTCGGCTTTCTGTTCGGTTATTCTGAGATCATTTTGCTTCAAACCGTTGCGGGAAAGCAATCCGTGGTGCAAAGGAGCCCAGGTAACTACCCCCAACCCGTGGGCTTTCGCGGCGGGTAAAACCTCGAGCTCGGGAAGCCGGCACAACAGGCTGTACCGGTGCTGTTCACAGACTAACCCCAGAATGTGGCGGGCCTTTGCTTCAGCCTGGGCCATCGCGATATTCCAGGCTGCGAAATTGCTTGACGCTACATAATCGATCCTACCTTGCTGTACCAACGGTTGGAATGCGTCCCACATTTCATCCCAGGTCACATTCCTGTCTATGTGGTGCATATAATATATTTCCAGATGGTCGGTTTGCAGCCGCTTCATGGAAGAATCCAGGTGACGGCGGATTTTATATAAAGATAGTCCACCTGCAGAGTTCGGTCCGTCGTTTTTGTCCCACATCTCCTCGTGAACTTTCGTAGCCAAAACGACACGTTCTCTTCTGCCTCCGCCCTGTGCGAACCATTTACCAATAATTGTTTCTGTTATACCTTCATTATGAGTTGCTTTTCCGTAATTGTCAGCGGTATCAAAGAAATTAATGCCGGCATCGAGAGCGGCATCCATAATTCTAAAAGATTCCTTTTCATCGTTATAATTGCCAAAATTCATTGTTCCCAAACAAAGCCGGCTGACTTTCAGACCTGTACATCCTAAATATGTATATTTCATCTTTTTCTCCTTTTCGCAACACCAGAATAATAAATGAAACAAACCAAACCAAGAAAAAACATGATGCAATCTTTGTTTAGAAGTTTTTCTTACACACTTAATTTTTCTTAATCAGAATTAAATATGAATAATGGAAAGCTTAACTCCTCAATAAAACTATTGTGGTATCTGTCCACTTCTTCCTTTAAGGGGATTACAAACTTTTATTACCAAAACAATTAGGTAACAAAATATTTCGAATCATCCATCCAGCTTTCCAATTCTTAATCCATTCATCATAATGCGTAAACTTTCATGTTATTAAGTGAACCATTCAAACAGACACCCCATAACAATAAGTCACCAGCTTCTAAGTCAGAATATTTCGGCTTATTTGTTCTCCAATTTATTTATGTTAGAAATTAATCACACGTAATAATTCGCATAATTGTATCGTCAGGGCCAACCCAAATACCACCGCGTAAACTATCACCATTAATCTGTCGATGAGTTATAAATTCATCTTTCCCATTAAAATGGCCTTCCTCCACACTGATCACGAAGTTCATATAGCTAGGATGATCCATATCATGACCGTGCAACGTAAACTGCATATTTTTAATGGTTGGTTTTGGCCGCAATAATAGGCGCAAGTTGTAACCCGTGAGATAAAATTCATTTCGACTAACTTGAATTATTAGGCCTGCACCGCGAGCGGATTGTTGCTCTTTCAAACCAGGTTGGTAATAACCAAGGAGTTCATGACTATCTCCAAATTGGATCATACCCCAGTATCCGTCGAGTTCTATCTGCATTCCTCTAAGCCGCCCCCCCTCCATTACCGGTTCTTCAACGGCATGTATCTTTCCCGTGCCCTGATATTTAAGCAAGAGTGGGACAGCAGCCACTGCACTGCGTGTTAAACTAACCAATCGTTGTTGATCTGGAGGAATTGTACCATCTTCATTTTGATCGTAGTGCACAAAATAACCTATAGCATTGAAATCCGCGATATCGTAAAACATTCCGTCAATGCGGGCTTCAACTTCGAAAAGCGGGTATCCCTCTTCAGTAAAATCTTTGCTCCAGTATTCATGGTCTTTAGCTACATTAGTTAAAATATCCGGTGCAACCAGGTCTACGTCAGGAGCAGCCCATTTATAAATGTCGAGTCTTTTAGCACCTGATGAATCTCCTCCTGGTTGTGAGAATCGATTCAAAGCAAAATTAATAAACATCGGGATGTCATAAACAGCTTTCCCAGCCTTTGCGACCTCGTTTATAAATGCGGCAATACTCCAGGCAGTCATCAACCCACCACCTTCCCAGCCAAACATCTCGACCCATGTCCCCGATGATTTGCCACCTGCTGCTTGCCACACGTCGTAGACATCACCCTTGCCATTTTTTTTCATTACAGATATCAGTTTGTCGGGAACTCGACTATCGTACATCGACTGGGCTTCGGGCCCATAATCGCGGTCACTGCCTGCGATTCCCGGCTCGTTTTCAATCTGTAGAGCAATTACAGTCTGCTCTTTACCATCAAAAGCTTTCAGATGTTTGCAAAGTGCGGCAAAAGCTCTTTTATCCACTTCAAGAGTTGCTTCACAGTGTGATGATAGCACCCAGATACTATTACCAGTGGGCGCTATCACTCTCTTGTAAACAGAGGGATTGGTTTTTACATACTTTGGAGCGTAGTCCATTACACCGTTTTTCCAAGTAGCAAACCAAAGCAATATTAACTTTAGATCGTATTTACGAGCGATTGTGATAAGTGTGTCTATACTGGAAAAATCGAACTTACCTTCTTCAGGTTCGAGTTGATCCCAGAAAATGGCAAGGCATACGGTATTAGCATTACACAATTTGGTCGCTCTAAATTGTGCTTCGATTTCAATTTCACTACGCACGTGGTAGCCGGCCATGTAAATGCGATGTCTACCTATAGGGAAGAACGGCTTCCCGTTTACTTTAAAGATGCGCTTAACTGTTGCCATTTTTAATTGCTCCTTTTATTATTCAAGATTGTTTTATCGCCCTGATTATTCAGTAATTCAATGGTAAACTAATATTTATTCCATTTAGTTATCAAGTGCAAGCAATCAACCGTACGACCCCAACATCAGCTTCCACCCAAACCCCCGAGCTAAGCTGATCACCATTGCGCGGTCGATCAACTACAAATTTTCCTTGCTTATCAAAATGCCCCTCGTCCAAACTTACAGCGCGCCCCAATAATTTCACGAACAGGGGTGCCTGTTTCTTATTTCGGGACGGCTTATCTCGAAGTCTTAGCCGGTAATTGACACCAACAAGGTAGAACTCATTTCTGCTCACCTGAAAAACAAGACCTCGGCCGCGATTGGGGTCGGTAGGCGGCTCTTTAAAGAACATATCAACAGTACTGTGACGCCAATCTCTAGCACCGAATGAACCTCTTCGTGAAGCAAATTCAATTAAACCAGTATATCCATCGAAGTCCAAATGCTGTTCTTCCATGAACTCCTCTTGGAGCACAGCATAAATTTTGCCAGTTCCCTGGTACTTCAGTATCAGCGGAATCGCTGATGCTACACATCGAATTGTGTCAACTCCCGTTTGAGATTCGGGGCGAATCGAAAAATCAGGAGCGAGAAAAGACTCAACAGAACCTGCCATGCGCATATAACCGATCAGATTATAGTCAGCAATAGCCCGGAACATATCCGGAGAGGGTGGCGTTTCGGGCATAAAAAGAGGATTATCGTCGCGGGAATATGTGGCACACATTTCTGCATAAAGTTTATGGGCCGATGGTTTAATATCCGGCGCGATCATATCGACGTGTGGGGTGAACCACTTGTAAATATCGAGAACTTTACTTACCGCGCCGCCTGAGGGATATGATTCCCCGGGAATGGACCAGCCACTTTCCATCATCCAAACATTAATAAACATGGGAATGTCATAAACTGCTTTCCCTGATTCAGCTATGTTATCTATGTAATTCGCAATGGTCCAGGCTGACATTATCTCGCCCGCTTCCCAGCCAAATAATTCGAACCAGGTACCGGAGCTTTTGCTGCCGATTTTTTGCCATATGTCGTTCACTCGTCCACTGCCTGCCTTCTTCAAGGCTTCTATAAATTGTAATGGGACTTGGCTATCGAAAAGTGCCTGACCTTCTGGGCTGTAATCACGGTCGCTGCCGATGCTGCCAGGTTCATTTTCAATTTGCAGGCCGATAACTGTGTGCTCTGTTGCATCTTTAGTTTTTAAATAACGGCAGAAAGCGGTAAACGCCTTCTTATCTGCTGCGAGGTTGGCTTTACAGTGAGGGGAAAGCACCCAAAGATCTTCTCCCGAAGCGGAGATCACGCGTTTGAATCGCTGTGAATTTGTTTTAACCCAAGATGGAGCGTAGTCCATGTTTCCGTTTTTCCAAGTTGCGAACCACAATAGAATCAACTTAATTCCATATTTGCGAGCGCTTACGATTAAATATTCCACCATACTGAAGTCAAATTTACCTTCTTCAGGTTCGACTTTCTCCCAATAAACTGGTATTTCCACAGTGTTGCCATGGATCATCTGAACTGCTTTAAAAGCGACCTCGGACTCGTTGTCATTATAGCCGCTTGAATTACTGGCTTCGCCTCCCAGAGGGAAAAAAGGCTTCCCATCGACCTTAAATACACGCTTGACACTTGCCATAAAGCTCCCTCCTTGTTATTTCATCCAACGGCTTGATTTGTTTAACACCCAAAACTCAATATTTATTTAATAATTTTCTGCTAATAACTCGTAATAATACTTGGGATGTTTGCATGAGGGGCATTCATTCGGGGCTTCAATTCCCTGGTAAATATAGCCGCAATTACTACAATGCCATGTCACAGAAGTTTTTTTCTTATAAACTTCACCCGCGATAAGGTTATTCAACAATTTCCTAAAACGCGTTTCATGGAATTTCTCAGCAATAGCTACTTGCTCAAATGAATATGCAATGTCAGGGAAACCTTCTTCTCTCGCGATTCTGGCATAATTAACATAATTGGTAGACCATTCCATTTTCTCGCTTTCAGCAGCCGCTTCCAAATTAGCCTTGGTGTCTTTTAAACCTATTGCGGGATAAGTAGTTGTAATCTCAACATCTCCACCATCCAGATACCTTTGGAACACCCGTGCATGAACCTTTTCATTATCAGCAGTGTCGTTGAAAATATTGCCGATCTGTTCATAACCTTCTTTAGTTGGTGAGCTGCGTGCGGAGTTAGCAAAATAATTATAACGGATCCTTGCCTGCGCTTCGCCCGCAAAAGCAATCATAAGATTTTTCTCTGTTTGTGTCCCTTTAACTGACTTGGCCAAAGTTACCCTCCCATTATTATTTTTATTTTCAATCGTTCGCTATAGTTAATAACACGCTTGGTTTCGCTAGCATATTGGGTTACTGATCTCAAAAAGAGCTAATCAATTTAGTTAGTTTTGATACTTTTACACAATTTCGGTTGTTTAACCGTCTTCCCATCCTTCATTTATTCAATCACGCATAAATC